>ERZ834769.903-NODE-903-length-28407-cov-6.167925_pt1 | contig 28407 bp, 28 predicted proteins | sample MGYA00519690_ERZ834769 | MGnify/ENA primary metagenome ERZ834769 (study PRJEB31850, sample SAMEA3708760) | human gut metagenome | biome: human gut; feature: human-associated habitat; material: faeces | place: China | collected 2014 ... | reverse complement strand
TAACTAAAAGAAATCCGTTAAGTAAAATTTTATGGCATCTAATTGATCTATATAATTTTAAAATTGCCAAAGAATTCGAAAATATTATTATGGATGTAAAGCCTGATATTGTACATACTAATAATCTTAGTGGAATATCATGTGCTGTATGGCAAAAAGCTAAAAAATACAAGTGTAGAGTTATTCATACTTCTAGAGATTATTATCTGATCCATCCAAATTGCAAACTTTATAAAAATGGTTCAGAAATGTCAGTTAAATCGATTGCGGTATCATTATGGTCGCTTTCAAAAAAAATATTGGGTAAAAATGTCGATGTTTATGTAGGCATTAGCAACTATATAAAAGATAAACACATTGAAGCCGGTTTTTTTAAAAGTACAGAAAAATACACTATATATAATTCAGTGAAATCTAATGTTATTCTTGATCTTACCGCCGCTAATGATAAACGTTTAGGCTTTATCGGGCGGTTGACTTACGAAAAAGGCTTTGACCAATTTTGTAAGTTGGCACAGTTAAATAAAACAAAAAAGTTTATTGCTGCAGGAGAGTTTGACAAAAATAGCGCTTCTTTGAAGCAGTTAGCACTTGACTCAAATGTTGAATTATTAGGCTATTGTCCTGTCGATGATTTTATGCAAAAAGTCGATATAATAGTATTACCTATAAAATGGCAAGAGCCTTTCGGTCGTGTAGTTGTAGAAGCGATTTTCGCGGGGAAAGTAGTTCTAACTAATCGAGTCGGTGGTATAACTGAATTATCTAGAATTTTGCCAAACATTTATTTTTTAGAAGATATTCAAGATATAGATAGCATACCATTTCCTGTTGAGATAGATGATTCTGAAAAGAAAATATTTAACGTTGATTATGTTACTGAACAATATTTGAAAATTTATAAAGGAGAATAAATATGAAATTGGAAATAAAAAATTTATCTAAAAAGTTTAAAGATGTATATGTATTAAAAGATATTAATTTAACATTTGAAAGTGGAAAAATATATGGTTTTACAGGAAGAAATGGAAGTGGAAAAAGTGTATTATTGAAAATAATATGTGGATTTTATACTCCAACAAGTGGAGAAGTTTTATTAGACAATTATAATTATATTTTAAATAATGATTTTCCTAAAAGTACAAGATGTTTAATTGAAAAGCCTAATTTTTTGCCTGATTTGACGGGATATGAAAATCTTAAATTACTTGCATCAATTGAAAATAAAATTGGAAATAAAGAAATAATGGATACTATAGAAAAATTAAACTTAAAAGAAGAAATAAATAAAAAATATAGTAAATATTCATTAGGAACAAAACAAAAATTAGGTATATCACAAGTCTTAATGGAAGATCCAAAGTTAATTGTATTAGATGAGCCATTAAATGGCATAGAAAATGAAACAGCAAAAGAGGTAAGAAAAATATTAAATGAAGAAAAGAAAAAGGATAAAATAATAATTGTAGCTTCTCATATAAAAGAAGATATAGATACTTTAGCAGATGTTGTTTATAATATTGATAATGGTATTGTAGAAAAAATAAAGGGATAAAATTAAATTTTAATTGACAAAAGCCTAACTTTCTCATATAATTAGTAAATGAAAAAGGCAATTTAGTTTGGAGGTGCAAAAGAATGAAAAAAGGAACATTTCAACCTAATAATCGTAGAAAAGCAAAAAAACATGGTTTTTTCTCACGTATGAAATCAGGTATTGTTAATAAAAGAAGAGCTAAAGGAAGAAAAAAATTATCAAAATAATACCACTTGAAAAAAGTGGTTTTTCTGTATAAAGAGGTAATTTATGAAAAAAAAGAATATTGTAAAAAATAAAGAGGATTTTACTAGAATAATAAATAAGAAAAATGGTTATGTAAATAAATATTTTATTATTAATGAAGAAGTAAATAATGATTTAATACCAAAGTTTGGAATTACTTTTATTAAAAATATGTGTAATGCTGTTAATAGAAATAAACTTAAACGCCAAATAAAATCTATTATAGATAATAATAAAAATATATATGAAAATAATAAAAATTATATTATAATTATAAGAAAGGACGCATTAAATAAATCTTATAAAGAACTTGAAGATAATTTAATATCCTTATTTTATAAATTAAAGGAGAAGAAAGATGAAAAATAAGAAGAAGATATTTATTATAATACTTATGATATTTATGTTATGTGGATGTACTAAAGTATTAAAAGATGAAAACAATAAAGTAGTAGTTAGTCCTACAACAGGACAAAATGTTACAGAAAATATTTTATGTAAACCAACAAGTGAAGAAATGTTAAAAATATATGAAGAAAATAAAGTTGATATATCAAAACTTCCTGACTGTAAAGATATGAAAGTAACAGGAAAATATGAAAGTATTTGGAATAGTATTTTTGTTAGACCACTAGCATGGTTAATTGTAAAACTTGGCGAAGTAGTTAATTCAACTGGACTAGCAATTATTTTAATTACAATAGGAATAAGAATTCTTTTATTTCCTGTAACACAAAAAACTGCAATGCAATCTGAAAATATGAAAAAAGCTCAACCAGAACTTGCTAGACTTGAAAAGAAATATGAAAATAAACAAGATCAAGAATCTATGATGAAAAAATCACAAGAAATGATGGCTATTTATAAAAAATATAATATAAGCCCAATGGCAGGATGTATATTTGCACTTTTACAAATACCATTACTATTTGCTTTTCTTGAAGCAATAAATAGAATTCCTGCAATATTTGAAGAAAATTTCTTAGGTATTTTCCAAATGGGTACTACCCCACTTGTAGCGTTAAGAAATGGTGATTGGTATTATTTAATATTATTAGTATTAATCGTAGCTACAACATTTATATCATTTAAAATGAATAAATCTGTTGCTAACCCTGAATTAGAAAAGCAAACAAAAGGTATGATGTATTTCATGATAATATTTATTGGTATTATGGGATTCTCACTATCTAGTGCTATAGCAGTTTATTGGATTACATCATCAGTATTTACTATTTTACAAAATGTTTATACTGATATAATAAAAAAAAGGGCAAATAATTAATTATTAGGAGAGTTGTATTATGAAAAAAGAAATTTTTGAAGCACAACATTTAGTGGAGGCAAAAGAAGAAGCATTTAAAAAAATGAATATGAAGGAAGAAGACTTAATAATAAGAATATGTGATAAAAGTGAAAAAGAAAACCCTGATATGTGTGTAATTGAAGTTTACCAAAAAGATGAATTAACACAAAAGATAAAAGATTTTTTAATTGATATAATTAGTGATATGGGTGTTAATTGTAATATTGAAACTAAAACAAGAAATGATTTATTTTATTTAAATATTTTAAGTAATAAAAATGAAGTATTAATTGGTAAATCAGGAGTTGTTTTAGATGCCATTCAAACTTTGGTAAATGAAGTAGTAAGAACTAATATAAAAATGAATTATAAAATTGTAATTGATGTTGCAGATTATAAACTTGCTAAACAAAAAAGAATAGAACATATTGCTAAAATGGCTGCGAAATCTGTAGGAAAAACTAAAATTGAAGTTAGTTTAGATCCAATGAATTCTTATGCAAGAAGAATAGTACATAATACACTTGCAAACAGTAGAGATGTTTATACTGAAAGTTTTGGAGAAGAACCAAATAGATATGTAGTAATAAAACCAAAAAAACTAAAATAAGAAGGTTACATTTTGTAATCTTTTTTAAGTTTTACTTGATATTTTTATAAAAAGATAATATAATTAAGGCACGAAAAAGAAGGTGTATTTATGAATGATACAATTGCAGCTATATCTACTAGTCTTGGTATTGGAGCGATAGCTATAGTAAGAGTAAGTGGAAAAGATGCTATAAAAATAGTTGATAAAATATTTTCAAATAATTTATTAAAACAAGATAGTCATACTATTTCATATGGTTATATAAAAGATAATGATGAAGTAATTGATGAAGTTTTAGTTAGTGTTATGAAATCCCCTAAAACATTTACAACCGAAGATATCGTAGAAATAAATTGTCATGGTGGTATAATTACAACACAAAAAATACTAGAGCTATTACTTAAAAATGGTTGTAGATTAGCAGAACCAGGCGAATTTACTAAAAGAGCATTTTTAAATGGTCGAATAGATTTTACTAAATCTCGTGCTATTATGGATTTAATTACAACAAAAAGTGAAAGTGCAAGAAAAATAGCAATATCTAATTTACAAGGAAATACAACATCTAAAATTCAAGAATTAAGAAAAAAATTAGTATCAATTATATCAAATATTGAAGTAAATATTGATTATCCTGAATATCTTGATATTGAAGTAATGACAAAAGAAAAAATAAGAAAATCCCTTGATGATATAAAAATTTCACTTGATAAAATAATTAATAATAGTAAAAATTCTAAATTAATAAAAGAAGGTATAAATGTATCTATTATAGGGCGTCCTAATGTAGGAAAAAGCAGTATTTTAAATAAATTAATAAAAGAAGATAAAGCAATTGTAACTTCTATTGCAGGTACAACTCGTGATACAGTTGAAGGAAGTGTTATATTAGATGGTATGAGGCTTAATTTTATAGATACTGCAGGAATTAGAAAAACAACTGATATCGTAGAACAAGTTGGGGTAGAAAAATCACTTAAAACAATTGAAGAAGTAGATCTTGTTATAGTGGTGTTAAACAATAATGAAAGCCTAACATCTGAAGATATAGATATTTTAGAAAAAACTAAAGATAAAAAAAGAATAATTGTTATAAATAAAAATGATTTATTAAATAAATTAGATATATCTAAAATAAAAGATAATAATATTATTTATACAAATACTTTAAATTACGAAGGAATAGAAAGTTTAACTTCCAAAATAAAAGAAATGTTTAATATGGAACTTCTTGATGTTAAAGATTTTAATTATGTAAGTAATGTAGAACAATTAAATAGATTATATGATGCTAAAAAATCTCTTGAAGATGTAGAAAAAGGGTTAAATAATAATTTACCTATAGATATGATAGAAATAGATTTAAAAAATATTTGGACTATTTTAGGAGAAATAATTGGAGAAACATATACTGATGAACTTCTTGATAATTTATTTAGAGATTTTTGTGTAGGAAAGTAAAATTTAGGTTTTACTTTTTTTTATATAAATATTGAATTTTAATATATTTAATAGTATAATACGAAAAGGAAAAAAGAAGGTGTAATTATGAATTATGATGTAATAGTTGTAGGAGGAGGTCATGCTGGTTGTGAAGCATGCCTTGCTAGCAGTAGAATGAACCACCCTACTTTATTAATAACAGGAAATATAAATAATATTGCAGATACGCCATGTAATCCTTCGATAGGAGGTCCTGCAAAAGGAAATGTTGTCCGTGAAATAGACGCTTTAGGAGGAGAAATGGGAAGAAATACTGATAAAAGTATTCTTCAAATAAAAAAACTTAATACAAAAAAAGGTCCTGCAGTTTGGGCTTTAAGAGCACAAATAGACAAAGTAGATTATCATAAAAATATGCTTAAAACAATAAATAATCAAGAAAATTTAACAGTAAAAGAAGGAATGGTTGAAGATTTACTTATTAAAAATAATAAGATTTATGGAATAAAATTATCAACTGGTGAAGAAATATATGGAAAATGTGTTATTTTAACAACAGGAACATATATGAAAGGTCAAATTTTACGTGGAAGTAGTAAACATTCAGGTGGTCCACATGGGGAAAAACCTTCATTATTTTTAAGTGATAATTTAAAAAAATTAGGATTTACAATAAAAAGACTTAAAACTGGAACTCCTCCAAGAATAGAAAAAGCAACAATTGATTATACAAATGCCCTACTTCAACCTGGAGATACTACCCCTATTACATTTTCACATTTAAATAAAGTTTATTATGATGTTTTAAATCAAGAAGACTGTTATTTAATATATACTACCCCTACTACGCATGAAATAATAAAAGAGAATCTTGAAAAATCAAGTATGTATGGTGGTTATGTTGAAGGAATTGGACCAAGATATTGTCCTTCAATTGAAGATAAAATAGTTCGTTTTAGTGATAAAGAAAGACATCAATTATTTTTAGAGCCAGAAAGTAAATATTACGATGATATATATTTACAAGGATTTTCTACAAGTATGCCTGAAGATATTCAAGAAAAAATGGTTCATTCTTTACCAGGGTTAGAAAAAGCTAAAATATTAAAATATGCTTATGCTATTGAATATGATGCAATAGATCCATTACAATTAAAACAAAGTCTTGAAACAAAAATAATTGAAAATCTTTATACAGCAGGTCAAATAAATGGTACAAGTGGTTATGAAGAAGCAGCATGTCAAGGTTTAATCGCAGGTATTAATGCATCTTTAAAACTTGAAAATAAAGAACCTTTAGTTTTAAAAAGAAATGAAGCTTATATTGGAGTATTAATTGATGACCTTGTAACAAAAGGTGTAGAAGATCCATATCGTTTATTAACATCTCGTAGTGAATATCGTTTACTTTTAAGAAATGATAATGCTGATTTAAGATTATCTAAATATGGTAAAAAATTAGGACTTTTAAGTGATGAGCAATATAATAAATTTATAGAAAAAGAACAAAATATTGAAGAATTAATAAATTATTTAAAAAATAATTATCTTACACCAAAAAAAGTAACAAATGAATATTTAGAAAGCATAAATACTCCTACATTAAAAGATAGAATATCTTTATATGATATTTTAAAAAGACCTGAAGTAAGTTATGAAGACATAAAAGAATTTATTCCAAAATCATATGATCTTGAAGTGATTGATGAAGTTGAAATTAATATAAAATATGATGGATATATCAAAAAACAAGAAAAAGAAGCAGAAAAAATGCTTGAATATGAAAATGCTTCAATTCCTGAAGATTTTAATTATTTAAATATTCAAAATTTAGCTCTTGAAGCAAGAGAAAAATTAAATAAAATACGCCCTACTTCAATAGGTCAAGCTATGCGTATAAGTGGTGTTAATCCTGCTGATATATCTATTTTAATGATAGAACTTAAAAGGAGAAAATATGAATAAAGAATTATTTTTAGAAGAATTAAAAAAACTTGGTATTTTATTAACTCCTAAACAAGAACAAGATTTAGATACATATTATAAACTTCTTATATCTTATAATAATAATGTTAATTTAACTGCTATAACAAAAGAAGAGGATGTTTATTTAAAACACTTTTATGATTCACTTACCCTATTTAAAGGTATAGATTTAAAAGAAAATTTAAAAATATGTGATTTAGGAACAGGAGCAGGTTTTCCTGGATTAGTTTTAAAAATAGTATTTCCTAATTTATCTATTACATTAGTAGATTCACTTGAAAAAAGAATAAAATTTCTTGATTTAGTAATAAAAGAATTAGAATTAAAAAATATTAAAACAGTTCATTCGAGAATTGAAGAATTTAAAGAAATAGAAGCATTTGATGTAGTAGTTAGTAGAGCTGTATCAAAAATAAATATTCTTCTTGAACTTGGATGTAGGATTCCTAAAGTTAATGGATTATTTGTTTTTATGAAAGGTAATATTTTAGAGGAATTAAAAAGTGCAAAAAATGCTTTAAAAGTACTAAATTATAGTTTAGAAAAAATAATTAATTTTAAATTACCAATTGAAGAAAGTGAAAGAAATATAGTCATTTTAAAACACACTTCCCCTACTTCAAACAAATATCCAAGACAATTTTCAATAATAAAGAAAAAGCCATTGTAAAAATATGGCTTTTATTGTGCTTTATTTATTTTCTATCTTTAATACATCATCCATATATTGGTAATTTAAAGCATTAGAATTTGTAACAATACTTTCTTGTAATTCGTTTTCTAAATTTTTTATTGTATTTAATGCAATGTTTCCACCACATCTTGCCACCTCAAGATTTTGTTTTAAACCAATAGGATTTTTCTTTTTAGTTATTTCTCTAGTTGCAATTTCTCCTAAATCTGAAAGGACGACTTCTATATCACTCATGTTATCCCTTAATGATTCTTTCCTAAGACCTTTAAAAGCTTTATATTCACTAGCAGTCATACCAGACCACTTTTTATATATTTCATTTGTAAGAATAGCATACTCACTTTCTTCAGTTACACCATGTTCATTCCAAACATCAGTAAGTTTTTTCCTATCTTGAATACTTTTGATTCTTCTTATTATCCATTCTTCTGGATATCCTTTTTTTCTATAAGTATCAATAGCTCTTTGTACAGTAAGTGAAGGATCAAATACTTCATTAATTCTTTCACTTCCAAGTTTAGCTAAACACTGTTTAATTGGTTCAGCATTTTTTGATGGGATTGATTCAATTATTCTAAACATTCCCTCAATATCACATACATCAGTTATACGATATTTTCCATCTTGAGCTTTTAGTTTCAATTGGTGACAATTTGTCACCGTTTGATTTCCTTGTTCTTTTAATCTTTGTTTTAATTTATTCCAATATTTTCTTGGATTTTCACTTCCAGATAAAACTCCAACAACATCCACTACACTAACATAATATTTTTCTTGTTCTTTATCCCATACTGTTCTTATTGTTTCATTATTAAATAACTTATTTATTAAATGCATCTTGTTTTCTTCCATAAAATCTCCAAACTTATCTTCTTTTAATTATTGTCTTTCGCATCTAGATATATTTTCATAATCGAAGCAAATAAATCTTCTTTTTGAATATTTGTTAACTTTTTACTTTCAAATAATAACTTTGCTTTTTCAATTAAATCCATACAGCTATCAGTAGTTTCTGCCATTATAAAATAAGACATTTCAACATTAAAAAACTCACATATTTTTTCTAATTGATTTAAACTAAAATTTCTTTTTCCTTTTTCTAAATTAGAAATTTGTGCCCTACTTAAATTTAATAAATTTGCTAAATCTTCTTGTTTTAAATTTCTTCTTTTTCTTAATAATTTTACTTTTTCACCTAAATTTTGTATCATAGATCCTCCTTACATGTTAATCATACAATAAATGTTTCAAATAGTCAATTAGAAAATAATTAATTTAATTATAGTTTACAAAAATATTTAAAAATACCCTTGTAAAAATATAATTTATTTTGTATAATGATAACATAGGGATTTTATATTATAAAAGAATAGAAAGAGGGAGTTTTTATGAACCTAGATAAAGAAGTATTTGAACTTTCAATGGATGATATTTTACCAAATAGATTTCAACCAAGGGAAGTATTTGATGAACAAGCTTTAAATGAACTTGCTTTATCAATTAGAGAACATGGAGTAATTCAACCAATAATAGTAAGAAAAATAGGGGATAAATATGAAATAATCGCAGGAGAAAGAAGATTTCGTGCTAGTCAAATAGCAGGCAAAAAAACTATTCCAGCATTAGTAAGAAATATAGATGATAAAGAAAGTGCTAAAATTGCTTTATTAGAAAATTTACAAAGGAAAAATTTAACTTCAATTGAAGAAGCAAGAACATATGATACAATTTTAAAACTTGATAATATGACGCAAGAAGAACTTGCTAATAATCTTGGAAAATCACAATCTGCTGTTGCTAATAAAATAAGATTATTAAACTTAGATGAATCAGTTCAAGATGCTTTATTAAAAGAACAAATATCAGAAAGACATGCCAGAAGTTTATTAAATGTTCCTGATAAAGCAAAGCAAAAAGAACTTTTAAATAAAGTTATAATGAATCGTATGACTGTTAAACAATTAGATGATGAAATAGCACTTTTAACAGGTAACAAATCGTCATCAGATGCTGAAGGAGGTCAAAATGTGTTAAAAGATGATTCAATATTTACATTACCTAATTTAGATAATTTAAATAACAAAGAAGAAAAACCTACGAATAATGATAATAATATAAAAAATCAAGTTAGTAATGAATTTGTTTCAAATAGCGAAGAAAAATTACCAGAATTTAACATACCTTATATTAAACCTGAAACTAGCGCTTCAAATAAAATTGAAGAACAAAAAGTTAAACCTCTTGATGATAGTTTTGTAGAAAAAAGTATTTTCTTTACTAATCCAGAACCTACTAAGAAAAATGAAGATATTTCAAATTTAACAATAGAGCAAATATTAGCAAATTATAATTTAAATAATAAAAAAGCACTTGAAAAAGAAGAAAGACCTTCCTTATTTAATTTAGAAGAATCAAAAGAAGATTTATCATCTTTAAAATCAACAGATTATAGTAATTTAATTAATCCAGTTGTGCCTGAAGAAATAAAAGAAGAACATCTTCCTGTTTTTGATGTCCCTTCTTATTCTAAAATTGAACAAACAACAGATTATCCTACTTATAACAATAAAGAAGAATCTTTAAATAATAATCTATATAATAATACTTCAAGCCAAAATATAACAAATAAAGAGAAAGCAAATAACGAAGTATATGATTTAAGGTTTGCAATAAATAATTTTAGACAAGCAGTTCAAAATACAGAAAAATTCGGGTTTAAAGTTGAAACTGAAGAGTTTGATTTTGATAATGTATATCAAATTATTATTAGAATAGATAAAAATAAATAATTTAAAACTATAGATAAAATGAAAATATCTATAGTTTTTTTGATAATTTTTATATTTTTCATAAAACTCCTTTAAAAAATTTGTATTTTTTGGTAAACTATAAATAGTCGTAAATTTTAGATAGGAGTAAATAGGTATGGGAAAAGTAATTTCATTAATTAATCAAAAAGGTGGCGTAGGAAAAACAACAACAAGTATAAATTTGTCAGCTTCCCTTGCGCTTTTAGATAAAAAAGTATTAATGGTGGATTTAGATCCACAATGTAACGCAACAACAGGAATAGGTATTAATAAAGGGGATATAGAAAAAAGTGTTTACAATGTTTTAAATGGAACTTGTAAAATAGAAGAAGCTATTTTAAAAACAAGATATAAAAATTTATATGTTTTACCAGCTAACCTAAATTTAGCAGGAATAGATATAGAAATAAGTGAAAAAAGTAGGGTTGATAATACATTTTTAAAACAAGAACAATTAAAAAATAGTATTGATAGAATAAAAGATTCTTTTGATTATATAATAATTGATTGTCCTCCTGCACTTGGAATAATAACAACGAATGCTTTAACAGCATCGGATTCTGTTATAATCCCAGTACAATGTGAATATTTTGCACTTGAAGGAATAACACAACTTTTAAAAGCAGTTAAGTTTACTCAAATGAATCTTAATTCTAATTTAAAAATAGAGGGAGTTTTATTAACAATGTTTGACGCAAGGTTAAATTTAGGGCTTGAGGTAGTTGAAGAAATAAGAAAATATTTTCAAGACAAAGTATATAATACCATAATACCAAGACTTGTTAGATTAACTGAAGCACCATCGCATGGAAAACCAATTATTGCATATGATCCAAAATCTCGTGGGTCTGAAGCATATTTAAATTTAGCTAAAGAGGTGATAGAAAAAAATGAAAGAGGAGAATAAAAGAAGAGCTCTAGGAAGGGGCTTAGAAGAATTGTTTTCAATTGAAGATATCAACTATGGTAATTTAGAAGAAAAAATAATGGAAACCGTACATGAAGAAGAAATTCAAGAACTTCCATTAAATGAATTAAGGGTTAACCCTTATCAACCTAGAAAGACATTTAACGAAGAAAGTTTAAATGAACTTGCAGAAAGTATTAAAGAGCATGGTGTTTTCCAACCAATTATTGTTAAAAAAAGTATTAAAGGTTATGAAATAGTTGCAGGAGAAAGAAGATTTCGTGCTTCTAAATTAGCAGGAAAAGAAACAATACCTGCTATTGTAAGAAATTTTACTGATGAAGAAATGATGGAGATTGCGGTATTAGAAAACTTACAAAGAGAGAATTTAAATGCTGTAGACGAAGCAAATGCGTATAAAACTCTTATGGAAAATCTTCATTTAACACAAGATCAAGTTTCAAAAAGGGTTAATAAAAGTAGAAGTCATATAACAAATTTACTTGGAATATTATCTTTACCTGAAGATGTTTTAACGTTAGTAAAAGAAAATAAATTATCTATGGGACATGCAAGATGTTTATCTAAACTTAGTGATATTGAGAAAATTAATGAATTAACTAAAAAAGTACTTGAAGAAAATTTAAGTGTAAGAGAACTTGAAGCCTTATCAAGTGGTAATGAAATAGAAAGAAAAAACAAAATTGTTAAAAGTCCTAAATCTAATGAATATACATCTCTTGAAAAAGAATTAACAGAATATTATGGAACAAAAGTTAAAATAGCAAATAAAAAACTAATTATCAGTTTTGAGAATAATCAAGATTTAAATAGAATATTAGAAATGATAAATTATAATAAATAAGAAGGTTCTTATGGAAAAAAATTATAATATTAATACTAAAGTAATAATGAAAAAAGGGCATCCTTGTGGTACGAATTTATGGGAAATAGTAAGACTTGGGGCTGATATTAAAATAAAATGTATAAATTGTGGTAGGGTAGTTATGTTACCAAGAATGGAATTTAATAAAAAAATCAAAAAAATAGTAGAGGAGTAACTTATGGCAAAGAGAAAATTAAAAAAAATTACTTTACATCCAATAACAAGTTTTGTTTTATTAATTGTTGGTGTAATTCTTTTAAGTTTTATATTAAGTTTGTTTAATGTATCTGCTACATATTCAAATATAAATATAGCAACAGGAGCTTTAGAAAAAACACTTGTATCTGTTAATAATTTACTTAGTTATGATGGAATGAAAATGGTTATAAGTAATGCTGCAACTAACTTTATAAGTTCATCACCACTTAGTACTTTAATAATAACATTAATAGGTCTTAAAATAGCAGAAAAAACAGGATTAATCCAAGCATTTATGAAAAAAAGAATAATTAAAATTAATCCAAAAACATTAACTTTTATAATAATATTAATGTCTATTTTTTCAAGTATTGTTAATGAAGTAGGTTATGCACTTTTAATACCATTAGCAGCATTATTATTCTTATTTAATGGAAGAAATCCATTAGCAGGAATAGCAGCAGCTTTTGCAGGAGTTGCTTTTGGTTATAGTATAAGTTTCTTTGTAGGATCTATTGATATAGATTTAATACCATATACACAGGCCTCTGCAAGGTTAATTGATAGTGAATTTTATGTTAGAATGACATCTAATTTATTTATAATGATAGTATCATCTTTCTTAATTGCCCTTATAGCTACATTAATAACTGAAAAAATTATTGTAAAAAAATTAGGAAGATATGTTGCTAAAACAAGAGATGATTTGGGACAAACTAAAGAAATAGAATATCTTGATTTACAATATGAAGAAGAAAAGAAAATAAAAGAAGAAGCATTACAAAAGAAGGGTTTAAAATCTGCTAAAATAGTAGGTATTATCGTAATAATTCTATTTGTATATATGATAATACCAGGACTTCCTTTATCAGGAATGTTACTTGATTTAAAACAAAGCGCTTATGTCGATCAATTATTTGGAAAAAATTCATATTTTCAAGATGGATTTACTTATATGATGAGTATATTTTTTGGCATAACTGGTATAGCTTATGGAATAAGTGCTAAGACAATAAAAAATGATAAAGATTTATTTAATAAATTAAAAGAAAGTTTAAGTGAACTTGGAATAATCATTGTTATGATATTTTTTGCTTCTCAATTTATTGCAATATTTAAAGAATCTAATATAGGAACAGTAATCGCAGCAACTATGGCTAATATATTACAAAGTTTACCTTTTAGTGGAGCAGCTTTAATAATCGTAGCAATTATCTTAATTGCAATTTCAAATATTTTTGTAACAGGTTCCATATCAAAATGGGTAATATTTTCATCTACGATGGTTCCTACATTTATGCAACTTGGTATTTCTCCTCAATTTACACAATTTATTTTTAGAGCAGCAGAGTCTATGACTAATGGTATAACCCCATTTCTTGCTTATTTTGTTGTTTATTTAGGATATATGAATATTTATAATAAAGATTACGAAAAACCAATTACAATAAGAAAAGGACTATCTATTATGATGCCATATTTTATAGGAATATCTTTAACATGGTTGTTTATTATTCTAATGTGGTATATAATAGGACTTCCACTTGGCCCAGGAGTTTACCCAAGTTTATAATAAGGAGGAAGAATTATGAGTTTAAAAGCTGGTATTGTGGGACTTCCAAATGTAGGAAAGTCCACTTTATTTAATGCCATTACAAAGAAAAATATTTTAGTAGCAAATTATCCTTTTGCTACCATTGAACCAAATGTAGGAATAGTAACAGTTCCAGATGAAAGATTAGGACATCTTGAAGAAATATATATTCCTGAAGAATTAAAGCCTGCAACTTTTGAATTTGTTGATATCGCAGGAATAGTAAAAGGTGCATCTTTAGGTGAAGGCCTTGGAAATAAATTTTTATCTCATATTCGTGAAGTCGACGCTATTGTAGAAGTAGTAAGATGTTTTGATGATAAAGAAATAACACATGTTGATGGGAGTGTTGATCCTATAAGAGATGTTGAAGTAATTAATTTAGAATTAGCCCTAGCAGATTTAGAAATAATAAATAATAGAATAGATAAAATAAAGAAAAAAGCAGAAACAACGAAAGAAAAAGAAACTGTTTTAGAATATAATGCTCTTACTAAGGCAAAAGAAGCTTTAGAAAAGGATATTCCATTAAGATTGGTAGATTTTACAAAAGATGAAATGTTTGCTATAAAAGGATTTAACTTTTTAACATTAAAACCTCATATTTATTTAGCTAATATAAGTGAAAATGAAATAAAATTAGAAAATGATTATGTTAAAAAATTAAAAGAATATGCTAAAGGTGAAAATTCAAAAGTAATTGTGGTATCTGCTAAAATAGAAAGTGAACTTGCAGAACTTGAAGATAGTGATAAGGAAGAAATGTTAAAAGATTTAGGTATTGAAAAAAGTGGTTTAGATAAGTTAATCGAAGAATCATATAATTTACTTGGATTAAAAACATATTTTACATGTGGACCTAAAGAAGTTAAAGCATGGACTTATAAAGATGGAATGAACGCTAAAGAATGTGCTGGAATTATTCATAGTGATTTTGAAAAAGGATTTATAAAGGCAGAAGTAATAAGCTATAATGATTTAATCGAAGCAGGATCAGAACTTAAAGTGAAAGAAAATGGCAAATTTAGAATTGAAGGTAAAGAGTATTTAATGCAAGATGGAGATATTTGTCATTTTAGATTTAATTTGTAAATGAATGAAAATTATGATAATTTTAAATCCTATTTTACAAATGAAGATGAATTTAATTCGTGGTATGAAATAGTTAAGGATATATTAAATAATGAAGAGTTTAAAAAAAGAGTGTATTTTAAACATCATGAAAAACAAAGTTTGTATACGCACTCTCTTTTAGTGTCAATTTTTGCTTATAAATATGCTAAAAAACATCATGCTGATTATAAAGTTTGTGCCATTGCGGGACTTTTACATGATTTTTATACTCATGCTTGGCAATATAGTAAAGATTTAGATAATTTAGATAAAAAATATAGTGAAAATTTAAAGAAAAAAAAGAAATTTTCAACATTACATGCATTTATACATCCATATGAAGCACTTATTAATAGTAATACTTATTTTAGTAATCTTCTAAATGAAAGAGTAGAAAATGCAATACTTGTTCATATGTTTCCCCTTTCTTTGTTTAATAAAGTAAAACTTCCTAAATATAAAGAAAGTTGGATAATTACATATATAGATAAAGCAGTATCTTTAAAGGATTTTCCTAATATAAAAGAAATACCTAAGTATTTAGGATTAAAAAATATTAAAAATAAGAACAAAAAATAGAATTTATTTTTTGTTTTTATATAATTATGTGATAAAATATATTTATAGGTATTTATGAAGGAGGATGTATATGGGTATACTTAAAGTATTTGATCATGAATATAAAGAATTAAAAAGGTTTGAAAAAATTGTAGAAGAAATTGACGCTTTAGAAGAAGAATATAAAAAATTAAGTGATGAAGAATTAAAACACAAAACTGTAGAGTTTAAAGAAAGACTTAAAAATGGTGAAACTTTAGAAGATATTAAAGTTGAAGCTTTTGCAACAGCTAGAGAAGCTTGTGCAAGAGTAATTGGTGAAAGACCATATAAAGTTCAATTATTGGGTGGTTTAGCGATTCATTATGGTAATATAGCAGAAATGAAAACAGGTGAAGGTAAAACATTAACATCAGTTATGCCTGCGTATTTAAATGCTCTTGAAGGAAATGGGGTTCATATAATTACAGTTAATGAATACTTGTCAACTCGTGATAGTAATTGGATGGGAGAAATTCATAGGTTTTTAGGTTTAACTGTAGGTTTAAATTTAAGAGAATTATCATCAAAAGAAAAACAAGAACAATACGCTTGTGATATTTTATACACAACAAATAATGAAGTTGGTTTTGATTATTTAAGAGATAATATGGCTATTAGAAAAGAAGATAGAGTACAACGTCCACTTAATTTCGCTATTGTAGATGAAGTTGATTCTGTATTAATAGATGAAGCAAGAACTCCTTTGATTATTTCAGGAGGTACTTTAGAAAATAAAAATTTATATATCGAAGCAGATAGATTTGTAAAAACATTAAAAAAGGAAAAAGATTATATAATTGATGAAAAAACGAAAAAAGTAAATCTTACTGATGAGGGTGTAAAACTTGCTGAAAATTATTATCATATTAGTAATTTATATGATATGGATAATACTAGTTTAGTCCATTTTATAAATCAAGCATTGCATGCAAATTATTCTATGAAAAATGATGTTGATTATGTAGTTCAAAATGGTGAAATTATAATCGTAGATCAATTTACTGGTAGATTGATGCCAGGAAGAGCATTTTCTGAAGGGTTACATCAAGCTATCGAGGCTAAAGAGGGTGTAGCAATCGAACAAGAAACAAAAACACTTGCTACAATAACATTTCAAAATTTATTTAGAATGTATAAAAAATTAAGTGGTATGACAGGTACTGCTAAAACAGAAGAAGAAGAATTTAGAAATATATATAATATGTATGTAATTACTATTCCTACTAATAGACCAGTTCAAAGAATTGATATGCCTGATCTTATTTATGCTAATAAAAATGCTAAGTATAATGCTATTGTAAAAGAAATAGAAGAACGTCATAAAAAAGGACAACCAGTTTTAGTGGGAACAATAGCTATTGAAACGAGTGAAGAAATAGGAACTTTACTTCGTAAAAAAGGTATTCCACATGAAATATTAAATGCTAAAAATCATGCTCGTGAAGCTGAAATAATAGCAAAAGCTGGAGAAAAAGGTGCAGTTACAATTGCAACTAATATGGCAGGTCGTGGAACAGATATTAAATTAGGAGAAGGAGTAAAAGAACTTGGAGGACTTTGTGTACTTGGTACAGAAAGACATGAATCAAGAAGAATTGATAACCAACTTCGTGGTAGAAGTGGACGTCAAGGAGATCCGGGATATTCTCAATTTTATATAGCAATGGATGATGATCTTATGAGAAGGTTTGGTTCTGATAGAATTAAAATGATTATGGAATCAACTGGTATGCAAGATGAAATGGCTATAAGAAGTAAGATGTTTAGTAAATCTGTTGAATCAGCACAAAAAAGAGTTGAAGGAAATAATTTTGATAATAGAAAACATATTTTAGATTATGATAATGTTGTAAGTACACAAAGGGAAAGTATTTATAATAAAAGAAATGAAATATTAGATAAAGAAAGCGTACATGAAGATGTACTAGAAAGTATGAAAAATCATGTTGTTGATATTGTTGAATCTCACCTTGATGAAAAAGATAATCTAAAAGAGGAAGATAAAAAAGATATTATAGATTATATTAATAATAATTTATTAAGAAATAAGGTAAAAGAAAAAGAACTTGAAGGTAAAAATGTTGATGAAATAATTTCATTATTAAGTGATAAAGTAGTAAGTGAATACGAAAATAAAATAAAAGATTTACCAATTGAAATAACTAATGAATTTGAAAAAGTAATAAGTTTAAATGTTATTGATAAATATTGGATGGAACAAATAACTACGATGTCACATTTAATGGAGGGTATTGTTTTAAGACAATATGCACAAGATAATCCACTTCGTGCTTATACGATGGAAGGCTATGATTTGTATGAAAAGATGTTAGAAAATATTGATAAATATATAACATTATATCTTTTAAGAGCAGAAATAAGACAAAATGTTGAAAGAAAACAAGTTGTAAAACCAACTGGTACAAATAGAAGTGATGAAACTGTTAAAGCTCATACTAAAGTAAAAAAAGAAAAAATAGGTAGAAATGATCCATGTCCGTGTGGTTCGGGAAAAAAATATAAACAATGTTGTGGTAAATAAGCTCGCAAAGCCTTATAATAAAGGGAAAACGCGAGTTTTTCTTTTTGCCGAAAATAGTCCAAAATAGGGGCTGGAGCCATTTTGGAGCCATTTCGATTTAAGTGTTCGGTTATATAATTTTTATAATGAAGTGTTAATTGCAAAAAAATATACAAAAAGCATGATATAATTATATATGAAAAGAGGTGTTACTAATGGCTCATATGGAATGTGAATGTGGAACTGATATGTGGGATGGTGATGGTCATATAGTATATGATATTTTTAGTTTCAAAGATTTAAAAGATTATATAGCAAACGATGATACTAAGACTTTTGATGATGCTTATGAAGAGATGGCAACATTTTATGAAGATAATGATTATTTTTGGCTATGTGATAATTGCAAAACAGCTCATTTATGGAGCTATAAACCAGAGTATTGTTATAGAAGATTTAAACTAAAAAAATCATTAGATAAGATATCAGTTGACGAAATAAAAAAATTGAATGAATATTTAGTAATGAATATAAACGAATATACAGATGAGTTTGAAGAATCGCCTATTAAAAATTTACTAAAAAGAAATCCAGTTAATCCATATAAATATTATGTAACTGATGATTTGACTAAAGTATATATAATAGATTTAGATAAAAATATAATTGATAGAGAGTATGAATTAACTTATGAAAGTTTTGTAGAATATAGTTGGAATTCTGAAGATGTTGGTAACCTATTAATATATACAATTGACAAGAAAAATAAAGGACATGAGTATATAGTAGAAAATGGAATAAGAAAACAACAAGATAAAGATGATTATCCACATAAACAAGTTAATTTTATGATTACAGAAAAAGGTAGTAATGGTGGTTCTATAAGTTATGAAGATCCAAATAAAGAACCAGAAACTTATACAATAAATACTATGGAAGAATTTAACAAAAAATATGGTAAGTATTATAGCAAAAAGAAGAAAAATAAAAAACTAAAGTATATATATGTTGAATATTTTGATATGTATGGAGATAGATTATATAGTTATAAATCAGATCATGATTATAAGGTTAGAGATATTGTTATTGTTCCTAGAGGCTGGAATAATGAAGAAGTTGAAGCAGAAATTGTTAATATTGAATATTATACTGAAGATGAAGCACCATATCCATATAATGAGTTAAAAGAAATAATCGGATATGCAGCAGATGGTGATGACTATGAAAAAAAAGACAATACAAAAATTCCAGAAATATACAAGCAATTACATAAGTTATCTTTTGAAAATAAGAAACTACTAGAAGAAAAAAAGAAATGCGTATGTTTTTATTGTGGGCATAGATTTGATGTTTCTGATATAAAAGAATGGATAGAAGATAAAAAAGAAATGACGGCAAAATGTCCATCGTGTGGCATAGATAGTGTTATTCCTGCAGAAGTTGATGCTATCGATATAACAGATGAGGTTGTTAAAGAAATGGAAAAATATTATTTTTAACTAAAATAATGAAATATTTAGGATAAAATGCCAAGTTGGGTGTGGACAAAAATATAATAAGAAATTAAAAAAGACTTAGTAAAATAAGGAAAAACTAAGTCTTTTTATTTTATTAAAAACAATGATTTTATATTCTGGATCCACTTGTAGAGCCATATTAACAAAAAAGAGCTAGTTTTCAACAGTATTTCTAGCTCGGTTGATTGTATTAATTACTTCAGAAGATTTGGTATTAAATAAGTGAGAATAAGTATTTAAAGTTTCACTTGAATTAGAATGTCCAAGATATTTAAGAACTCTATTATTAGCCAAGAAAGAATAATAACTATGTCTAAAATCATGTAGCCATACTCTATTTTTTTAGATCCAAATGATCTTCACTAATTATTTCTAAGGAATACTTAATCCTTAATAATTTAATTACTTCAGCCTTAGCTTTCTCATAGTTTTCATCACATAAATTAAATATATCAGAAGCCGAATTATAGTGTTGTAAGAAAGTTGCTTCCCACATAGCATTATTATAAAAAGAACTAGCGATATAAAAAGCAACAACTTCAGGCATAACATATTCTTCTACATAATCATGATAGTTATCATAAAAAGGATTGATTATCGTTTCTAACTCTTCATCACTAATATCTTCTTCAGTAGATTTTCTTAACATAGACACCTCCGTGTAGTATATATCACTCTAAATGTAAAATTTTACAAGATATTATGTTATTTTTTTCAAAAATATGTTATACTTATTATAGTAAGGAAAGTAAGGAATGATGGTGTGAAAAATAATGATTTATTAGCTTCTGCAAAATTAACTTCTAAGGGACAAATAACAATTCCAAAAGTAATAAGAGATAAATTAAAGCTTGATGAAGGAAATTTAGTGGTGTTTTATGAAGATGAAAACAACAATGTAAAAATGTTAAATAAAAACAATTGTAAGGTAATTCCAGATAATAAAAGTGAATTGTCAATTGTAAAGAGAGGTAGTAAAAAATGAGTGAACAAATTAAACAAAGTAACGAATTTAGTAAACCAATTTATATTGGTGAGTGGAGAGTTTATGATATAGGTGCTACAACTTTAGGAGATTTGATAAAAAATAATATTATAAACAAACATACATATAATCCTGATGTGTTAAAAAAGAAACCTGATGCTTTAATTGTTGATACAAATAAAGAAATAATTTTATATGTTGAATCTAAAGATGATGGAAAACTTAATTCTGAAAAGCAAATATCAGATGCAATTAAGCAAGAATTTGATATTTCAAAGGAAGTTGGAGCAAGAATTTATGCAGTAAGAGATTCTGTAAAAACTATTTGGATGAATCCTTTGACAGGAAATAAAATATTAGATGAACATGATAATGAATTACAAACCAATATACATCCAGCAACAAATCCAAAAGAAACAGAAAAATTATTAAAAAGGCTTTTGTCTTCTATATCTAATGATAATGATAAATTACTAAAATCAGAATATTTAAATCCAACAGACTTGGCATCAAAAATTCATCAAAAATTATGGATAACGAAAAATGTATCGCCAAGTACGGCATTGTACACATTTGTAGAATTATTCTTATTTAAGTATTTAAGTGACTTAGGTGTTTTAAGAGGAATGTATTCTTTTGAACATTTAAGATCATTGTATAAAGATAATTCTGAAATTGATGTTCTAAATACATACCTATCTGATAGTGGAGCTAGAGCTAAAATGAAAGAACTATTTCCAGAATCAATGGATGGAACTGGTATAATTAATGGTAATGTTTTTCACGAAGATGATGGAGATGCGAAAATATTTAGAGCAATATTAGATACTTTTAAAAGTTATGAAAATGAAAATGGCAAGTTTATTAATATTTCAAAAGATTTTAAATCTCAACTTTTTGAATCGTTTTTAAAACAAGATTCTGATTCTAAAAACATGGGACAATTCTTTACTCCATTAAAGATTGTTGATAATATGGTTAGAATGGTTGATGTTAAATCAGGAATGAAAATATGCGATCCTGCATGTGGAGTAGGAAAATTTTTGCTTGAATCAATTGGTAATCGCATAAGTGAATTGTATTCATATGATGAAAATAGTAAAGAATTAAAATCTTTTGTTTCATTAACAGGATATGACAAATATAGTGAAGATAACGGCGATAAAACAATTATTTTAGCTAAAGCTAATGCTCTTATTTATTTTTCTAAAATGATATCAGAAAATCCTTCTTCTGAATTTGCAAAACAAATATCAAAAGAAATATTAAATAAGTGTTTTGAGTTAAAACATTCTACTTTAGGAACATTGGATAAAATTGAAGAAAATACTTATGATTTAATTTTAGCTAACCCACCTTATGTTGTTAACGGTTCTGCTGAAATGAGAAAATTAACAAATAATTATTTCTGGGGTGGCTTAGGAGTAGAATCTATGTTTTTGGAATGGATTATTAGATCTACAAAACAAGGTGGTATCATCAATATAGTAATACCTGATGGAATTTTATCTAATATAAATAATAAATTGTTGAAAAGTAAGATAAAAGAACAATGTTTTATTAATAGTATAATATCATTACCAGCAAAAGCATTCTTCAATACACCAAAGAAAACATATATATTAACTTTAGAGAAAAAAGTAAAAAATTCTGATGGAACATATCCTAATCAAACAAAGCCAATATTTACATATATATGCTCATCTATAGGAGAAACATTGGATGTTTATAGATTTGATACACCAGATGATAATGATTTAAAAGATGCTGTTGATAATTATAATTTATGGAAAAATTCAAAACCTAATATAATTCAAGAAGTAATTGAAAAAAGATCAGCTGGCAGATTTAAAGCATTAAATATCCAAGATTTTGATCCAGATAATAGTTGGATAATTGAAAACTGGTGGAGTGAAGAGGAAAAGGTTTCAATAGGTTTAAAGAAAGAAGTAAAAAGACAAACAATTGATGACTTTATAAACTTAATAGCTGAAACTGAGGATTTAATGCAAGGAATTAAGGGGGAATTAGAATGCTTGAAATAAAATATCAGGCTAAAAATGTCCCTATAAATCAATGCTTTGAATATTTAAGTGGAAATACTGGTTTAACAGTTAGAACAATACATAATAGCAAAGGGAAAAATTATGATTGCACTGTTCTTTCAAGTTCATTAATGGACTCTACTTCATTGGGTTACATTGATTCAAAAACAATATTACCAAATGGAAAGCAATTAAAATTATTTAAAGCTAAAGAGGGAATTGTTGTCAGTAGAAATGGGTATGCAGGAACAATGTCATATTTAAAACCTGGTTTGTATACTTTAACAGATCATGCATACATTTTATATAAGTCAGAAGAACTTAAATATGATATAGATTTAAATTGGTTCATTCTTGAATATCAAAATGATATTAGAAAAAGATTCTTGACAACTCAATCAGGCAATCAAACTTTTACTATAACTAAATTTATGAAACAATTTAAAATCGATATTCCAACTATAGAATTTCAAAAAGAATTGTCTCAAAAATATCGAATTATTGAAAAGGAAATGCAGGCAATTAAAGAACAAAAAGATAAGATTATAGAGTTTAATTTAGAAAATATTACTGGATATAAAATGATAGATGTACCATTATTTTCTATTTTTGAGCCACATCAAGGTAATGCAATTTTTACAAAGAAGAACATAAACAATAACGGATGGAAAGGAAACATCCCTGTAATATCATCAAATACTGATAATAATGGAATTCTTGATTATGTGGATATAAAATATGTTAAGGAAAAAGACTATGTGAAAACTCCTTGCTTAACTTGGAGTGTGGATGGATATGCAGGAAAGCTTTTTGCAAGAAATATTGAACCTGATCCAATAGGCTTTGTTGCGAACAATCACTGTGGTATTTTGCATCCTATAATAGATATCAAAAATATATATTTTCCATATTTAGTATATAATTTACAACCTCAGTTCTTTAAAAATGCAAAGAATGATGCAAATAAAAAGCTTGGAAATAATCAAATGACTAATATAATTGTTTCTATACCAGTAACTGATTCTGGGGATTATGATTTAAATGCTCAAATAGAAATTGCTAATAAATATCAATCAGTTGAAAAATTAAAAGAACAGTTACTATCAAAAATAGATGAATTACTAAATATAGAAATCGATTTTATGTAAAAAAGAGCTCACCGAATGGTGGGCTTTAATGTTTATTAGATAAGAAAAACAATTTAGTAACACATAACATTATAGTATTTCTTTTATTTGAAGATATATAACCTTTAATAGCAATAGTTTCATTATTAAGTTTGAAATACGATAATTGGTTTCTTATACCTTTATTAATAATAAATTTAATTGTTTTATCATCATCAATTTTAAGATATAAATTATTAGCTTAAATTTTCTGAAATTTTCCTATGATTACAAAGTTATTAACATCAAACATTAATTATCTTATCCTTTCGATAACTTTTAAAGTTTAAATAGTCTACTATTTGTTTTTCAATCGTATTCCTAAATTTCATCATTACTTCAAGATCTCGTGGCTTTTTAGCAGATAGTACTATATCAATATTTCTAATGATAAAGAAGTCGTGATAATATCCATTTCTGCTTATACACTCGATACGATTCTTAGACTTAATAATATACTTCACAATACACCTCCAATAGAATGTAATATTAGTCACTCTTAATTGAAAATAAGTCAAGTTGTATGGACTTATAGGTGATTAAATGGTATATTGTAGTTGAAGATTAAAGATACAAAGATGTGGAAAATTTGCAATTCTGGAGCCACTTTTAGAGCCACTCTGCTAGATATTAACAGGAATAAACTAAAACATAAAGGTAATAAAAGCCCCATTTTTAAAGGAAATTAACGAGTGGGCAGTGGTAAAAAATATAAACAATGTTGTGGCCAATAATTTAGTAATATGAAATAGAAAAAAATTGAAACATAAAAGCTTATTAATAAAAAAAATTGATTTTATCATAAAAATATTGAAAGGAATGATTTACATGGAAAAATTTTATTTTGAAAGTCCATCATTAGAAAGAAAAAATGAGATTATAGAATATCTTGATGAGTTTGTAGAATATGGTTCTAATATAAATGGTTCTGGTTCATTAGACAAAATATATGATGGTTATACTTTTGAAGAAGTTTTAGAAAGATGTTTGAATATGGAAAATGAAGAATACTCAAAAAAGTTTGAAAGATGTCCCTCAAGAACTTTTTTACTAATAAGAGAAAGTGATAACAAAATTGTAGGAAGCATTAATATTAGATGGAATTTAAATGAAAAAATGTTACAATTTGGAGGACATATAGGCTATGGAATAAGACCTACAGAAAGAAGAAAAGGATATAATAAAATTAATCTATATTTAGGTATACTTGAAGCAAGAAGACTTGGATTAGAAAAAGTAATGTTAGACTGTGATGTTAATAATCTTGGTTCTGATAGAACATTAAAAGCATTAGGTGGAAAACTTGAAAGAACAGAGGTTGATCCATCTGATGGTGTGTTAACAAATATATATTGGTTTGATGTTGAAGAAACAATAAACAATTATAAAACTATATATGAACCTTTCTTATGTATTAATAATTCAAAAATAAAATAATAAAAAAGAATTCTACATACGTTTTTATATACGTTCTGGTAGAGTTCTCGGATGGTAGTTTCATGGTCTCAGGAATTCAAAAAAAATGTTAAATAAAAAACGGAGTTGTTAATATGAATTATAAAATAAGAAAAAAAGAAAGAAAAGATTGTGCCGGCATAGCTCGAGTTATAACTGTTGCTTGGAATGAAACCTATAGAGGTATAGTATCTGATGAATTTTTAGATAGTTTATATATTAATGAAGAAGTAAGGGCACAGAACTCTTATAATAATTTTAATAAAAAAGAAAATCATCAATATGTTTTAGAAATTAATAATGAAGTTGTAGGATTTATAAAGGTTGGGGAAGCTAATGTTACTGAATATGATAACTGTGGTGAGATATATGCTTTATATATTATTAATAAATATAAAGGATATGGTTTTGGTAAAAAATTAATTGAAGCAGGAATTAAAGAATTAAAGTTAATGAATTTTGATAAAATGGTTATTGGTTGTTTGGAAGGTAATCAATCAAATAATTTTTATAAGCATATAGGTGGAAAATTTATTAAAACAAGAATTTTTGAAAATTTACAATTACTAGAAAATGTATATTATTTTGAAAAAATATAACAATTTAAAAAATAAAAATATCATAGATATAAAATAACAAATTTAATATCATATATTTACAAAAGCAAATAAAATATAGTATAATGACCTTAGTTAATTAAAAAACGATTCATTCAAAGTAATTATTTTAATATAATTTATAGAGAGTTTGTGTTTGGTGGAAACAAATAAAATTAAAGTAATGAATTATAAGTGAAGATTTTAAGTCGGATAGTATCCGTTATCAATAAGAGGTAATAAACTATTATTACAAACAAAGGTGGTACCACGAGCAATTCGTCCTTTATGGATGTTTTGCTCTTTTTTATTTTTAAGGAGGTGATTTGTATGGATAGTGATTATTATTACTTTGATAATTGTAATTTAATTAACTATACAAATTATTTAGGAGGAAATAAAAATGGAAAAGAAATTATTTGATATTTTGAAAGAAAGAGGTTATGTTAAAGACCTTACACATGAACGAGAAATTATTGATTTGGTTAATGGGAAACCTATGACTTTCTACTTAGGAATTGATCCTACAGCAGATAGTTTACATATAGGACACTTTTTCGCATTAACAATGTTTAGATGGTTACAAGATTTTGGACATCACGGAATTATATTAATAGGTGGTGCTACTGCTTTAATTGGAGATCCAACAGGAAAAAGTGATATGAGAAAAATGCTGTCAAAAGAAGAAGTTATTCATAATAAAAAAGAAGTAAAAGAATTAGTAAAAAGATTTGTAAGAACGGATGGAGATAATCCAGCAATTATAGTAGATAATGCAGATTGGATTTGCGATAAGACATATGTAGATTTTATGAGAGATATTGGAGTTCATTTCAATGTTAATAATATGCTTGCGGCTGATTGCTACAAAAAAAGATTAGAAAACGGTGGATTAACATTCCTAGAGATGGGATACATGTTAATGCAAGCATTTGATTTCGTTCATTTAAATAAAGAATTTGGGTGCAGACTTCAAATTAGTGGTTCAGATCAATGGGCTAATATTTTAGCAGGAGTAGATTTATCTCGTAAAATAGGATTTAATGAAGGCGAAAAAACAAATCCATTATTTGGATGGACATGCCCTTTATTAATTAAAGCAGATGGCGAAAAAATGGGAAAAACGGCGACTGGTACTTTATGGGTATCAAGAGATAAAACTACACCATTTGACTTTTTTCAAGCATGGATTAATTCATTTGATGAGGATGTAGAAAGAAGCTTATCATTTTTTACAAGAATGGAAATATCTGAAATTAAAGAATTATGTAAAAAAGATATTAGAAAAGCTAAAAAATTATTGGCATTTGAAGTAACCAAATTAGTTCATGGCGAAGAAGAGGCTTTAAAGGCACAAAAAACAGCAGAAGAATTATTTAGTAACAAAGGGATATCCGAAAATATGCCAAGTATAGAATTATCTAAAACCTTATTAAATATTAACATTATAAATTTACTTGTTGAATCTGGATTAGTAACATCTAAATCAGAATCAAGAAGGCTAATAGAACAAAATGGTATATCACTTAATCAGAAAAAAATTAGTTCAGTAGAACAAATAATTACTGATAAAGACTTAAAAGATAATTCATTAATCTTACAAAAAGGTAAAAAAGTATTTTTAAAGATAATATTTAAGTAAAAATATTATCTTTAATTGAAATATATAAAAAATAATGAAAGGATGTAAAAAATATGAAACATGAAATGAAGTTAAATAATAAACCATTTGAAAAAATAAAAAAACGACTAAAAAAGATTTTTTTGAAATAGAAGAATCTAAAAAAGAAAACGTAAAAATAGAATTATAATGTATTTAAACAAGTAATTAAGATTAATATTCTACAAAAAGTAGAATTTTTTTCTATTTTATTGTAAAATAAGTTTAAAAGGAGTGAGTTTATTATGGAAAATAAAGAAGTAAGAAATATTGTGGATTTAAATAACGAAAATATTAAAAAATATAGTTTCGTTTTAACAGATGAAATTAACGGTCAAAAATATAAAGTTGAATATGAACCAATATTCTTATATGAAAAAGATAAATACATTTATGGGATGTTTACTAATTTTAAAAAAGATGAAAAAGATAATATATATCTTGTAAATTGTAGATATCTTAAAAATCATTCACAAAATTTTACTATTGAATATAAACTTCCTGAAAATGAAATAAAATTTTTAGAAGAACAAAAAAATATTAAAGAAAC
>ERZ834769.896-NODE-896-length-28444-cov-28.047871_pt1 | contig 28444 bp, 25 predicted proteins | sample MGYA00519690_ERZ834769 | MGnify/ENA primary metagenome ERZ834769 (study PRJEB31850, sample SAMEA3708760) | human gut metagenome | biome: human gut; feature: human-associated habitat; material: faeces | place: China | collected 2014 ... | reverse complement strand
TTTGTCGCTTTGCAAGCAAAATCCCACTAAACCCTATAGGTTGCGGATTTGAGGATTATGAGTTTTCTACGTAAAATACAAAGAGAATATACTATTGGTGAGGTTGCCAAACTGATGGGAACCACCCAAAAGATAGTGAGACGCTATGTTGCTTCAGGTGAGTTGAAGACAATAAAAAGCAGCAATGCTTTTCGAATTAGCGAAGATGCACTAAGAACTTTCCGTCAATATATGGTAGAGGGAGGCAATGTAAAACGCTTAGAAAAGATTACCACACCCTCCAAGTCTCCCAAGAACAACAGAAAGAATAAAGATAAGGTTAATTGGGCAGACATTACCCCATACTGGTATAGAACGAGCAAGTCGAAAATGACCTTCGTTGATTTGTTTTGTGGTGCTGGTGGTCTTAGCAAGGGACTTGAAATGGCTGGTCTAAAAGGTATTTGTGGTCTCGACAGTTTTCACGAAGCTTGTATGACATACAGACATAATTTCAATCATCCGGTAATAAACGGAGATATAAAAGATGCAGAAACCAAGAAAACATTTTATGAGACTGTAAGAAAGCAATTGGGTGGAAGCCAGTTAAATATTGTGGCTGGAGGTTTTCCTTGCCAGGGCTTTTCTATGTCCGGAAACCGCATCATAGATGATCCTCGCAATTCGCTTTACAAAGAACTGATAGAGATTGTTGTAGAATTACAACCCGATTTTGTAATCTGCGAGAATGTCAAGGGGCTTAGAACGATACAAAAAGGACTTGTGGAAAAGAAGATTGTAGCCGACTTTAAGGCTATAGGCTATGAGGTAAACGTAGCCACACTTTGTGCTGCTGATTATTATACTCCACAAAAACGAGAGCGTGTTATCTTTATCGGAAACAGAATCGGAGCTAAGAATTTCCATCCACAGCCCATCCTCTCCCCTAAAGATTATGTAACAACAGGGCAAGCAATAGGCGATCTTATAAATCACCCTATAGACCCAGCCTTCAATCATGTACCTACAGTGCATCGCATAGACATGATTCAACGGATTATGACTACCCGAGAAGGAGAAAGCTTATATAAAGGATATGGCGATGCTTGGAAAAAATGCCCATGGAACGCTCCCTCTTGTACCGTTAAGGAGAATCATGGCGGCGTGAACCTTCATCCTAAGCTTCCTCGTGTGCTGACAGCAAGAGAAATGGCTCGGCTTCAGTCGTTCCCTGATGATTTTATCTTTGAAGGGAAGAAGAGCAAGCAACTTATCCAAATTGGAAATGCAGTTCCTCCACTATTAGGGAAAGCCATAGGATTGGCTATTCGTCTTTCTTTCCTTGATTTAAAAAGGAATAGCGAGTAATAAAATGCTTTTTTCTAACTAAATGCATTTTTTCATTTCCTAATTTGTGAGATTCGATTTTTTTATTTATCTTTGCAAACTCTATGGGTATGTTGTTCCTAAAAAGATAAAGTATGTTGGTTCCGAATCAAGAGCGAGCGAGGTGGAGCAAAGCAATAAGTTTTCGTTCACAAAACTGAAAATAGAACAATGGAATGAGAGTAACACCGTAAAGTATGACGGACTTACCATTGGAGAATTTCAAGTTCATAACCATCATTCTTGCTTTAAGTTTCGGTTCCAAATGGCAAATCTATTGATGTTGTTAGAAAAATAAAAAAGAAAATGATGACTCCAATCATAAAAATCGAGCACTTATCTGCCGGATATGACGGAAAGCAGGTGCTCAGCGACGTAAATCTCACAGTATATCAAGACGATTATCTTGGCATCATCGGACCAAACGGTGGTGGCAAGACTACTCTCATGCGCCTCATTCTGGGACTGATGAAGCCTACGGAAGGAACCATCAGATACTTCCGAAAAGTGAAAGATGAGAGCGGGGAAACGGTTCTTGATGAAAACGGCGAAACAAAAGTTGAAGAAACAAAGGAGATTTCGATGGGCTATCTCCCACAATACAACCAGCTCGACAAGCAGTTTCCTATCTCTGTATATGAAGTTGTACTTGCCGGACTCAGCAAGACCAAAGGTATCTTTTCGCGATACACCCAGGCGCAGCACCAGCAGGTGCTCGATACCCTGGAGCGCATGCAGCTGACGGAATTCAAAGACCGACACATCGCTGCCCTCAGCGGCGGTCAGCTTCAGCGAGTGCTCCTCGCACGTGCCATCGTATCCAAGCCAGATGTCGTGATTCTCGATGAGCCTAACACCTACATCGACCGCCGATTCCAAAAGCAGATGTACGAGATGCTGGAGCAGATCAACAAGGAGTGCGCCATCATCATCGTCAGTCACGATGTAGCCGAAGTGCTCAACAACGTGAAGCATATCGCCTGCGTAAACCAGCACCTGCATTATCACGATACGGCAGATATGCCAAGAGAAAAGCTGGAAGAGCATTTTCTGAATGTATAAATACATACCGCAATTACATTTTACCCCCTTTTTATTACGTCCCGACGCAGGAATTCCTACGTCGGGACGTAATATTTCATACGTGGCGACGTAATAAATATCCCATCCTAATGCTTATTTTTCTACAACATCCTTCATTTTAATTTAATATAACCTAAAAAAGAGAAGCAATCCTACGCTATCTCTTTACTTTTTAGTATCTTTGCAACGTTTTATACACATTATATAATAGGAAACATAGAAATATAATACATTAAAGTTTAAACAATAATGAAACAGTACAGATTAGTGGACAATATCTTCGGATGGGTCGCATTCATCATTGCGGCATTCGTATATTGCTCCACAATTGAACCGACAGCCAGCTTCTGGGACTGTCCTGAGTTTATTACAACTGCCTACAAGCAGGAGATCGGTCACCCACCTGGGGCACCATTCTTCATGCTCTTGGGCAATTTCTTCACACATTTCGCCAGTGATACCACGCAGGTAGCCAAGATGGTGAATACGATGAGCGCACTTCTCAGTGCCGTCTGCATCATGTTCCTCTTCTGGACCATCACCCATCTGGCACGCAAGCTCATCATCGGCGACTGGAAGGAGATGACCACCAGCAAGCTGATTGCCATCGAGGCATCAGGTATGGTGGGCGCACTCATCTACACCTTCAGCGATACCTTCTGGTTCTCTGCTGTAGAGGGTGAGGTTTACGCCTTCTCTTCAGCCTTTACCGCTGTGGTATTCTGGCTGATCCTGAAGTGGGAAGACCATGCCGACGAACCTCATAGCGACCGATGGCTCGTGCTCATCGCCTATATGACCGGTCTGAGTATCGGTGTGCACCTGCTCAACCTGCTCTGCATCCCAGCCATCGTGCTGGTATATTACTACAAGAAGGTACCTCATGCCAACCTGAAGGGTTCGCTCATGGCGCTCTTCCTTTCATTCCTGGTGGTAGTAGCCGTACTTTATGGTGTGGTTCCAGGCATCATCACCGTAGGCGGATGGTTTGAGCTGTTCTTCGTCAACACACTCGGTTGCCCATTCAATACCGGTGAAATCGTATATATCATCTGCCTCGTAGCCTCTGTTATCTGGGGTATCTACGAGACCTACAATGCATCAGAGAAGAACGAGAAGAAGCAGAACATCGCCTTCGTTCTCGGTTTCGGCATGCTCGGCATCCCATTCTTCGGATATGGATGGAGCGCAGTCATCACCGGCATCATCATCCTGGCTATCCTCTGGTTTGTACTCAACTACAAGCGCAAGAAGGAAGTAGTAACCGACGTTGACCAGGCTACAGGCATCGAGAAAAAGAAGATGCAGCTGCTGCCTCTCATCTCTGCACGCATCAAGAACACGGCACTGCTCTGCATGCTGATGCTGATGATCGGTTACTCAAGCTATGCGCTCATCGTAATCCGTTCATCTGCCAACCCTCCTATGGACCAGAACTCTCCTGAGGATATCTTCACCCTGGGCAGTTATCTGAGCCGCGACCAGTATGGCGATACTCCATTGCTCTATGGTCAGGCTTACACTTCTCAGGTGGCTCTCGAAGCTGACGGCAACATGTGCAAGCCTGTGACGAAGGAAGGTGCACCTGTTTATCAGCGCAAGGAGAAGGCTTCTGCCGATGAGAAGGACTCTTACTTCGTAGTAAGCCATAAGAACAAGTATGTATATGCACAGAATATGCTCTTCCCACGTATGCACAGTTCTGCTCATGTCCAGGCATACGAAGACTGGATGGGTGGCGTAGAGGGTAACCAGGTGCCTTACGACCGTTGTGGCGAGAACATGATGGTGAAGGTTCCTACACAGATGGAGAATATCCGTTTCTTCCTCTCCTATCAGTGCAACTTCATGTACTGGCGCTACTTCATGTGGAACTTTGCCGGACGACAGAACGATATCCAGGGCAACGGTGAGCCTGAGCATGGTAACTGGATTACCGGTTTCTCATTCATCGACGATGCTCTCTATGGCGACCAGAGCAAAATGCCAGACGACCTGAAGGCAAACAAGGGACACAACGTGTTCTACTGCATGCCGCTGATTCTCGGTCTCATCGGTCTCTTCTGGCAGGCTTGGTACACCCGCAAGCGCAAGGTCATCAAGAACGGCGTGGAGACAGAGGAGATTCTCCCTGTAGGTATCCAGCAGTTCTGGGTGGTATTCTTCCTGTTCTTCATGACAGGTCTTGCCATCGTGCTCTATCTGAACCAGACTCCTATGCAGCCACGTGAGCGTGACTATGCCTACGCCGGTTCATTCTATGCATACGCTATCTGGTGCGGTCTTGGCGTTCTCGCCATCATCGACCTTCTGAAGGAGAAGATGAAGCTCAGCGGTACTGCCGTAACAGCTATCGTGGCTGTGGTAACCCTGCTCGTTCCTATCCAGATGGCATCACAGACCTGGGATGACCACGACCGTTCAGGACGTTACACCTGCCGCGACTTCGGCCAGAACTATCTGATGTCGCTCCAGGAGAAGGGCAACCCTATCATCTTCACCAATGGTGATAACGATACCTTCCCACTCTGGTACAACCAGGAGGTAGAAGGCGTAGGAACAGATGCCCGCGTATGTAACCTGAGCTACCTGCAGACCGACTGGTATATCGACCAGATGATGCGTCCTGCATACAACTCACCATCCGTGCCAATCACCTGGCCTCGTCTCGACTTCTGTTCGGGTACCAACGAGTATGTTTCTATCCAGCCAGAGGCTAAGCAGCAGATTCTCGACTTCTACAAGCAGGACCCAGTGAATGCCAGGAAGCAGTTTGGTGATGAGCCTTTCGAGCTCAAGAACATCCTGAAGTACTGGGTACGCAGCAAGAACCCAGACATGCACTTCATCCCTACAGACACCGTCTATGTAACAATCGACAAGGAGGCTGTGAAGAAGAGCGGCATGATGATGGCTTCTGATACCATCCCAGACAAGATGGTGATTTCACTCGCAGGCAAGAACGCTCTCTACAAGGGCGACCTGATGATGCTCGAAATGCTGTCACAGTGCAACTGGACACGTCCTATCTACGTGGCTCTTACCGTGGGACAGGAGAACTATATGAACCTTGGCGACAACTTCGTACAGGAGGGTCTTGCCAACCGTATCACTCCATTCACCACCAACAAGCCAGGTGCGAAGAACTTCGATGCAGAGAAGACCTATCACAACATCATGACCCGATTCAAGTTCGGTAACCTGAAGCAGAAGGGACTCTATATCGACGAGACTACCATGCGTATGTGCTATACCCACCGTCGCCTGCTCGCCCAGACAGCCCTCCAGCTCATCGCCGACGGCAAGAGCCAGAAGGCTATCAACATCCTGAAGAAGGCTGATGTGGAGATTCCTGCATACAATGTCACCCTCGATTACATGAGCGGTGGTCTGGATATGGCTCGCGGCTGGCTGCTCACCGGTCAGAAGGCAAAGGGTAAGGAATATGTAGAGGCTGTCTGGAAGAATGCTCACCAGTATCTCGACTATTACCTCTCATTGTCCAACGACCGCTTCCTGCAGAGCCAGAACGACTGCATCCGTCAGATCATGATTATGCAGAGTGTCTGCGATGTGGCAGGTATGGTAAGCCCTCAGTTGCAGAAGAGTTATGAGAAGCAACTCAATGCTCTCTATACACTCTATCGCGGCAGAGGCGGCAGCATGCCACAGGGCAATCAGTAAAATAAAGAATATCAAGGAAGACCTGGCGTTTTTGCTAGGTCTCCCTTTTTGTATCATCCCCTAATCAAGTTATTCCTATGTTCATAGAGCAACCAGCCAAATGGCTCAGATGGTTATATCCGAAGGCAATATGGAGAATGGACAAGAACGACCATTCGGTATATCTCACATTCGATGATGGTCCGATTCCCGAATCCACCCCATTCATCCTGGAAACCTTGAGAAAGTACAATATCAAGGCTACCTTCTTCATGGTGGGCGAAAACGTATTGCGCAACCACGATCTCTACAACCAGATTGTAGCAGAGGGTCATCAGATAGGTAACCATACCTTCAATCATATCGGTGCCTTCAAGCATCGTGTCATCTCCTACGTGCTCAACACCAACAAGGCGAATGATATCATCCATGCCCATCTCTTCCGTCCACCTCACGGCTGGATGCGACAGAGCGAGTACTGGTGGCTGCACCGCACCTACAAGGTAATCATGTGGGATGTGGTGACCCGAGATTATTCCAAGTGGATGACGGCAGAAGATGTGGTGAACAATGTGAAGAAATATGCCCGCAACGGCAGCATCATCACCTTCCACGATTCGCTGAAGAGCATCGACAAGCTGAAGACGGCACTCCCGCAATCCATAGAATGGCTGATGGAACAGGGATACGAATTTAAGATTTTTGATTGAAATTATGAGCAAGAGAATCAATAGTTATCAGGCTGTAGCCTCTTTCGTAAGAGGATTCTTCGAGGCATACGCACGCGGCATCATGGATGCTGTGGTTGGCGGCGATGACTTCCAGAAGAAGAACGACCCGAAAGAGGTGAAGCAGATGATGCTGGAACACTATGGAGAAGTGAACCAGTACTTCTTCGACATCATGTTCTCTACCCTCGTACGACTCAACTACAAGAGTGCGGAAGAGGCTAACGAGCGCATGCAGAAGAATTTCGAGAGCATGAAGAAGACCGATCCTACCTTCGAGCCAACCATGCTCGACTATCTGCGCATCGCCTGCAAATCGAACCAGCTTTACAAGGCTATGGAAGCTGAATACAAGCGCAACTTCACCTGGCTCCTGCAGGGTAAGTTTACAAGCATAGAGGAGCACGTACGAGATTATACCCACGGTGTACTCATCAGCCTTGCCGACGAACCGATGGCTATCCATCTGCTGGTGCGTATCATCGTGAAAGCATACGCTGCCGGACTGAAATGTGGCAGCAAGGAAGGCACCCAGCAGCAGCTACACATGCCTACCCTGCACGGTATGCTGCTGAACAATGTGAACATCCTTCTGAACGAGGCTCCGCTGAAGGGCGATCCGGAAGATCCTGTCGCTCTCTTCAAGGAGGCGTGCAGGAACCAGGAGGAAAACATCAATGTACTGTTCAATACATTGAATGATGCCATGAAGGAACTGGCAGAGCAATAATAGAAAAGCCCCTGATGCGAGATATGCATCAGGGGCTTTTCTATTATTCTTCTGCTCCATCACCGTATTCCGTTTACGGTTACAATTCTATGGTTCTGCTGTAACCATCGTTACCTTTAACTTCAGCCTCATATTCATTCCACCTGTATATGTATTTATATTCCGGAGGCAGGATGATGTTACCTCTCCGGTCCAAAAGACCAAACAAACATTTCTGTATTCCTATCATACATTGAGCATAATCACCTCGGAAGTTAGAGATATGCGTGTAAATGGGTTTCACGATGATGTCGTTCATCACCCTCAGTCCCCATCTGCCATCCTGCTGGAAAGGCTCAACATTCTTCAGATATTCCTTCAGTTGCTTGGCAGTCATCTTCTTCTTTGCCGTATTCGCCTTCTTCACCGTTATCATCTCATCATTCACGGCAATGATGTTCTGCACCTTCTTCACATAGGTAGGAATGATACCCTTGCCAGCTCTCAACCCCGCAAACATACTCTCCCAGTTGCGAGGCTTGTCGGGCAAGCCGAACTTGCGGTAGTTACCTACGTTGTCGATGATCATACACACCTTATCCTTGTTATCATGGTTGATACGCAACCCGCGCCCCACCATCTGCAGATACTTGGCAAGCGACAGCGTAGGACGTGCCATCTGGATAAACTCCACGTCAGGACAGTCAAAGCCCTCGTCGAAGAGGTTCACGTTCACCAGACAGTCTATCTCGCTGCGCCTGAAAGCCTCCACCATCTCCTTGCGTTTCTTAGCAGGCGTCTTGCTGTCCAGCGCCACGCTTTTCATACCGAGGGCATTGTAGCATGCGGCTATCGCCTGGGCATGCACAATGTCAATGGCATATACGATACCCTTCTTGCCGTCAGCATATTTCTTCACGCTGTCGTAGAGGCGTTGGATCGTCTGCGGAATATTCAGTTTCTCGTCCATCTCCTTGATGGCATAGTCGCCATCGCTGCCTCGTCCTTTCAGCTGGTTCACGGTCATCTGGTCGTTGGAGTACTTGCCGATTACCACATAGTCATAAGGTGCCAGATAACCACGCAGGATGAAGTCGTTGGTACAAGGAGATTTCAGCAACATCTCAAACATCCTGCCAAAGGATTTCTTGTTCATGCGGCATGGGGTGGCAGTCATGCCGAGTTTCAGAGCCTTCCTATACCTGTCAAACAGATCCTGATAGGAGTCAGCAATGGCGTGGTGCGCCTCATCCACGACGATGAGTCCCGGCGTACATCCAGCCCCTTCCAGTTCGTCGATATGTCTGTTCAACCATTGAATGGAGAGCACTCTTATCCTTACTTTCGCTTTCATCTCCATTTCCTTCTCCCCATAGACCAGACAGAATCTGTCGAGCGTCTGCTGCATCTGTTCCACCAGTTCACGGCGGTGCGCCACAATCCACACTTCGTCCGTGTCATGGTTATCAAGAAACCATTTCACCACCGCCGCCATCACGTAGGTTTTTCCCGTACCGGTCGGCATCTGCACCATCACCGAGCTGCCAATCCTCTCCTTCTTCCCATTCTCATTATAGAATGTACTGGTAGAATCGGTGGTCAGCACGTTGATAATGTCCTCCAGCATCTTCTGCTGATAATCAAATAGCTTGATTTTCTTCATGAAAAGAAATTATTTCTTCAATAGATTCTCGATATCCTTGATAGCTTTATCAAGGTCATTACATTCATATTTTCAAATTATAATTAAATATTGTTATATTTTCGCCTTGCCGGTTGACTACTCCAACTATTTTCACTATCTTTGTCAACCAATAGAACAAATGATTAATTATGGAACTAAAAGATATATTTTCTAAGCGGCTGCGCAACGCACGCCTGATGCGAGGCTTGTCCATGCAACAACTCTGTGTGATGATGAATGATATTGTCACCAAACAATCTGTGTCCAAATACGAACGAGGCGAGAGTATGCCAGATAGTACCATTCTCATCGCATTATGCAAAGCCCTGAACATTACCCCCGACTATCTTTTTCGTGAAAATCGTTCAGCTCTCAATAATGTCCATTACCGCAAACTAACTCGCCTGAGTGCTAAGGAAGAGAAATCCATCAATCTCATGGTGGAAGATAACATTGAGCGCATCCATGAAATAGAAGACATTTGTGGCATCGAAAGACATTTTGATGCTTCCTCCTTCACTTGCCAAGTTAAGTCTTTAAATGATGTTTTCAGCGCAGCAACCAAACTCCGCACCGATTGGAATATTGGCAATGCAGCCATTACAAACGTCATCAACATCTTAGAGACCAATGGTATCATTGTGGTAGAAGTAGAAGCTTCTGACGCTTTCTCTGGTCTCAATGGTACATTGGAAAATGGAACCCCAGTCATTGTTGTCAACAAACAGATGAGCACCGAGCGTAAGCGTTTCACTGCTCTCCATGAATTAGGTCATGCATTACTTCATTTTCCGGAAGATATGGATGAAAAGATGGAAGAACAATACTGCAATATATTTGCCAATGAAGTGTTGATGCCAAGACAAACTTTTCTTCAGTCCATTGGTGAGAAACGCCACGACATAGCATTAGTAGAGTTGAAGAACCTTCAATCAGAATTTGGAATATCTGTTGATGCCTTGATGTATAAGGCGAGATATCTTGATGTCATATCAGAAAATCGCTATACAACCTATTGGAAGAAGAAAAATTTCGATTCCAATTTCAAATCACAGGTAGAGAAGAGCATCAGTGATGACGAGCACAGCACCAGATTCGAGAACCTTATCTATCGTGCCCTGTCAAGTGGCTTGATTACAGAATTCAAGGATGCCGTCTTACTCAACAAAACGACAGAGGAAGTATTACATAATTTCGTTCTTGCCTAATGGAAATAGTAATCAGCGATACCAATATATTCATAGACTTATGGAATATTGGACTTTTGGAACGTTTCTGTGAGCTTCCTTTGTCTATCCACACCACCGACTTTATTATCGGTGAGCTAAAGACACAAGGTGTTAAAGATGCGATTGCTCAATTACACCAAGAAGGAAAAATCACAATCAAAACTTTCAAAAGCAATGAGTATGCAGAGATAATGTCACTTCAAGACAAGAATCTCTCATTCCAAGACTGCACAGTTTTGTATTACGCATTAAATGGTGATTATAAGCTCTTGACTGGCGACCGCAATCTTCGAGTAATAGCAGAACGGCATGGGCTTCAAGTTTCGGGAATAATCTATGTGATGGACGAACTTCTTGACTATGATATTCTATCGAAAGAAGAATATATAACCAAGCTTAAAGCCCTGCAGGAATCCAACCATCGCCTTCCGACAAAGGAGATTATGAAACGAATCGAGGATTCTCTTTGATAATGTGATAATGCAATGAACTCTCTTCCTCCAGGCGGTCCCAGTCCAGCACAACATGGCGAGGGGCTTTGAAGTTAATCTGGTCTCCACCTTTCCCCAGGCGGTCCCATCCCGCAAAACCTGGCGCAGACCTTTGATGGTCCGCCAACCTTAGAGCGAAGCGGTTCCGAGCACCGGAGGGCGGTTACATCCCTTGCCCTTTTGGAAAGGGCGAGGGCTTGGGAGTGGGTTAAGGACCCTCCCGCTGGGGAGGGACAGGTGGGGCATCCACAGCACTATAGGGCTGTTACACAATCGCCTCTTTAATACTTTCTACGATGTAGCGAACATCATCATCCGTTACCATCGGACCCGCTGGCAAGCAGACACCCACCTTGAAGATAGCCTCACTAACCCCATTCACGTATGCAGGAGCATTCTGATATACTGGCTGCTTATGCATAGGCTTCCATACTGGTCTTGCCTCAATCTTCTTGCTCAACATGAAGACGCGCAATGCCTCCACATTCTCATTTGGCTGACAATCAGTAGTAGGCGAATCCACCATGTGAATCACACCAGCAGCACCACCAACGGCAGTTTTCACAACCTCCTTATACGCATTCTCCTGACCTTGAATCTTCAACTTCGGATCAAGAGTCACAGTACAGAGCCAGTAGTTGGAATCATAGTCGGCATTAGGAGCCTCATGCAGGGTAACGCCCTCAACATCCTTCAAGAGTTCCTTATACAACTCCTGTACATGCTTATGATGAGCGATGTGATCCTCCAACACAGTCATCTGACCACGACCGATACCCGCACAGACATTACTCATACGATAGTTGTAACCGATGGCAGTATGCTGATAGTAAGGATAAGCATCACGAGCCTGGGTAGCATACCACATCACGTTGTTCTTGCTCTCGGCATCCTGGCAAATCAAGGCACCACCACCAGAAGTTGTAATCATCTTGTTACCATTGAATGACAACACGCCAAACTTACCGAATGTACCCAGCACCTGACCTTTCCATCTGGAACCGCAGCCCTCAGCAGCATCCTCCACTACAGGGATACCATACTTTTCTGAAATCGCCATAATCTTATCGCAATTATAAGGCATACCATAGAGAGCAACAGGAACAATCGCCTTAGGATACTTACCCGTCTTCTCCTTACGATCGATAATCGCCTTCTCCAGCAACTCCGGATCCATATTCCATGAATCAGGCTCAGAATCGATGAATACAGGAGTAGCACCGAGATAAGTAATAGGATGAGAAGAAGCACAGAAAGTAAAACTCTGAACGCAAACCTCATCACCAGGACCTACGCCACTAGCCAGCAAACCCAAATGAACAGCAGCAGTACCAGCGCTCAGCGCCACCACCTCACGAGACAACTCAGAGCCATCGCTATTCTTAGAAACGAAAGCCTTGAGGTCATCCTCAAAACCATTCACGTTAGGACCCAGAGGCACCACCCAGTTGGTATCAAATGCCTCCTTCACGTATTTCTGTTCCTCACCAGTCTCGCTCATGTGAGCCAGACAAAGATAAATTGTCTTTCTTTCTTCCATTTGTATATTGTATTTAAAGTTTATTCATTAACATTCTCCCCCAACATCCCCAGCCATACCCTTCACCCCCAGGAAGCAGCCCTTCTCCCAGACAACAGCCACTCCACCCCAGGCGGTCCCAGCCCGCACAACATGGCGCAGACCTTTGATGGTCCGCCAACCTTATAGCGAAGCGGTTCTGAGCACCGGAGGGCGGTTACATCCCTTGCCCTTTTGGAAAGGGCGAGGGCTTGGGAGTGGGTTAAGGACCCTCCCTTCGCAAGGGAGGGACAGGAGGGTCGAAAAAATCATGTTATTATACAAGAAAACAACCTTCTTTTCCCTTTAAGAATTCCTAGGAATCCCAGATATCCTAGGAATGCCCCCACACTATTATGCATTACATCATCCGTTTCACAAAGCCCTTTGCAAAAGGCGAATTGTGAAACCTCAATAATCCCCGATAAGCAGATTCCCGATAAGAGGATTTTCTTGGTTTTAAAACCAAGTCCTCCAAGCAGCAATCCTATCGGCACGAAGAGAGCAATATTCAGCAGCACTTCAATCAAATCAGCAGGATAATCCACCCGATTCCAAATATCAAGATAGTTCCAAAATGGCATAATCTCGATATGCCGTTCCCCATGACTTGCTCTACAAATCGCAGTAGAGCAAAGCACCAGGAAGTAATATTCCGCAAGCAAAGCCTCAAGCACGAACCTCTTCGCCCTACCCCCTTTCATCACCAGCATTCCAATTACGATTGCAACAGAAAGCACAAGAAAGGAGCAGAGCACATACTCCACAGGAATCCGAGGATTCAGCCATTCATAAATTTCATCCATGAAGAACTACACTTCCTCCCCTGCAAACTTTACTTTTCTACCCAGCACGGTAGCGAATATCATTTCGATATCCTTCCAGAAAGAGTAATGGCGATAATAATAACAGTTGAGGCGAACCTTATCAGGATATATCACCTTGTCATTATACTCAGTAGCTATTTCCTGCATAGGGCGAGTATCCCCTTCTGCCTGTTTCTTTGCCACATACTCAGAAATCATTTCATCCTCCAGGCGATACTTCAGCGTAGCAGGACCAGTGATGCCAGGACGAAGCTTCAGCACATCCCTGTCATCCCCCTCCAACTTATCAGCATAACCAGGGACATCAGGACGAGGTCCCACAAAACTCATGTTACCAATCAACACATCCCAAAGTTCTGGCAACTCATCAATCTTATAATGGCGGAGCTTCGCACCAAATGGAGTAATTCTACTATCACCCGCCACCGATACCGACGAACCATTATGACTCACCACCATCGAGCGGAACTTATGGCACTTAAACAACTTTCCCCCCTTGCCCACTCTCTTCTGAACAAAGAAAGCCGAGCCTCCCGGCATCTTCTTATGAATAAGAAAAGCCACCAGCGGGAATATCCACCATATCAAAAGCAAACCGCAAAGGGATGCTACTATATCAAATAATCTTTTGAAAATCATGGTTACTAATCCTTCAATATTTCAAGAAGCAAATCGCCATCTTCCATTTCCTTAATAACATTTACTTTACTTGCGGAAATAGCAGACTTATAAGATGCGACATTCTTTTTATTAACAGTTTCAAAAAGGCGCAATCCCAAACCAAATCCTACTTCGTTGAGAATCTTGTTCATAATAGTTCCTAATCCTTTACCTCGGTAATTGATATCTACCATACGACCTCGAAAGCCTTTACCATTACAGAAGCTCCTATTAAAACAATATCCTGCAATCTGATCATTATATCTATCAACTAGAACAAAAGCGACAAACGAGTTGTTATGCTGTAACCTTTTAATAGTATTCAAATCAAAATTATGAGGATGAAAAAACGTAAAAGCTTCTTCTGGTTGTGCCTCAAAAAAGGCAAGAATTTTAGTTGCAGAGATATTTCTTATAGGGATAATTAAATAATCCTTTAAAATTTCTGAATCCAAAACTATAGGAACAGAATAAAGCTTGTTCATTTTCTTTCCATATCGTATTGAAAAGAAAAATGAATTAAGCACTTCTGCCATATTCCACAACCAGGGTAAATTATCTCTCAATAAATGAGCTATTTTATATAACATAATGAAAAAGAATTTATTAAAGCCTTAGTCAAGAGCACTATATAATCTCTTCATAGAAATCTAACAGGCATTTCTGAACAAAACTTTGCTCAAATCTAGAAGCCACCATTTCACGAGCTTGTGAAGCCATCATAGCTCTCACATTGTCATTCTTAAATACCTCTTCCATAGCCTTATAGAGAAAATCTTCATTTCTTGGTGGAATAATGATACCATTATCACAAAGCTTCATATCCCTGATGGGAGATGTATTTTCTTCATTCCTACAAACGATAATCTCTCGTGAACCGTTGATATCAGTTACGATAGAAGGTAATTCCATAGCTCCAGCTTCAAGAACAGTATTAGGGAAGCCCTCTCTATAACTAGGAAAAACCAAGCAATCACTTGCTGCATAGCATGCAAGTAAATCTGTACCATATTGAGGTCCCAAATACTCTATAGAAGAATTAACTTCAATGATTTTCTTAGTTGAAACAGCTACAGGATCAAGTGCATCTTCAAATGTACCAACAAGAAGAAGACGAACCTTATACTCATGAGATAATTTATCAAAAGCTGCAATCAACTCATTAATGCCTTTATCTCTAACAATACGTCCGACAAAAATGAAAGTAAACACATCATCCCGCTTTATTTCTCTAAGCTTATTGGATGATGCATTCGTTTTTCTCCAATAATCCAGATCTACGCCCCTCACATTCCCAAATCCTAAAACTTTCATCGGTTTATGGCTAATATGTTGGAGATCTTTCATTACTCCTTTACCCTCGGGTATAATATGAGTAGCACAAGCACATGTTAACCAGTCCGTGGCCATTAGAATCTTACGGGACAATCCTGTCGCAGTCGGCCAGACCAGCCCCGTAAACGTATGGACTCTCCGCGGAACTCTAGTAATCCAAGCCGCAAGCATACACAAAAGTCCAGCCTTTGGAGTCATCGAATGGACCATATATGGTTTTTCTTTATGAAACACTTTTATTAGATTAAGCAAAGATCTTAAATCCTGAACTGGTGACATTCGGCGTTGCATAAGAACGCCTATAGTCTTAATATTAAATTTTAATCCTAGCTTTTCTAAGTTTTGATCAGGAGAAGACAATAGTACTAAATCATAACGAGACATTAAATGCTTAATAGATGTCTCAACAAAAGAAGATAAAGTTAATGAAATCGTCGAACAACGAATTAATTTTATTTTCATAACAAATATCAGCTATTACAGGACTAGAATTATAAGAGTTGATCGATTTTATATTATCAAAACCAGCCCTGCCAACTTTAAAAATCAAACATTGTGCCAAAGCACTTTTACACAAAACAAATACTAACACAAGTATTTATAATAATTATTCTTATAGCATTTTTAGATATAAATGTGATGAACAGAATTGAGTTATACACATTAAAAATCTAATACTACTTTAAGCATAATATCAACGGAATTTTTGATAAAGAACGGAAAGTATTTTTTTTACGCGTTTACCAAAAACTTTAAGAACGATTTTACGAATAAGCCTATGGCTTGCCGGTCTCCACGTACTTGTATAATGATGAATAGAATATGTATTATCTGTTAAATATTCTAAGCGATCATCTACCAAAGGAGAAAAATAATCTTTTGGAAATAAACAAATCAGTTTTTTGTCATTTACAAACTCCTCAATGTTATTTATTCTCAGTACATCGAAAGATGTAGAAAGAAGTTTTCCCAAAATAACAGGTATAGTCGTCATATCATATTTCCCGTTACCTAAGTTAAACTTATGTGTATCATAATAATCAAGCATGAGTTTAAATGGTTCAAATCCTTTTTCACTGCCTATCGTAGCAGCCTCTATAGCACCTTGCTCATTTTCAAGACACATAAAATATGGTAGTCCTAACAAATCATCATATTTCTTCAATACTTCTACATCAGAGTCTAAATAAATACCACCATAAGTATACAAGGCATAGCAACGAATATAATCTGCTGCAAAAGCATACTTTTTAGCCTCAAAAGCTTGTTTTACCCACTCAGACTTTTCTAAAGGAAAATTCTGCAAGTTCCATAATTTTATTTCATAACCAGGTAGCTTTTTCTTCCAACTATTTATACAATGTTGGATTTTAGCTGGATAAGGGTCATTACTTAACCAACAATAGTGAATAATTTTTGGTATCATAGTTTAACTATTATAAATGGTGAATAATTTTTGTGCTGTATCTTCAATAGAATAACCTTTTTTTTGTATAAGTGTATCTGTCTTTCTTCTAACATTAGTAGAGTGGTTACAAATAAATTCTGCCCACGAATGAGCAGATTTGTTTAGACTCAAGAAAAACACATTACCTGTAACATCTACTTCATGAGAAACTCTATCAGATGAAAATATTTTTAGGCCAGAAGCTTGAGCTTCTATTAGAGAAAATGGTAACCCCTCATATAAAGAAGGGAATAGCACTAGATCAAAAGCCTGCAGAATTCTGTATACATCATCACGTTCTCCAAGAAATAAAACTTTTCGTTCTAAATCCAATTCCTTGACTTTATTTTTCACAGAGTCTAACAATTCCCCATTACCTAACAATAATAATAAAACATTATCATTAATCTGTTGAATTTGATTGAAAACCTCTATAATAAAAGCATGGTTCTTAACTGTAGCAAAACGACCAACATGTCCTATTACTAGAACATCATCAGAGATACCTAATTTCTCTCTAACTTTATTTCGAATATCATTATTAAAAGAAAACTGACATAAATTTATACCATTCTTTAATATAATGCATTTATCCCACAATTTTGTAGGATAAAAAAATTCTTTAGCTTTAATAGAACAAGCTAAAAAATCTGTTGCTACAAAACTTATTAATTTTCTATTTATAGAATGCAAAATATAATTATGTATTCCTTCCCAGCTAGCACTATGTGCATGTACAATTCTGTGCGGAATATGATATTTTTTTGCATAATACAAAGGTGCAATTGTTGTTAAAGTACAACCACTAAAATGAACGTAATTGTATTCAAAAGAATGCTCTTTAAAAAAAGTTTTTAATCCGCTCAAATATCTACAAATATTACCTTTTCGACTTGGCAATACGAAAATTTTCGAACCTAACGATTGGGCTTCACTATAAAAACCTTCTTTAGAATCACTGAACAAGAGAAAATCAAAAATAACACCTCGCTTTCTTAAAACTCTATAAACATTCATAATAAAGGTCTGAGTCCCTCCACGCTCTAAGCTACCTGTAATTTGTAAAATTCTCATTATTTCTTATTTTTTATCAACCTTAAATATATTTTAAAAAACAACAAACAAAATATGATTGTTGCTATGACATCACACAACGAGGCTCTTGCTACAAAAGCAACCTGCGAAGCTATAGCTAAACCAATTATTATTTGTTTCTCTCCATAGCGTCTCGCAAATAAGACTCTGTCGCTTCTATAACAAAACATTCCAAATATATACATCATAATAAGAGTAGGCACAAAGCCCAATGATATCAACATGTCACCTGTTGCAGAACTACCTAAGCCATAAGAGGCATGCAATTGTTTAGTAATGAAAGAACCAGAACTATAAGTGGCATCAGATAAACCTGTCACCATATAAAACAAAGGTATTAAACCTGACACAACACGTAATACTCCATATACAATTGTACTCGCAAAAATAACAATTCCCTGGGTATACCATATATAAAACATTGCACTATCAGCCAAAACACTACAAGCTAACTCTGCCGTAAAAGGAGATATTGAAGAAAAACGGTCATAAAACTCTAATTCCGATACATTAAGATTTGAACTATCTAAAAACATTTTATCTATACCATAGATTTTAAATAGTGTAAAGAACACAGCAATAGTGCCCAAAATAAGAATCGATTTTAAAGGTTTGGTTTTAAACTTCAATATAGAAAGAAAATAAAAGAATGTTGGAACCAACAGATATAAAGTATACACACGATTATTTGCAGAGAAAAATAATGCTGCACTAATTAAAATAACAACCCAATAATATATAGGATGCCTTTTAAGAACACTTATAAAACTATTTGTTCGACATTTTTTTATCCTGTAACAATTGACAAGATCAATTGCCAAATATAAAATATTTAATCGCCAAAAATATCCATAAAATGCAATACTCGTATTATCAACAAGAACTGTACCATGACCACCCTTTACATATGCAGGATTTAGAAAAACTAAAAAAACTACCCAGCAAAACATCATAATACGCAATAATGGCTTTAAAGGTATGACTTTTTCAGACGCGGGTGAACACCGCACTGCAGTATCTTTTTTAAAAGAAACAACCATAATACCTAACACAAATGCAACTAAACACATTGCATTAAAAGTCGTCGATAGGTTTATTATAGATTCCTTGTAGAAATATTTCGAAAAATCGAGCAACTGATTTTCTAAAGCATAATCTAACGGAAACTGAAAAGAAACAACAACATATAATATCAAAAAAATATTAGAATTCGATAGGAAATTATTTCGAAAATGTCTTTTTGTTCTAGCATTAAAATACAAAAGCAGATAACTTAAAAACGCCAAAATAATTACACAAAACAAATGCCCCCTTGATATATGCTCTGGAGCTACATAATAAAGCACCAATAAAGCCAAAAATATCACACATTCTAGCAAAATAAAAAACATAGATTATATTTATTACAAAATTGATTTACAGAGAATTGAAGCCAAATCTGTCACACTAGTAAAAACAAACAGTTTTGACATAAAATACATTCTGCATACTTTTTCTCGTTTACAATTCACAAGCCACACATTACCTATTAATTGTTTAATATAGGTCTTCTCTGCAGGATATTTCACAGATAAAACATTGCGAATATCTATCAAATACCTCTCAATTTCATCAATATTATGCGGGAGGCTTGAAGTTCCTGCACACACATATAAATGTAAATCTTCATTTTTTTTTCTAAAGGCTTCACCCATAATTTTATCTAACATCTGTAATCTAGCATTTTCGGCTACAGAATTCTGCTCAACAAAATAATCAGAACCTTTATTAACAATGCGATATTTAAGTGAAGCTATAGGCATATTACATATTTTAATATCCGATTTTATCAAACTAACCCATAGGTCAAAATCTTGAGCCCTTTTACATTGTTCATTATATAATCTCTTTTTAAACATTTTCATATTAAACATAACCGTCGGATGTACAAGAGGATTAAAAAACAACGCACATATACATATACTATCATAACTTTGAGGCATCAATAACTCTCTTTCAAAATTAAACCAAGCCCCCTTAAAAGCAATTGCATTTGTGCCTAAGACTGCAATATCTGGGTTATTTAGCAAATATTGAAGTTGTAATTTTAATCTGTCAGGGAAAGCTATATCATCAGCATCCATTCTAGCTACAAATTCACAATTTGAATTTTCCAATCCTTTATTTAAACTCTTAGTCAACCCAATATTTTGATCATTGCATAAAACAGAAATACGAGAATCTTTATCTCTATACTCATTTAAAACTAATTGATTCTCCTCTCTTTCAGGATTATCATTAACTATAATAAACTCAAAATCCTTATAGGTCTGATTTAAAATAGACTCAATAGCCTGTCGCATCCAGTCTACAGGTTCATTGTAGACACTCATCAATACTGATATTTTTGGCATATTATTTTCAAATAATTAAGACAATATTTTATCAACCTCACTTATAAAAAATAAAGGTGAGAACTCATTTGAATAGTTATAATGTACTCTGTCTGAAAAATCAAAGTCACAAAGACTAATTTCTTCCACGTTATTGAAAATTTTAATATAACGTTCATCATACAATGGATGGTTCTTTATATTTGAGTTATTTGTAAGTAATAACTTATTATAAATTACAGCCTCCAGAAATCTAGAAGTATATCCAGTAGCTCCAGCCTGATTAATATCCAACAAGCATTTACTATTAATAGAATACTCTAGCATCTTTCTATAACTCATTATTTGCGAAGTATATACAATACCCTCTCTTTTCACTTGCTGTGACTCTGGGGCATCAAGAATAATAAATAAACATTTTAAGCCCAATAATGTCAATCTATCATAGACTTCTAATATCTTAGGAAGTCTGTCTTTAGCTCTTCCTGTAAAAAAAACATCTGAAGTCTCTACTTCGCTATTTTTAGATATATGAATTTTAGATTCAAACTCAGAGAAATAGTGCATATTATATTCCTTGCAATCGCCTTCATCATAAGACATCCAACAATCAACCAATTTAGCTTCTTTCAACTGCTTATAAAACCACTTAGTCTTAACTAAATCTCGTAAAGCCATAACTATTTTGCAGTTTGGATACTTCTTTTTAAGATACTGCATATAATCCATATCCCAAACATCAGAAACAAAAACAAAACATAGATTATCTTGATCTTGAATTTTAGACGTAAAATATAAGGGATAGAAATATGCAATAGCCATAGAACTCAGTTTTTTCAGAATCCCTTTTGCTTTAAAAAATTTAAATACCTTGTGAATAAATCTAAGAAGTGTATTATGCCCCTCCATAGGATAATTTATGACAGAGACATTTTTCACATTGTATAAATCTTCTAAACATATAGCATAATATCCATCTTTATTATAACTTAATCCACATAGATCAGGATAATTAAAAACAACATATTGTTTATTTACATTCATTACTATAAAAAATTAATATCTACTTTTATTACTATTTTAGCTAATTAAATAGAGCACTGGCAGGTGGTATCGAACCACTTCATTACTGAATACCTGTACTGCCAGTTATACCATTCTTTATTACTTCACAAAGTCATTCACAATCTTTGCTATTTGATGAACCTCTTCGTCTGTAAGCCACATATGCATAGGCAAAGTGATAATGTGCTCACTAATCTCACGAGCCTTAGGACAAGTACCTTCGGCATAGCGATACATACTATATTCAATATTATCACGATAATGCACACCGCCATAAATATCATTTTCGGCCAACTTTCCAAGTAGCGCCTCACGATCTGGAACTATCAATTCATAAATATGATATGAACATTCTTCATGATAAGGAGCACCAACAATCTTAATCTTAGGATTGTTAGCAAATGCCTCATTGTACATTTCAACAATTTGGCGACGGCGAGCATTATCACGATCAAGATACTTCAATTGCACAAGAGCAATGGCAGCCATAATAGCATTACCATTATACTTATATCCAACGTAATCAACATCATACTTCCATGCATAAGTTCCCTTATTAGAACGAGCATAAGTATCTTTATTAATTCCTAACCAGGCCAATTGACGAGCAAGCTTATCATCAGCTTCATTCTTGAAACAAATCATACCGCTATCACCCGTAGGCAAGTTCTTTACCGCCTGATATGAATAAACAGTAACATCAACTCCATCCCATGTTCCAGGAGTTACTCCATTCACACGAGTACCAGCCATATGAGCACCATCCAAAATCAATTTGAGATTGTGTTTTTTACAGATCTCAATAATCTTATCAAGCTGTCCTACACGACCGCCATATCCAACAAAAATAACAGCACGTGTTTTGGAGTTGATTCTACTCTCTACACTAGCAGGATCAAGGCAAAGATACTCATCTACATCAGCAAATGTAGGATGCATGTTCTCATACATAATAGCATGATTAGTAGAAACAAAAGTAATAGGCGTTGTAATAATCTCATCACCATCAGCCCAATTATTTTGCATCTTTAAAATTTTCACTGCAAGATGAAGACCTACAGTATTAGAATTGAGATAATAAGCATACTTGTGACCTGTATACTCTTTCCAAGCCTCTTCGAATTGAACAGTTTTAAATCCCATACCTGTCCATCCCTTTTCGAGACACTCTCGTACAGCTTCGAGGCATTCATCAACCTCGAATTTTGGTTTCAATACTTGTATTGACATATTATAAAAAATTAAAAATTAAAAATACAATTTGTTTTCACAAAAAAATCTCCACAATGGCGCTTGCATAACGCCTTCTGAGATATATTCCATTTTGAGATAATGGAAAACTTCATTTGGAGATGCTAAGAATACTTCTATATTTTCTGTTGGTTCTAAACGTGGTTCTGACAAAATCTCCACATTTTTAGCCAAATATGTATAGTTCGTAACCGTCATTGAAGCAGGATTAGGAGTTGATTCACCATATGCAATCCACTCTCCTCCACCATACCCAGTTTCTTCTAAAAGTTCTCTTTGAGCTGCTTGCAAAGGAGTTTCACCATCATCAATCATCCCTGCACAAATTTCTATACCAGTTTTTCTTATACCATGCCTATATTGCCTTTCCAGAACAAATTGTCCCTCTTTGGTAAGAGCAATCACATTAACCCAATCTTGGTTTTCTATCACGAAGTAATTATCAAGAATTATTCCTGTTGGTAATTGAACTCTATCAGAACGAACCGTTAGAAATTTGTGTTTGAATAGATACTTACTCTCCAAAACTTTCCACTGAGGCTCACCTAAAATAATATCAGTTCTATCCATGTATTCTGCCTGACCTTCTATTCCGAATTATATTTTTTACTTGGAATAAATTCTTATCATGAGTTATCCATGACATTAAAATATACACCACCCCCGAAACAAACATTTGCATTGCTACCAATACATAGTCTCTTTCAAAATACCGGGTCATTACATAAGCAACCATTGCCATAACTGCAGAGTTGGAAACCGGTTTTATCAGATCTTTGCATCTATCCCAAAGGGAATAACCAAAGATTCTACTGCTAATGATGCATAAGATAAAATTTCCTAAGAATTCTACAACTGTATAACCTATTGCAATAGCCCAAACCCCATAAGGGATCATTAAGGTCAGAGACAATAAGTTTACTGCTAAAAGACCTATTTCATAATAAAGTCCAATTTGACTTTTTCCTAAAGAATAATAAACATCTTTATCTATAGAAGTTATAATTCCAGGAATACGTAGAATACAAAACAAGCTCAAAAAGACGGCACATGGTAACCATTTTTCCGACAACACAAAGGAGACTAAAGGTTGAGCTGCAACTGCAACAAATACTAAGATAGGTATCATAACAAATGCAGACATCGAAACAGAACGTCTTGCGAGTTCTCTTAACTTTTGAATATCATCTTGCTGACGAGAAAAGACAGGAAGCAAAACAGAAGATAACGATGTATTCACCACCTGTGTAACCAAGGAAGAATAGCTATATCCTCTATCATAGAAAGCCAATTTCTCTGGTGAGAAAACCTTTCCTATTGTCATAGTACGAATAGTATCTCCACCTGCACTGATTAGATTGGTTCCAATAATCTTTATACTAAATTCATATATTTCTTTCGCACTTTGCCAAGAAAATCCTAATTTAAGACGAAGTTCTGGAATCATATTCATAAAGATGACAATTGATAGGATATTAGTAAGATAATAACCAACCAAAGCCCAAATTCCCATTCCCATATATGCCATAGCAATACCAATGATACCAGACAAAGGCGTAGCCAACATACTTCGAAAGAAAATGCTGCGAAACATCATCTTTCTTGTAAGTAAACCAGTTTGAATGGAATTGAATGAGAAAAGGAACAAGGAAATTCCCATAACTCGAATTGGCCAAGTCAATTCTTCAATATTGTAATATTCACTAACGAATGGTGCTATGAAATATAATCCTATAAAAAGTATTAATGCAACAAATAAGCTTATTGATGTAAGGGTGGATAAATCTTTCTCTGACAACTCTTTCTTCTGAACTACAGCAATAGACAAGCCACTTTGAACAAAAATACCAAGATAATTAATGATTGCATTAATAATTGCCAGACTTGCAAAATTTTTAGGTAATAAAAGGCGAGCAAGGACAACTTGAATCAAAAGTCCTAATCCTTGAACCATCGCTCTTTCACCACCCTTCCATAACAAAGATCCTATGACACCGCTTGATTTTGGCATACTGATTTATGGCTTTAGGATACTTAATCTTACAATATCTTCGTACTCACCATTTTCATTAATAGCCTCATCCTTAAGAATAGCTTCAGATGAGAATCCTGCATTTTTTAAGAGTTCTACCTCATCGGCAAACTTAAAGAATACGTAAGAATAAACCTTATGCATACCATATTCGTTAAATGCTTTTTCTACTAACATATGGATAGCCTGACTTTGACTTTCAGGTGTCCACTCTGTATCAGTACTGGTAAAGATACAAAGCTCACAGCGCTTATTAGTATAATCCATATCCTTCAAATATACAGTAGCTATTGGATAAGCAACAATAGGAAAATCCTCATCAATACGCTCTACCATAAATTGCTTATACTTACCTGTCTCTACAAAGTTTTTGAAGAATTCTGCATTTGATTCTTCTGTAATCTTTGCTCTAGAAAGGCAATGGTTTAATACATTCTCATCATTTCTCCACTTAACAAGATGGACTCCATCTTGAAGAGTAATTGGTCGTAATACTATTTTCATTTCTTTACTTGTTAATTAACTATCGATAATATTTTTGTTATCAATAAATTATGTTTCATATAAACAAGGTAGGCTCCACACCAACAGCGAAAAGTAGCTTATAAAAATGCTTATGATGCTTCGCCTACCTTTGGAATATTTTATATCTAACTAATCACTAAACTTAAATTCTTTGCTTCTTTATTATTACAATCTAGAATTCCAAATTCTTCTTTAAAGTATCCTTCCCTTCAGCGAGAATAGAAAGCAGATACTTGCCATAGTCATTCTTCAACATAGGCTGAGCATTCTCTCTCAATTGTTCTGCAGTAATCCATCCCTGACGGTATGCGATACCCTCCAGGCATGCTACCTTCAAACCCTGACGCTTCTCCAAGACTTCAATAAAGGTAGATGCCTCTGAAAGGGAATCATGAGTTCCGGTATCAAGCCAGGCAAATCCTCTTGCCATAGTCTGTACCTTCAGTTCCTTATCCTTCAAGAACTCCTGGTTGACTGTTGTGATTTCCAACTCGCCACGAGCGGATGGCTTGATATGCTTGGCTACTTCTACAACCTTGTTAGGATAGAAGTATAAGCCTACCACAGCATAGTTGCTCTTTGGATACTCAGGCTTCTCCTCAATACTGAGGCAATTGCCTTGCTCATCGAACTCAGCAACACCATATCGCTCTGGATCACTTACACGATAACCGAAGACGGTAGCCTTGTTGTTCTGCTCTGCATCTACTACTGCCTGATGAAGCATCTGGCTAAGTCCTGCACCATTGAAAATGTTATCTCCCAATACGAGGCAAGCAGAATCATTACCAATGAACTTCTCACCGATAATAAAGGCTTGGGCTAAGCCATCTGGTGATGGCTGCTCGGCATACTCGAACTTAACTCCAAACTGGCTTCCATCGCCTAAGAGACGCTTGAAGCCAGGCAAGTCGAAAGGGGTTGAAATAATGAGTATCTCACGGATACCTGCCAACATCAATACTGATATTGGATAGTATATCATCGGTTTATCAAAGATTGGAATCAGCTGCTTGCTGATACCTTTGGTGATTGGGTACAAGCGTGTACCGCTACCACCTGCTAATACAATTCCCTTCATTTCCTTTAATGTTTAGTGAGTAGTGTTTAATATTTATTTGTATAAATCCACATCGACATCAAAAGGACTATCAAAGTCCTTCAGCATTGCATGCTTCGTATCTTTCTCAGAGAGATTAGCATGTTCAGTTGGGATTTTCCAATCAATACCAAGGGTATCATCTAAGATACTGATACCACCATCTGCCTCTGGATGATAGAAGTTATCACACTTGTACTGGAAGACGGCTGTTTCTGAAAGAACTGCGAAGCCATGAGCAAAGCCCTTAGGGATAAAGAACTGGACATGATTGTCTTCTGTCAACTCTACGGCTACATGTTTGCCGTAGGTTGGTGAACCTTTGCGAATATCCACTGCTACATCAAGTACTCTACCCTTTACGCAGCGTACCAGTTTGCTCTGGGTATAAGGTGGGCGCTGAAAGTGCAGACCTCGCATCACACCATAGCTGCTCATAGACTCGTTGTCTTGGCAGAAGTGAACACTGTGTCCCAAGATTGGGGCAACCTTCTCATCAAATTCTCGCTCGCTGAAGCTCTCGAAGAAGTAGCCACGAGCATCGCGGAAGAGGCGTGGCTCAATAATGAGCACGCCATCTATTTCGGTCTTAATTATATTCATTTTTTACAAATAATATTTTTTAAACCATTCGGCAAATGCACGTAATCCATCACGCAAAGAAGTAGATGGCTTGTAACCAAAATCTTCTTCCAAAGGTGTTGTATCTGCATAAGTAACAGGTACATCACCTGGTTGCATTGGTACTAGTTCCTTATGTGCCTCAAAATCATAATCTTCAGGTAAGACTCCTGCACGAATCAACTCTTCCTGCAGGATGCTCACAAACTCCAGCAGATTCTCAGGATGCGAGTTGCCGATATTATATACCTTATATGGAGGGATAGGTAAACCGTCCTCGCCATTCTGCTTCTCAGGAGCATGCTGCATTACTCTTACGATACCCTCAACTATATCATCTACATAAGTAAAGTCACGCTTGCAGTTACCATAGTTGAAGATCTTGATGGTTTCACCCTTCACCAGCTTGTTGGTAAATCCGAAATAAGCCATATCAGGGCGACCTGCAGGACCATACACTGTGAAGAATCTTAAGCCAGTACTAGGAATGTTGTAGAGCTTAGAATATGCATGAGCCATCAGCTCATTGCTCTTCTTGGTAGCAGCATATAGACTTACAGGATTATCCACCTTGTCATCGGTAGAATAAGGCACCTTTTTGTTGCTTCCATAAACAGAAGAAGAAGAGGCATAAACAAGATGCTCAACCTCGTGATGACGACAAGCCTCCAAGATGTTATAGAAGCCAATAAGGTTGCTTTGGATATAAGCATCAGGATTAGTAATACTATAACGTACGCCAGCCTGAGCTGCAAGATTCACCACTATAGAAATCTTGTTTTTTGAGAAGATTTCCTCTACAGCTTCCTTGTTGGCAATGGAGTCATGAACGAATGTCCAATCCTTACCTAAAGCTTCTATCTCCTTCAATCGCTCATACTTGATGTTCACATCATAATAATCCGTAATGCTATCAATACCGATTACCTTGATGTTCTCCACATCATTAAACAAACGCTTTACAAGATTGCTGCCGATAAATCCGGCAGCACCTGTAACAAGGATTGTCTTACCCGTTAAATCTATATTATAACTTACCATAATCTTAGTCTCTTCTAAAAATATCTCTAGTATATACCTTGTCCTTTACATCATCCAGACAAGCATCATAGCGGTTGGCGATAATTGCCTGGCTCTGCTTCTTGAAAGCATTCATATCATTTACAACCTTGCTACCAAAGAATGTACTTCCATCTTCCAAGGTTGGCTCATAGATGATAACCTCTGCACCCTTTGCCTTGATACGCTTCATGATGCCCTGGATGGCTGACTGGCGGAAGTTGTCGCTATTTGACTTCATGGTCAGACGATAGACACCAATCACGCAGCTGTGCTCTTTGCTAGCATCAAAAGAACTATTCTCGTTATAATAGCCAGCCTTCTGGAGTACGGCATCAGCGATATAGTCCTTACGGGTGCGGTTGCTCTCTACGATTGCCTCAATCAGGTTCTCAGGAACATCGGCATAGTTTGCCAGAAGCTGCTTGGTATCCTTTGGCAAACAATAACCACCATAGCCGAAGCTTGGGTTGTTGTAATGGGTGCCGATTCGTGGGTCAAGACCTACACCTTCAATGATAGCCTTGGTATCAAGACCTTTGACCT
>ERZ834769.861-NODE-861-length-29270-cov-6.149957_pt1 | contig 29270 bp, 54 predicted proteins | sample MGYA00519690_ERZ834769 | MGnify/ENA primary metagenome ERZ834769 (study PRJEB31850, sample SAMEA3708760) | human gut metagenome | biome: human gut; feature: human-associated habitat; material: faeces | place: China | collected 2014 ... | reverse complement strand
CTAAGATTTTCTTCATATTTTCACCTTACATATATAACTTACTTACTATCCATGCTCCAATAACAATTATGATTATTGCATCTGCTATTGCTCTATTCATGTTCTTCTCCTATATACCAATCTTCTGGAATATCCTCTAAAGTGCAACTACCTAGTATATCATATATAGGGCAGTTACCTGATTCATACATATCATCACATTGTTTACCTGTAACAGATTTACAAGTTTTTTGAATTACTTTAAGTGCTTTTATTAACTCTTTTCTATCTTCCATTATTCTTCCTCCAATAAGTTTTTATTCTCGTATATATTTCCTATCACTTTATTCTCAGCAGTCCCAAATCTAGGTATAAGTCTGTAATAACTATCTTTTCCATCTTGTATATACCAACAACCTTTAATCATGGTTACTACTCCTACGATATGATTTAAAGCTCTAGTTGTTTCTACTATATCTCCTTCATATATTTCTTTACCTTCATAGTCTTTTATACTTGTATATTGTCCAGCACTTTCCTTATCTACAATAAATACTTCTCTAATACCCGCTGTTACGTATGCATTAGATGAACCATCTATAAAAATTGATTGATGTAATCCATAACCATAAACCCATCTTTTATCGAATTTGTCATATCCTCTGAATTTAATTTCCCTATTCATAGTTTTCCTCCAACAACTCTTTATTTTCATACACATTTCCTATAATTTTATTTTCTGCAGTAGAGAATATAGAAATAAGTCTAACGTTATATCCTTCTTTTGATTGTATATACCAACTTGCTTTGCGATATATAACCGCTCCAATTATATGATTTAATCCTCTAGTTGTTTCTACTATGTCACCTTCACATATTTCTATATCATTAATATCTTTGTATCCTGTATATTCTCCGATGCTTTCTCCGTCTACTTCAAAGAATCCTCGGTAATTATGTACTAAATATCTTTCTAGATCATCGTTATATTCTGCTCCGAAACCTTTTATCCATTGGCCTTCATCTAAAGAATAGCCTCTTACTTTCATTCCTCTCATTGATTTTTCACCCCTATATTTCTACAGAACAATCATATATTTCATTTCCACAAGAACAACTAACACAAACTGTTCCATCATATAAAGTAAATATCGCAATATCTTTACTAAAGTCTATATTATCCTCAGATGAATTAAAATTTTCTTTTAAATTAATCTTTTTACCACATTTATTACAAATCACTGTAAAACCTATTATATGTGTTTGTTTTTCTTTCATCTTTATTTTCCTCTAATATCTAACTAATTTAAATCTATACTTTTGTTTTGCATTTGGATATTTTTCTTTATCCACTTCACTCATAAACATATCATATGGTCTTGCATATATTTGATAATCATCATATAAAGCCATGTATATAACTAATTTTGTATCTGCATACATTTTAGGATGTACTCTAGTGCCATCTGGAAGTCTATAAGTTGGAATGTTTTCCAGCTTAGGGTCTGCACATTCTGTATATTTTGCCTTTACAGGTAACCAAGCTATTTTTTTGTAGTCCTTTAATTGTCCAGATGTTTTTGGAGTTGAAATAGCTAATACAATATACTCTTTTCCTTTAAAATGTTGGTATATCGCTGGATATACCAATTTTCTTTCTTCCATCAATAGTCCTCCTTATCATGTTCTTCTATATCTTTTATTGCACATTCGATAGCCTCCATAGGTTCTAACTTGTAAGCTATCATGTAGATTCTAGCCAGTTCTACAATTTCATTCACTCTGCTTAATAGCAAAGCTTATCACCCCCTTTTTAATCCTTGTAATTCTTCAAGTTTCTTACAATCAACATACTTGCATTTATCTTTACAGTTATGTTTTATAATCGTTCCTTCTCCATATGCTCCTACTATTTGTGGTCCTAAATAGTTGCTGCAGTATTTATCGCCAGTTTCTTTTTTAAAGTATTTACATTTCATCTTTATCACCTAATTTTCTATATGGTTCTAACATAAGACATAATTTACGTATTAATTTTCTTGATTCATAGTCTTTTTTCTTTAGTGGTTTATTTTTTATTCTTCCTTGTTCAGATTGATATCTTATTCTACAGTAATCACTACAAAATCTTTGTAATTCTCTATTTGTTTCATATTCCTTTTTACAGTAATCACAATTCTTTTTGAACTTTTTCATTATTTAATATCAAACTCCTCTTTCATATCTTTTAGTTCATTTATTGCATCTCTAAATCGTATTTCTAAGTCACTTGGACTTTCTAATAATAATTCTCTTAATCTTTGTTTAAACAATTTTCTTTTTCTTTCATTTTCTGCTATTTTTGCATCAAATTCTTCTGGGTTTAATCCAAAAGCACTAGAGTGATCTGTTTTTTTATTATTCATAACATATTTATCTGCCATATATATCCTTTATTCCTTTACATTTATTTGTTCCATAGATACTCTAGCTGTTCTTCCTTTGCCTTTATCCCAGCTTTCTCTTTCGATAAAAACAAATTCTTTTGTCTTTTTAATACTGTGCATATCATTGTAACAGCACTTTCCATTTCTTCTTTATTCATGCTTTCCTCCTAATACTTAACTCCTATGTAATCTAATACTTCACCTAACTTTAATTTGTTAATGCAATAGTTATATTGCTTTGTATGTGTTTTCTTTAGTCTTTGTATTCTATTAGGTGTTGTATCGCACTGTATTCCGTATAAGCAGTAAATACAACCTGTCCTTTCGCATCCAGTAGTGCTATATGTACATTCATCAAGTAAATTTTTATCTTCTATAACTTCACCATAAACACTTGCTATTTTTAGATCATTCTTATAAATGTACTCTAGTACATCTTGTTGCTTCCAAAATCCAAGTGGTGTACTTACAGGTCTTTTGCTTTCAAATGCATTACACCCATGTTGTAAGTAACTTTGTTGTCTTAAACTACTTTCTTCTGCCATAGTTCCAATAATAGGAACTTTACCTGTTTCTTTTTCAAATTTCTTTACAGGTCGTTTTTTCATAACTTCGCAGCATTTATTTGATATTTCAAACGGTGCATCTATTAAGTAATGATACTTATTAGGAAGTTTAAATCTCCCTTTACTGTCTCCATATAATCGTCTTTGTCTCATTTTTTTAGTACTATGTCTTATTTCATATATGTATTGACTATTTTCTTTACTGATTACTGGATAGCCATATGTATTTATAACCTGTTTAAAATTCATTTCTGGCTTAAGAATGGTAACACTTTTAAAAGTTTTAACAAATTTATAAATCTCTGGATATTCAAGTCCTGTATTTATAAAAACTGCTTCGATATTAGGATATATACTTCTTACTATGTCTAATAAAACTGTACTATCCTTTCCACCACTAAAACTTATATATGTTCCATTCTCACCATAATAATCAACCCATTCTCTAATTCGTTGTTTTGTTCTCTCTATTTTCATTTCTAAAGGATAATTTTGTAATATCCTTAACTCATTTAAGTTCAATATTCACACCTATATAAATCAATTTCTTAATCTATATAGGTAATGGATAGGCTTCCCAACCGAGTGTTTGACTTACTCCTTATATCCACTCAGGCTATTTAAATCCATTTTACATTTCATTCACTCACCTAAAACGATTCACATTACCTCAATGTGGTTTGTCAAACTATTGGACTAAGTAATCCTCAAATCTCATAACCTTGTTTACAAGGATTTGCAAATATTGAATTGTTTTTATTTTCATAGACTTTCACCTCTATATAAAACTTAGTTGTTCATAATCAACTTGTTTTATTTCTTCTTTTTCAAATTCGTATTTTAGTCTTTCTCTTTCTAGATCTTCAAATTTACTTTGGTCTCCACATGCCTTATGAAAACAATCATCACATAGCCATACACAATCTGCTTCATCACTTCTAATATTCATCTTATGACCTTCTTGATTGATTTCTTTTGCACAGTTATAACATTTAATTCCTAAAAGTTTTTCTTGTCTCAATTCTTCATCGTTATAATTAATTTTTCTTTCTTCATCTGGCCAATCTACTCTATTGCATTTATAAACACATGAATTAGATTTTTCGCATCCATAACAGCAAATATTCGTGCATATACCATCATTGTTATATGCCATAATTTCTTTTACTCCGTCCATACGGCCACATCCAAACTGTGTGAGATTTCCACATTCAAATTCCATTTTATTCACTCTTCCTAATAAATCCTAAACCTTCTATTGCATCTCTATAAAGATATAATCTATCTTCCATGCTTTGACCTTTTTCCTTTGCTATTTTTATCAAGTCGGTTATATCTTTAATTTCATATGTCATGTTACTGATTATAGATTCTAATTCTTCTACTGTATTGTATGTTCCAGTAACTGAACTAACATTTTCTATTAGTTCTTCCAGTAAATCAATCATTTTTTCATGTATATCACAGATTGTATGACTTTTATACTCATTTTCCATGTTTATATCCCCTTAGCTTATTTTTCCTCATAAAAAGTTATATTTTTTAATACTATGTCGAATGTTCCATTTTCGTTTTTTCTAAAGCTGTATTTCATTGGATCTTCAAAATCTGTTAACTTTCCTTTTATACTAAAACCAGTATCAGTTTTTATATTTCTGTTTTTAAGTTTCTTTTCAATCCATTTCTTGTCTATTTCAAAGTTTTCAGTTAAACCTCTATCCTCCATATGTTCATTAAAGCTTTCTTGTAATTCTTTATCTTGAATACTATTTTCAGCAAATTTTTTAACATCTACAGTTTCTTTTTCTTTTAAAGTATAATTAAGCATACTTCTTATATCTTCGGCCATTTTCATATCTTCTGATATTGCATTTGTTATCCAGTTGTCTGCAGTTTTCTTAAATACTTTTGTTTTATATTTATCATCTTCTATTTTTTCAGCATTTAGAAACTCTGTTAAAAATTTAGTTTCTAGTTGGTCCTTTTCTGCATCTTTGTCTAATAATCTAAAGTGATAATAATCGTTCACTCCATTAGGTCCAACTATTACACATTGTTTTTGTCGACCTGTTTCAGGTATGCCTATCTCATTTGATGCTATTTGTATGTTGAATTTATCTTCTACATATTCTATTGAATGAGTGTAAAGTTTTTTATAATCAAGTTTTATAATTGCTACATTTTTTTCATCTTTAACACTGTATAAACATATTGCTAAATCACAAGAATCTATTTCATTATTTCGTTGCATTACTTCAAATAAATATGCTGCTATCTCTTTTGAGTTTTGTAAGAATGTCTTTTCATCGTAAATTATTTGTTCACAGCAATTTTTTACGATATTATCGTTGTAATCTTTGAATTTTGCTTTTCTTAGATCATCATCTTTTAAAACTCTAGTTATTATCTTTTGGAAAAACTTATCTACTTCTAAACTATTTTTACATTCATAGTCATTTAATATTGGAGCATCACTATTTGTATCTAGTACATGTATTATTGATTTATGTATTATCATTTTTCTTCCCCTTTCAATGCATCTTGGCCAAATAAGGCTACTGCCATTTTTTCGATTATTTTCTTTTTAATGTAATGTACATTTGCTATTGTACAATCAAACTCCTCGGCAATATCTTTAAGAGTTTTTTCTTCAAAGTAAATATATTTAAATATCTTTCTTTGTTTTTCACTCATGCTTTTAAACACTTCTGATATCACCTTTCTGTTTTTTTTATGTTCAAATATATCTCCCTCAACTTTTGCAATTAAATCATCTATTCTTATAACTTCATTTTCTATAGGTCTATTAATTGCATGAGTTGGAGAAGATTTAACCATATCATTACAAACTGCTTTTATCGCCCCCCTATCTCCGTCCTTTATCTTTTTTATATGTTCTTCCTTTTGCTGTATATAGATAGTTATAAATTTCATGTTTTTTAAAATCATTTCTGTTTCTTCCATAACATCTTTATTCAAACATTCCACCTCATTATTTTTATATTGTAGATAAAATAATTTTATTGAATGTTTATAGCATTTTCTTGAACTCCCAACCTCTTTCGATTAACTTTGCTATATGTTTTATTCGACCTTCTTCTAAGAGATTAATTAACCCCATTTTGTCTAAAAGCCCTAAAGATGCTTGAATCATATCAAAGAATTCTTCGATTATATGTTCTTTTTCTTCATTTGTTCCACTTTCTGCTTCGAATTTTGCTACCGCTCCAATAAATTCAGCTTGTTCTTCTGTTACTTTCATCATTTGTTCTATAGTAGAAAGATGATTTTCAGCTAGAAGAGGCATTATATATTTGTTGTATTCTATTTTTTTGTACTCTTCTTTATAACACTCATCGCATATTCCAAAGAAGTCTCCAACAGTTTGAGGATCTTCATATTCTCTATTGCATTCTTTGCACTTCTTCATAATCAACCTCCCAGTCTAAAAAGTAATTTAAACAATCTTTGCAACTTTTAAATTTTGTACAATTTTTTATATAAAAATCACTTTTACATAAGTCTATTTGTATTAAATCAGTTATAACATCACAAGAGCTTTTTAAGTTTTCAACTAAATATTTAAATACCTGGTCTTTATCACTCTCTATTCTGCCTTTACTCATAAGAGCTACGTATTGAAAAACTTTCACTTTATCACCATCCTCTAACTCCAGCATATTGAACTTCTTTCGTCTTTAACTCTTTTAAATATGCATCTAGCTCATTTGGATTAAGTTTATAAACTTTAATTGTATTTCCATTAGTTTTTTCTAATTTTTGTACTTTTGGTACAAATGCATTTTTAATATTTTTACTTGTTCTTAAGCATCCACAACTTTTTACTTTCTTTTTTAGTAAACTGGATCTAACTACTAATTTTTCATTTCCACACTCACATTTACATAAGTAATAATCGTATTTTATTTTTCCTCTATTTCTTTTTCCAGCATACTCTACAACTGTAAGCTTTCCTATTTTCTTTCCTACTAAATCTTGTTTGTCAACTTTTCCAAAAGGTCTTCCCATTATATTAACCCCCTTCAAGATTTTACTATTTTTTATTTTCTATTTTCTTTATATATTTTTTTACAAAGGAAACAGGTCTGTTTATGTTGTAAGCTATTTCTAATGCACTATAACCTTTTTTATACAATCTTTTTAACTTTCTTATTTCTAAATCAGTTGCTATTTTGCCTCCCATATTCATCACCTTTTCATAGCCCCAGGAGGTTTTACGCCTCCTAGGATATTTATTAGTTAATTTTCTTCTTTTAAAGGTATAATTCTTATTTCTTTTAAAATTGAATCATACTCTACTGTCAGAAGAGTTTCTCTATTTATGTGTAACAATCTTCTTAATTCTGCAGGTATAGATACTCTTCCTAATTTATCTATCTTTCTTATATTTCCTACTCTTTCTTTCATAGTTACTCCTTGTCTTTTAATAACTCTGCAAGCTTTTCTATTGCACCTTTTAAAGCTTCTTCTATGTTTGTTTCTTCTGTTTCAGTATGTGATTTGATTTTTATATCTTTACTTCTTAGTTGTATTATTTTTTCTATTGATGTAGTTAAGATTTTTAATAATTTTGTTTCACTTATATCACATTCATCTGCCATTCCTTTTAGAACTCCATAGTTTAAATATGCTAGTTCAGTCAACATTTTTGCTCTGTCTTCACCTTTTATGTTTACCTCTACTTTTCCATTATTTACGATTGCTTTTATCATCTTTTACCCCCTAAAATATAATTTCTGTGCTTTTTTCTGCTATTAAAACAGGTATTCCAGTAGCTTCTTCTACCTTTTCTTTCATTATTTGACTATCTCCGTGTTTGTCACTTAAATGTAATAACATCAAATTTCTTGTCTTACTTAAATCACTAGCTTTTAGAAAGTCAATTACATTTTCAAGTTCAAAATGTGATTCTTTTATACGAGCACTTAAACTTGTTTCTATGCAGTATTCTTCTAAATTTTCTTTGATATAGTTACATTCAACCAAGATACTATTTACATTCTTGAAGTTGTATTCACAGTAGCAAGTATCAGTTATAAATAACAAAGTTCCTATGTCCTGATGTTTTATAAGAAATCCTAAAGGTTCTTCTGCATCGTGAAGAACATCAAACGGTAAAATAGTAAAATTTCCTATTTGTTGCCTTTTGTTAGCTTTTACTATTTTAGTCCTATAGTTTTTTATGTTTAACTTTTCAAAAGTCCCCTTAGCTGAATATACATCTATTCCATTTTCTGTTAAGTCTTTAATTGATTTAGAGTGATCTTTATGTTCATGAGTAACTAAACATCCAACAACTTTGTCAATTTTGTAATTAAGACCTTTTAAAATTTCTTTATATTTGATACCTGCTTCAATTATTAGAGTTTCATCAGGAGTAATAAGTAAATAGCAATTACCCCTGCTCCCACTTGCTAAAACTTTTAAAACGGACAATCTTCTTCCTCTTGAGTTTCTTCTACAACTTCAGCATCTATTTTCGTATCTTCATCAATTATTTCTGCTTCCATTTGCTCTACTTCATCTATATCTATTGTTTTTTTATTAGCTTTTTCTGTTATTTCACTTTCAAAAGCTTCATTTTGGAATGTTACAACATCTTCATCATCTGAATAAGGGCTTCTATTAAATGCACTTGCAAATAACTCACTATCATCTGATGTATTTATATATAATTTACAAGCTCTATTTATAACAGTTCTTTTAGCCATTTGATCTGGGAAATTTATATGTGAAGGACTTTTACCTTTTGTTGGTCCTTGCGCCCATGATGTTTTTATTTGTGCCATACTCATATATTCCGTATGTAAAACCCCTTCTTCTCCTATAACAACAGCAAATGCTCCTATTATCTTTGAGTTATCTATATTTTTTAAATCAGGTTTATAATCTATTACATTTATATTTCCATTTTTATACTCAAACTCAACTTCATCACCTTCATAGATACAATAAGCTTTCACATCTTTTATATATTTACTTCTTTTCGCTGCAGCTATAGTTCCCATATAGCTTTTAGTTAGTTGGAGTTTATTTCCATGTGGAATAAAGTAACATTGCTTTTTCGAAGGACTTAATCCTTGAATAATCATATCTAAAAGAGAATTTGCTATACTTACTTTTGTACAAGTTTCTAATACACATCTTTTATTTTTATCTTTTGTTTCTTGTAAGATTAGATAAGCTGATTTTAAAGCGTTTTGTGCTGCATAATTCTCTGGTATTACTAATTCTTTACTTGCTTGTAACTCTCTTACCCTTTCTAAAACTTCGTCTGTAACAGTTTTAGGTTTTTCTGCAATATTTTGAGATTGTTTAATTATTTGATTTTTCAATACTCGTCACTCTCCTAATCTAATAAAACTCCTGTTGCTAGTAACAATATGCGTTTAACTTTTTCTTTCCTTTGCTCTTCTGTCAGATAGTTATTTTTCTTAGTCAATCTATCTTGTTTATGTCTCTTAGCTTTTTCAAAATTAACCTTTCCTCTAACCGAAGATAATGTTCGTCCTAAATATCTTGCTATTTCTTCGTCAGGTATTACTGTATAATTTTCTTTTAAAAATTTTTCTTCTTCTGTGCTCCATTTCATTATTTACACCTATTCACTTATTTTTATTTCTTTATCTTCTGTAACTACTAACTTAATTAACTGTCCTCTTGTATCTGCTATTTTGTTTACACATTCGCTATTGTCAATAAATATAGGTGCGACTAATTCAAAATACTCGGACAAAGTATTTATTATATCTATACCCGCATTTATTTGACCTGCAGTATTTGCATTAGAGAATGGAACTCCATTTATAGTTGCCTCACAAGTTTCTGCAATAGCTCCATTAACTTGAGTAGAGAATAATTTAAAGCTTACATTCTTAAAATGTTTATTTATATTTTTTTCTAAAAGTTCTACTCTTTTAGTTATAAATCTTTCATATAACATGATAAGACCTTCTTGTCTTGCTATTTCTACTCCAATTTGCTTTTCTTCTGCTTTTAGATCTTCTATTCTTTGATTTACTTTCTTGTTATTTTCAACTGCTCCTAGTTGACTATATAATTCTTTTAATTCTCTATTGATTTTATCTTTTTCATTTAGAAGTGCTGAATTATCTGAAGATGTTTCACTTGTTCCTAAACTGTCTAAAAGCTTGTTATTTTCTCTTTTTAGTTTCAATATTTTTTCTTTTGTTGCATCACTAGAAGTATAAGAAATACCTTCTATTTTGCTTTCTAGCTGATTTATTTTTTCTTTTTTGATGTTTATATTATTTTCTATGTCAGAAAGCTTTAAAGTGTAATTTTCGATATCTTCTTGAACATCTTCTTGCTCTTTAACCTTAATTTTGCCTTTTTCTATTACTTCTTTTTTTCTTCTAGCCTTATCAAGATTGAAGTTTTTCTCTAATTCTGCTTGTTTTTCTTCTATGTCTGCTTCATCAAAAGGTCGTTTACAAGTAGGGCATTCAGTTTTCACACTACTAAAATCAACTTTCTCGGCTTGGATTACACTAAATTGCTCTCTTAATTTAGCAGCTTCATTTTTTAGTATTTCAAGCTTTCTAGTTAATCCATCTATTTTATATTCACATTCATTTTTCATTTGTTGTTGTGAATATAAATCTTTTTCTTCTTTTCTTCTTTCTTCTTCTAAAGCTCTTACTTTAGTGTCATAATCTTTTCTATCTGCTTGTCTTTCTTCTTCGATTAAGTTTTCATTTTCACTTATTTTTTTCATTACTTCATTTCTTTTAGCTAATAATTCTTTACTACTATTAGCTATATCGCTTATTTTATTGTCTATATCTTTTAACTTACTTTCTTTAAATGCTATTTCTTTTTCAACTTCTTTTACATCTAAATCAACTACTGTTTCCATTAATTCCTCGATTTTGTAAGGAATTGACTTTTTATTTTCTCTTAGTTTTTTAATGCTACCTTTTTTACTGTCTATTAGCTTTGATACATCTTCTTTTTCTAGATCTTGTTTTACTAAATTTAAATCTTTATCAGTTTTTACAACATCATATACTGATATATTCCCTCCAGCAACTTCTAAGATGACTTTTCTTTGTTCTTTCCAACTAAGAGAAGGAAAATGAAAAGGGTTAGTTAATAATTTAAATGTTTCTTCGTCTGCTATTTCATTTATTTGCTTGTTATAATCTGATTTTTTAACTGGAATATCATCAATTTCATATTTTGTTGTATTCCCATCAAATACTTTTTCGCTTTCTCCTCTTCTAGAGGTCCATTTTTCTTTATATTCTTTTGATAGTTTTACTTCTAATCCATCTACTTCTAAGATGCCTGTTACATGAGGATTTAAACCTCTTATATATTCGTTATTTTCATCTAAAGGTTTTAACTCAAATTTGCTATCTCCTTTACTGTTTTTATCGAATAATAACCATGTAAAAGCATCAAAAATACTTGATTTTCCAGTTGCATTTTGGCCTGATATTGTTGTGATATCTTTGAAATTTATGTCTAATTTTGATATGCCTTTAAAATTGTTTATTGATAGTTGTTTTAATTTTATATTTTTCAAATTTTCTCCCCCTATTTAATCTAAATATCTGATAATTTTTCTAGAACTTTTATAGCAACTAAATAATTATTTCTATCTTTTTTATTTAATTTTTTAAATTTTTTCTCTAAGTTAGTACTCAACTTTTCTATAAAATCAATAGCGATTTCATTTCCTTGTTCAGTTAGCACTATTATATATTCCCTTCTATCTTTAATAGTTTTCTTTCTACAAACATATCCTTTTTTACTTAAATTATCTATTAAACTAGTTAAACTGCCTTTTTCTATATTTAACTTTGAACATAATTCTGTCATATTTATTTTTTCATTACCTTTTAAAAAAACTAATGCTTTTAATTCAGTCTTTTTAATATTATGAATTTCAGAATATTGTTTTAAATAGTTCAAATAAAAATTAGAGTAAATTTCAGGAAATGTATTTGATAAAAAATTAATTGTTTGTTTTACCATGATATACATTACATCCTTTCTCTTATTTAAAAAACTCTAATGGTGATACATTTAAAGCTTTCGAAAGTCCTTTTAGTACTACTAGAGTAGGATTTGTTATAACTCCATTCTCTAGTTTTGCTATATAACTTTCTGTAACTCCTACATCTTTTGCTAAATTACTTCTGCTTTTCTTCATGTAAAGTCGCTTTTCTCTAACGAAATCCCCCTATACTCATTTACCTTCCCCCCTAATCGTTATTCATTGCAAACCAACAAACTCCTAAGAAAAATCCAGCATAAAAAGCTATCAATATTTTTAAAAGTTCGTATAACATTGACATTCCTCTCTTTCATGCTTAGTACATTGAAAGCATTTGAATTTCTTACAAACTTTATCAAATGGATTTACTACTTCCTTGTTTGTTTTTCTACAACTTGTTATACCTCTTTCATTTTTCATATATAAACAGTCATAACAACATGCTTTATCTTTTGTCATCTATTTTCACTCCTTTCTAAAAAGGTATTTCTTCATCATCTACTTCGTGAAAACCATTAGGATCTAACCCTGTAGTTGGTTCAAAATCAGGCTTACTACTATTGTCTTTTGCATAATCCAATGCTTGTACATTTCTTACACTTACTTTTGTAAACGTTCTATTTTCACCTTCTTGAGTTTGATATCTATCTACTTTGATGCTTCCTTGTGCTGCTATTAATCTTCCTTTTGATAAGTAGTTAGCACAAAATTCTGCTGGTCCACCTATAACCTCTATTGGTATAAAATCTGTTTCCTTTGTTCCATCCTTTTTCTTATAGTCTCTATCTATTGCCATTGTAAAAGTAGCAACTGGTGTTCCAGAATTTGGTATGTATCTTAACTCTGGGTCCTTTGTTAATCGACCTACTAAAACCACATTATTCATTTTCTTTTTTCCCTTCCATCTTTTCTTTCTTTTCTTTTGTCTTTATTATTAACTTTGCTATATTTACACCTGTCTTAGTTAATTCTTTATCATTGAAAATCAATTTATCTTGATTCATTTTTAATAATTGATTTTTAGTAATCAAAATTAAATTATCCTTTTCTAAATTTGATTTATTTTGATCTGCAAATATTATTACATCATCCTGTGTTAACTTAACATTATGATATTTTTCATACATAATCCTATGTTTTAATTTCCATACACTAGGTTCATCTACTTTAACTAAGATATATCCTTCAACGTCAGTTCTTTCACTGCCCACTTCTTTTTTATTCCAAGGTTTATGCCCTTTTTTAAAAGAAGTTTTATTTATTCCTGTAAGCCCTTTTGTGCCTTTATTCCAGGTTTTATGTCCTTTTTTAAATTGGCCGTTAAATCCTGTATTATAGCCAAATCTTTTAATTGCACTTTCTATTTGAGCTAAATTAAAATTATACTCAAACTTTTCGTTCATTAAATCAAGTATTTCCTTGCGATGTTTTCCTGGAGTAATTTCCCCAAGATACTTTTTTTCTTCTTCACTCCATTTATGTGGTTTTTCGCTCATTATTCACCACCTTCTAGCATTTTAGGCATTTCTTTTTCATTGTTTTTACCATATTCTAATTCTATGGATTTTGCTTTTAATACAACATTTGCATTGGCAATAATTTGTTTTGAAACTCCTATAACTGCTTTACTTCTTATAATTTCATCTTCTAATTTTTCTCCAGTTATCTCTTCATCATTTAAACGTTCTAATTGAGCGAATAAATGATTGTTTAGGTCACCCAATGTGTTGCGTGGCACTTCTTAAACCCCCTTTTGTAATCTCATATTCGGTACATTTTTAAAGTCAATTATATTTTTTCCACACATTTCTATAATTCTACTAGTTATAGCAGCATCATAATCCATTAATTCATTTAATGATTTTTCTGTGCTTACTATAATTGATTTTTCTGTCATGTAACGATAATTTATTATTTCATAGATATACTTTCTATCAGCTTCACTTGTCTGACCTTTAAGTAAATCATCTAAAAATAGTACAGTGCAATTTTTATATTCGTTTATCTCTTTATTGTAATTAATTGGATCCATACAACATTGTTTTAAACGCATAATTAAACTGATATATTCAGCATATCTACATCCTACATTTTGATTTACAAGTTGCATAATTATTGCAATTCCTAAATGTGTTTTCCCTGTTCCAGGATTTCCAGTTAATAAGAAACTACCTTTTTCTTCTTTAAACTTCTTACAGTAGCTCATAGCTCGTAATTTTGCCTGTTTCTGATGCTCTGTATCTGTTTTAAAAGTAGAAAAAGTTTTCTTTTTAAAAGAATCTGTTAGGCCACATCCTTCTAGCTTCTCTTTTATTTGTCTTTTTTCAATGCACTCACAAGGAGTAGCTACAGTATAGCCTTTTTCATCTTCCTGAAAAATGTATCCTAAATCTCTACACTTCTTGCATTGATATTCTATAGCCATTCTTCTATTTTGCCGCCTCCCATTTCATCTAATTCTCTTTGTAATTCGTCTATTTCATCTAAGTCATCTTGACTTACTGGTTTCATTTTTTCGGGATCTATATAACCTTGGTGTTTTTGTAAGTCCTCTACTGAGTTTGAATTGTTGTTATCTTGATATTTATTTGAGTTGTAATTGCCGAAGTTGTCTTTTAACGGAAAAACTCCTTGCCAACAGTTTTCAATTGAGTTTTCCAGTATTTTAATTTTGATATCATCTGTTGTTGCTAACTTATCTAGTTTATTTAGTATTCCTTTTAAGGCTCTTTCTGTAACAGGCTTTTTAATGCTCTTTCGCATTTTCATAAAATCTATTATTGTTTCCTGTAAGAAAGAGTTAGAAGTATACTCATTTATAAGAACATCTAAATCAGTCTTTTTTTTCTTTTTTTCTTTTTTATTGATACTGTTATTATTAACACTGTTATTATTAAGACTGTTATTATTAAGACTGTTATTATTAGTGTATTCGTTTTCGAGATATTCATTTTCGATATCTTTATTTTCGTGATATTTATTTTCGATATCTCTAAAATTAATACATCGGTCTCTTTCATCCATTATTATTTCATATATGTTTTTTGCCTTTAAATTGCCTGATTTTATTCTTTCTACTTTTATGTATCCCGATTCTTTTAATGTTTTTAGATGTTTAGTAAATCTATTAATAGATATTCCTAACTCTTCACACATTAAATCTCGACTTGGATAGCATGTTTTTTTATCTCCAGCAAAAGCTGTTAAATATGCATAAATTGCTTTTGCTTCTATTGAAAGATTTTTATCTCTCATAACAACTTTGGGTATTATTCCATACCCAGCACGTAAAATACTATTTTTGTTGTATTTTACTTCCATTGATTCTGTCATGATAATCACCTAACCTTAAACTTGCTGGCTTTCTTTTTCTTTTACTAATTCAGAAAGTTTAGATGGGTCTATCCCTAAAATTTTTGCTGATTCAGAAACTTGAAAAGCTTTTATAATTTTAAGAACCGTATTGTAATTTTCTTTATTAAGTCCTTGTAAATCTGATGCTATTTTTAGTCTTTCTTCATATCTAGTCATCTAATTACCTCCTTCGTTGTTTTTCGTTTATATATACATTATATTCCATTTTTTTACGTTAGTCAACGGATTTTTAAACATTTTTAATTATTATTTCTCGTTTTGTGTCGTTGATATTTTTATCTCATTAACGACTTCTTACAATTTTCTCGTTTATTTTTTTCTATTAATATGTTACAATTATTGTATATTAATAAAATAAAAACTTTTAAATATAATTGGAGGCAAGATATGAATGATGTAAATGAAAAAGATATTGGTAAAAGAATTGAATTCATAAGAAAGAAAGAAAAGCTTTCAAGACGAGAGTTTGGAAAAATAGTAAATAAAAGTGAAGATGCTGTATATAATATTGAGAAAGCTAGAGCTAAAATAAGTGATGATATTATTTATAGCATATGTAATATTTTCCACATTAATAAAGATTGGCTGATTAATGGAGAGGATGGTATGTATGAAACTAATTCCAAACATATTAGACTTGCAAATATAGTTGGAAATTTAGAAAAAGAAGAAAATCTATTTGAATTAACAGAAATGCTTCTAGATCTAAATGATAGACAAATTGAGGTAATTAAAGATTTAATAGATGTGTTTAAAGAATCAGAAAAAAAATAGGTGCTATGCACCTACTTTTTATTTTCCTCGTTTTTTTTATTTTTCTTTGTTAAATATTGATAAACTAACCCCAGTGTATCAATATCTTTATTTTGTTTTAACAAAATTATTATTTCTTCTTTTAATTTTGTTATATAGTCCATAGCATCTCCCCCAAAACAGCTTAATAATATCGAACTTACGTTCTATGTAGATATATTATAATACTAATTTTCATAAAATTCTATACCTTATTTATATTATACTTCCATTTATTGCCATTTTGTCTATTCGTCCCACATTACGGGACGCTATTTGTATTCAGAATCAAACAAGTCAGTTATTCTACAATCTAAAGCTATAGCAATTTTTTCTAGCTTTACTAGATCAAGTACTGTGTCGTTGTTCTCCAGCCTAAAAAGAGTACTTTTGCTTAGTTTAGTTTTGTATGCTAACTTTCTAAGACTATGATTTTTCTCGTTTCTTACCTTTGAAATATTGTTGATTATCATAAAATTTATTCTAAAATAACTTCTTTTTCTCGTAAATGTAAAATATTTGGTTAATATTCCACAAAAACACTAGAAAAGAAAAAAAATCCACCTTCCGCAAGATGGATTTTCTTCTAAATAATCATAGGTCATATATAAAATATAGAAATACTTTTAACAATTTAATTATAACATTCCAATACTTATTTGAAAATCGGAACATATTCCTAACTTTTACAAAAAAACAACCGCTCTTGATGAGGGTTAAGAGCGGTTAGGGAGTATTGTTTCATACCATAAATTCTAATGATAAACAATATACTAGAAATATTTTAGGAATAAAAAAATATAATCTTAGATAACTATATTATTAATGATACTACTGTTTTTTCAAAACTTCAATCGGAACATATTCCTAATTAACAATAAAAAATAACTACCTCACAGATGGAAAGGTAGTTATTCTTTAAGAAAGGAGTACTTATATTAGTAATATAGCTAAAACTTTAAGTCTTATACAATATAAGATTAACACCTTTCATTTCCAATTACAATCGGAACATATTCCTATATATTTTTATAAGTGAATTTTACAAAAGTTCCGTTTTCAGTTTTAGCCTTAACTCTGGCAACTTCTGTTGTTTCATCTATTTCTAGACTTTTAATAGCTTGAAGAACTATATTTGTTGTACAATTTTTAGTTTTAAATTCAATAATATCATCTGTATATTTTACAGTTGCATTTAACATACTAAAATCTACCCCACAAATAGTTAATACATATACATTAACTTTTTCTCCTTCAAATGGTTCTAGAAATTTTTTAATTTCCCATTGTTCAAATAATTTTTTAATGTTATTATTTTTCATTTTTCTTACCCCTTCTCTAATTAATATCATTCAACTTTAAAACCTAAATAGTCGATAAAAATAGTCCCTGTCATATCGATTGTCCTTGTCACTCTTACCCACTATCATTATTTAAAAATCAATAGCTAAAACCTCTCTCTGTTTTTATAATAGTCCCTGTCTCTCTTAAAAGCTATTTTTTATTTAGAGTAGAGGCTTTAGCATTTTTTATGTTATTTTTAATCCGCTAGGGTAGTGGAAATTTACCCTAGTAATTCATATAATCGTTGTTGTCTTTCATACTCTTTTAAAGTCTTTTGAGATTTATTTCTAAACTCTAATCTTAGGTTAGATCTTCTACAATTTTCAGGATTATTATCTTTGAATACTATTTTAAAAAATCTTGTATTATATGCTCCAAAGAATCCTTCGTAAACCAATTTATGAACTGGAATATTTTTTCTCTTACCATTTTGGACCAACGTTACAGTTTTATATCTATGAGTATAAAAAACTTTCAACTCTTTCCAAACAACACTTCCATAATCAATTTTATCTAGTGTTTGATGTTCAAATCTTTTCTTGCTGCTAAATACTCTTCCAAAACTAGTTATGTAATAATCATCAAAGTTTGTAACTGGAACAGCATCTTCACCTATAAATAAATAATCTTTAATAGTATCTTTCATCAAGTTCTTCCAGTTGTTCTCTGTTATACTCACGATAATCCTCCCCTCTTAAAACTCTATCCTCAATATATTTATCAAATTCTTCTGTACTTTCAAATTTATATCTAGTTTGTTTTGCAAATTTATAACCTTCTGCATGAGCCTGTCTTTCTGCTTCTGTGATAATAATATCTAGTCTTTTCATAATATCTTTATATAGATCTTCGTTCATTTCTGCATCGTGTTTTGCACAATTAGAAAGTAATTTATCTATTTTTAAATAGTTTCTTGCAAATACTTTGCTTCTGATGAACTCATAGTTATGTGAAGTTACTGCATGTGGTTTTGTATTTCTTTTAATATAATCTTCTACTTTTTTGTCTTGATTTTTTTTATATGCATCACTAATAGATTTAAAAGGTTCATAATCTCTTAAAAATATCCCCTCTATGGCTTTTATAAACATTTTCAAAAGATTAATGACTAAATACAAGCTAAATCTACAAAATTTTATTACAATGGCGAATACAACCTCAAACCATGAAGTATATTCAACCTTTTCTTTATATCCTTCTAAATGTTCTTCTTTACTTAAAATATAAGTTGCTTTTGTTTTTCTATCTCTATCTAATATTTCTATACTATCATTTTGCATTCCAACCCCTCCAATCTAATATCTTAATTGCAAGTATTCTTAAAATTGGACTAGAATACAAAAAATTTTTTATTTGTTCTTCTTTTCATAATTCTTCCCCTTTCTCCTTGGAAAAAACTATGTTATAATTTACTTGCTACGGTTAGTTATAACATAGTTGTAACTTCCAGGGTCGCTCATTTTTATATGTGTATGGGCGACTTTTTTATTTTATTTTTTTATTTCAACATCTAAATAGATGCTAGAATACTTACTTTTTCCTCTACCTTTATAGCTTTGTGATTGACTAATAATGTCAAAATTCTTTTCTAGCTCTTTTATAGCATTTTCTATTTCTTCTGGTCTTTCACGGTTATATGTAATTCTAATTTTCAACATATTTTTACCTCCCTATTTTGGAATATCTAAATTATTCTTTGTAGCATAATATAATGCTCTACTTTGTGATAATTCACTTAAAGAATTTAAACCATTCTCAATGGCTGCTAAATATAATTGTTCTTCTAAATTTTTATTATTGTTGCTAGATTTAGACTGTCTAAGCTTATCATCTAGTTCATCAGGTGTATAATTTTTATAGTGTTCATTAAATGTGTCATGATATTTTGTTTTTACTGTGTTTGAATTACTCTTTGGAGTTTTATCTTTTTTCTTAAAACTTTTTTGATCCTTTAAATAATCTTCCAAAGTTCTAATATTTTTTTGATCCAAAACTTCAAATACTGTTTTTATATATGCATATTTTTTTAATACGGCATCAGAACTAGCAGAAATAAATACTTGTTCAAATACATCTAAATCAAATTTATCTGAATACAATTGAAGTAATTTTTTTGCATGTGGTGTAAACCTCTTTTCCAATTTAAATGTTTTATATAATTTAATTACTTTCTCTTCGTTGGTAACAACAACGTTATTAAAACTGTTATTAAAAGAACTGTTGTTATTAATAATATCCCCTTTGTTTTGAAGGCCTTCATTTTGAATGCCTTCGTTTTGAACACCTTCAAAATTAATGGATTCAGAAGATATAGTATTATCAATGTTTTCATCGTTATTTGTTTTCGTTTTTGACTTTGTTTTTTTCGTTTGATTTTTCGATGTATTTGCTATATCATCGTTAATACAGTCTTCTTTTTTTTCGATTACTTGTTTAATAATATATAGATTGCTTGCAGCAGTCCATTTTTTCAAATCTTCATCATATTTTCTACGTTTTTGGACTTCTATATATCCATATTTCACTAATAGTTTAAAGTGTTTATAGTATCTATTTTCACTTATACCTAAATGATATAAAATTGTTTTTACTTCAGGAAAAGCACTTTCACCGTTACCTGCAAATGACGATATATAACTATAAATTGCTTTTGCTTCAATGGTAAGATTTCTATCTGTCGTTACCATTTTGGGTGATATTCCATAACCTTTACTTAATATGCCTTCATAAATAACTGCATTCTCTGATTTTTTTTGCATTTTTATCTCCCCTTATACGTTGGATTTTATGTTCTCGTAGCAGTTTTGCCTATCTTAGAATTGAAAATATAATGAATGCATGTTATAATATATATACAATATTGATATATGTGATACAAGATAGACCTACTTTGCTACAGTTTCTGTACAATTTGATTGTTGGCGCGATCAAAAAAGTAGGTTTTTTTATGTTTATTTTTCTTTTTTTTCTAGATACTCTAAAACAATTTTACTTACAAGTCCAGAAGTACTTTTGTTTTCATCTTTTGCTATTTTGTCTAATATTTCTTTTTTCTTTTTAGATATAACTATATTTATTCGAGTGTTATCCTTGGAAATAGTCATTTACTCACCTACCTAAAATGTACTTAAATCAAGTGTAACACTTTTATATTTAAAAATAAAGGGATAGATTTAATTATTTTTACCTATCCCTTTTGTATTAATCGTCAAATTCATCTTCTATATTGCTGTTAAAATCTGTACCTTTATCTATTTCTTTAGATTCTTCTTGTTTATCTGTTTCTATATTAAAGCCATTTATTTGTAATAAATTTAGAATTTCTCTAGCAACTTCATCAACGTTTTTTATTAGATTGTTTTCTCTTTTCATTTCTACAGTAGCTAAATCTTTTAAAAATCCAGAAGCACTTCGTTTTGAAGTTATATAGTTAAATAATTCAATTTCACTATCAGAAAATCGAATTCTAACCTCTCTGTTTATTTTATTTTCCATTTTGCAACTCCTAACATGTAAAATGCTTTCGCATTAACTTGAACATCGGAAACTGCTATTGTTTGAGGATATTTTTGTTTAAAGTATTTATATCCGAATCTTTCTCCGCCTCCAGCTAAAATTATATTACAAGCTGATGCATCAGGGAAAGCTCCTTTAAATTCGTTTATAACTTCTTCCATAAAGTCATCTAAGTATTCTTCTTTGAATTTATAATCTGTTATATTAAACATTTTCATATCTCCATCAAACACTTTCTTAGTATCTTCTAGAGATATTTTACAGTATTTAGTGCTTATATATCTTCTAACTTTCTTATAAAGATCTAAAAGACCAATATCTAAACTTTCACCATCAATAAATTTCATACTTTCATCAAATATAGCTACATCAGTAGAACCTCCACCAATATCGACTATAAGAGTTCTAACACCTTTTTCACATTGATTGATAACTTTTAGATTCTTAATACCATAACTTTCTGGTCTAACAATAACTTCTTCTATCAGAATGTTTCTTGTTATTTGGTCTTCACCAACTCCAATTTGTATTTTTTTGAAATTGTTATCAGTTATAAATTGTTTCAATTGTTTGTGGTACTCATTAAACTGACCAGCTGGAATTCCTATAACCAACTTTACTCTATCATGTTCACAAGTCTTTGCTAAACCATAATATAATAGTTGAAGAAAATTATCTTTTTCAAATTTTAGATGTTCATTTTTAAATAGCCCTTGATTAACTACCCATTTTTCACCATCAATTTCAAAAATTTCGTTTTCTCCTAATTCTTTTACATTAGAATATTTTTCAATTCTACTTTCAATTATTAATTCGCTTGTTGTTCCTGTAATATCCCCGGAAAAAATACTAGTGATGTTTCCGATATCAGCTCCTGCAACACTAAAATTACTCATATATATAACCTCCATGATTTGTATTTAAATAGTACTCTGTGTACCTTATATTATATATTATAAGGTAAAAATGGTAAAAAAGCAACATTAAAATAAAAATATTTGTATTTAAATAGGACTTTAAGTACAAATAATAGTTGATTTTTATAAAAGAAGGTGTTACACTTTTAGTATAAAGATAAGGAGGTAAGAAAAATGAAAAAAACTTGGTGTATAACAAAATGGTGTAAATCCATTACAGATGATGGGAAAGATAAATACATAAATAAAGACATTGATAAATCTAACATGCAATACAAATTTAGAATTTTAGATGATGATGGTATAGTTTATGGATATGGAGTTTCAGAAAAAATAAGCTTTAAACCACTAAACAGATATATGAATTCTTTAGGAGTAACAGAAATCCAGTATAAAAACAATGGTAAATATGAAGTATTATAGTATGTTGATAATTTAAAGGTTTTAAGATTTATTCTTAGAGCCTTTTATTTTACAAAAAGAGGGGATATACATGAATATAGCAATAGAACAAGCAACTTACAACGAACGATTTATGTTAAAAGCAACAAATGAAATATCAAAACAATTTGGGTTCAATATTATTCAAGAACGAGCTTTATATGATACATTATACAAATGTACACGAAATGTAGAAATGTACTTGATTACAAGTGAGGAGGGAGATTTTTACACATATATAGACTTATATTTAAAATCTAAAAGATTAGAAGGAATTCAAAGTAATACTTTACAAAATACAAAATATAAACTAGTAGAATTGAATAATTACATAGGAAAGAAAATTGAAGATATAACAGTAACTGATTTAAAAATGTATATTTTTCATAAACAAAATGATTGCTTACCGAGTACTGTAAACGGACTAATCACATGCATAAAAGAATTTTTTAAATATTTATATGAAGACGAGTATATAAGTACTAATCCAGCTAGGAAATTAAAAAAAATGAAGGAAGATAAAAGATTAAAACATTCGCTAAACGAAGTTGTATTTGAACATGTAAGAATGAGTTGTAAAAATTCTAGAGATAGAGCAATAATAGAATTTCTATATGCTACAGGTTTAAGAGTTTCAGAACTAGTGAATCTTAATAGATCTGATATAGACCCGAATGCAAATAGTTTAAAAGTAATTGGAAAGGGAAATAAAGAAAGAGTAGTTATATATTCTGATGTAGCAAAGTTTTATTTACAAAATTATTTAAATGAAAGAAAAGACGATAATGATGCTTTATTTGTATCAGTTAAAAAACCATATAAAAGACTTACAACTAGAGCTGTGCAAAAGATGTTTGAAAGAATAAAAAAAGATATAGGACTATCAGGAGATTTTAGCCCTCACGTTTTACGACATACTTTCGCAACTCGTTTAGCTGCTACTGCAGATATTACAACAGTACAAAAGCTTTTGGGCCACACAAACATAAATACAACACTCATATATGCTGAAATGAGTGACGATAAAATAGCATATGAATATAAAAAATCAAAATTATAAATAATTTTATAAAATAAAAAAAGCTAGAGGAGAGTATCCCCTAGCTTTTAATATTATCGGTCGCTATCGGTCGCTTATCGGTCGCGTCCGATAGAATTATTTTTCAAATACTTCTACATATTTTGGGCTGGCAGTGATATATACTCCTGATTTTAATTTATACATATCTGTTCCAGTTCTTTTTATAGTTTCTACTACAGTATAAGCTCCACCAGCGGTAACTTTACCTACCACACTGCTTGAATTAAAATCAGCTTTGCTATGTATATTTACATCTTTTAATATTCTAATGTATTTAGTTTTAGTAGTAGCAGTAGTAGGTATAACTGTGACTTTTCCTTTTCCATTAGTACAATTAATTATATTTGATGTTTTTATCTTACCAGCTTTTAAATTAGCACAATCTAATTTGAATTGAGTGTATTTTGAAGGATTAAGAACCATATATATTGGGCATAATTTATATGCTCTACCCACCACATCTGTATGTCTTATTATATCTTTTTTACAGTCTAATCCTTTTCTGTCGCATAACCATGCACATAAATGAACCATACTTTTATATGTAGCATCTGTGTAATGATTATCTTGCCCTGTTGTGGCAACTTCTATACCTATAGCATATCTATTAGCTGAGTTTGTGCAATAGCATCTTTCATCAGTTGGAATAAGTTGATAAATAGTTCCGTCTAGATCAATAACAAAATGTGCTGATGCATATACATATTTACCATTAACTTTTGTTCCATTTGCAACTACGTTGTTAAAATAGTTAACTGTAGCTGAACCTTTAACATCTGCTTCACCAGTATAGTGAATTGCTACTTTTGTGTAATTTAATGGAGTTCCAGGTCTACCATATTTGTTTTTCTTTTGCCATTTTTCAACTATTGTTGGTTTTACTATTGACATTATATCATCTCCTATTTATTTTCAATTAAAGCCTTGAAACTTTGGTGCAACCCTACACTAGAAAGCCCACTTAAAAGCCCTCCTAAGAAAATATTCATATCAAATGATTTAGATATTGCTATGTTTAATACAACACCTAATACAGCCATTATGAAAGGAATATACTTATTAGGAATAAAGTCAAAGCTAGTTTTTATAACATATCCTATTCCACAACAACCTAATACAACTCCAATGACTAAATAACTGTTAATAACATTTAAATCTATCATGATGAACCTCCTATTCTTCTAAATGATCTATTCTGTGATGTGCAGACTTTGTTGAATCTTCTACTTTTGCCATTCTTTCTACTAAATTATTATGTTTATCTACTCTAGTTGATAAAGTTTTTATATCTTCTTTTATACCTTTGATTTGTTCTTGCATTACTGCAGTAGTTTTACTATTTGCAAAATAAGAACCAGCTAAAGTCCCTATAAATGCTATAATAGCAACAATTATTTCTGTTTGCATATTAATACCTCTCAATTTTCTTAAGTATGTTTTACTCTATCTCTAAGTTCTCCTTTTTTACCATCGTTAAATTGTCGAATCTCACTTAAATAACCTGTGATTCTTCTGATTCTTTCAAATGAAACAGGAACAAGTTTATATTCTAAATCTACATATCCTTTATCATCTATTGTTATATTTAGATATTCAATTTCTCGATTTGGATATTTTTTATGAATATGTTTTATGTAAGCTTCGATTTCTCTTTGTTCAGCATGAACTCCTTCTGGAGTTTTTATATTTATTTTCATCTTTTCAAACTCCTTTTTACAAAATAAAAGGGATTACAAATTAGTAACCCCCTTAGAAAAAATGGTAAGTGCCTCTAAATACTATATACACATATAACTTTTTAAAATTAAAATTCGATTAAAATATAAATGTTTTTTTATTAAGTCCACATTGGAATCACCCTCTTTCATAGCCAATAAGCAAAAGAAGGACCCACTCTAAAAGTAAGTCCTTTCCGGAAAAGGTTATTAAACCGATTCCTTTGCTCGTTGGGGTTTCAAATGAGAAATTATTTTATCTACAATTATAGTGTAAATTCCCAATAACAAATTTGCAATCGGAACATATTCCTAATATTTATAATTTAAGTGTTAAAACTTTGTTAATTAGTAATATTTTTATATATATTTTGCATATGCTATGATATGCGAAGCGTTTATGAAGTAGCGACAGCGACCGTAATAAATGCAAAGCGGTTATATCAAGGTTATAGCAATTTGGATATACTATATTCATTTTTATCTAGTATATAAAATTATATAAATTTATATAAAAATAAGGAGGAATAACCTCCTTTTATTTTGGCAATTTTACCACAAATGCAGAATAAACATTATCTTCATTTCTGATTAAACAAAGAGCATGATATCTTTTAAGCTCTAATAAATCTGTTTCTGTATAACCTTCCTTATTAAACAGTTCCTTAAGTTCAATAAAACACTTTACATCTGCTCCAGCAAGTAATAAAAAGTTGCATCCACTGCTTAAAATAGCATTCTTACATTTTTTACTGCATTGATCTAAAAAATGTAGACTTATTGTAGGAATTAAAGAGTATTTTCTACATTCTGTTAATATATCTTGAAGAATAACTTGCGCAACAGGAAATAAATTAATTTCATCTATAAATATTTCTGTTCGTGTATCAGATTTTATTTGTTTAGATAACCATACTTTTGATAAATAAAAAGTAGCTATTAAATCTCTTATATTTCTATTGGTAAAATCTTCTTCTCTAGCTTTTATAATAATCACTTTATTTTGATCTAATGCTTTTACAAAGTCTATATTATTATTTCCTTGTGTATTATATGCTAGTTTTGTATATAGATTAGTTTTTAACATGCTTATTCTATCTATTATACCGTCTATTTTACTATCATAATTTTCTATTGTTCCATTCTTATTAACTTTATTTAAGTCACATAAATCTTTAATTTCATCAGATAATAATTTTTTTTCGTTTTCTGTAAGTCTTTCTAAAATATTTTTTCGTGTATCTGGATATAATAACACCTCTATTATTTCTTTAAAACTAGCATTAATATTCTTATAAAATACTACGGTACAAGCAGCATAAAAATAACGTAACATTCTAGGAGTTAATTTAGTATCAGAATTAATAGTGTTAAGTAAAATGTGTAATTGTGTACCTTTTTCCATACATTTAGCTAATTTTCTATACTTATCACTACTATTACATATCAATTCGTTATAGCAAAATCCTTGTAATTGTGTATGGTTACTACAATCTATTTCTATTAATCTGTCTTTCGGAGTTACTTGTTTAATAGATTCTGCTAAATTGCAATCTCTTATTATATCTAATACGACAAGGCCATCTCCTTTTGCTATTATAGATTTAGCTAGATTTTGCATATAATGTGTTTTACCACATCCCATACCTCCAATTAATACTCTTCCAAGTCTACTTATTTCTTTGTCCGTAGAGTAATATACAGGCATATTTTTTATAGAATTTCCAATTAATATATCCCCTGTAGCCAGACATTTAGGAAAATCTTTATTATACACTCTATTATGGTTAATTTGTGGAAACTGTTGTATTATATCAGCTCCTGGAAGTGCTATAAAATTACCGCATTCATATATAGATGTATTTAAGTTTCTTATGTTATGTTTGATTTTCTTACATATAAATTTATTGTCATCTTCTATAACTGAATAGGAATTTGATATTGTATCTATAATAGATTTTTCCCTATTGGTTGTTTTAGCCTTACTAGATAGTATAATTTGTGTTTTACATATATCAGAAGTAGCCTTTTTATTTGTATTGTTACTTAGTTTATTAAAGTTAATTTGTTTATCCACTTGTTTTACATCAAATAAAAAATTTAAAGTCGAATTAATAAAATCTATACTATAAGATAATATTTTAATAATTAAATTAGATATTGCATTTGATGTGTATTTTACATTTGTGTTTTTATATTCTCTAATAAATTTCTGACAAGAGGATTTAAAATAATTGCATTGTTTTTCTGAAGTAGGAAGAAAATTATATAATATTCCAGCTTCTTCTCCATCTTGTAATAATTCTACAGCAGACAAGTTAGCTGACAACAAATCGTTATTTCTCATATCTGTAGAAGTAGATAGAAAATCTTTATTTTTATAGATTAATTGATATTGTGATCCAGTTATAATTGGTATAGAATTAACTTCTTTTATTTCTACTGATTTCCAAATTTCTTTAAATTTTACTCTAAATTTAGAATAAAATAATTTAGGAACGATAAAGTAAAAATTAATTTTTTCTTTTGTTATGTGAATATAATAACTTGCCTTTAATTGTGTTCTTATAATTAATTTATTATCTTCTATCTTTATGAGCTTATTAATGTTGAGATACATTTTATTTACAAGATCCAATATAGAATAAGTCCTATTATTCCTAATGGATTTACTTGGTATTAATTTAAGATATACATATTCTTGACTTTGTATCTCAAAATATTTTGCTATAGGAATGCTTTTAAGCATGTGTAATCGCTCCTATAACTATATTAAGGATAATATATATACAAGGTATCATAAATGCCCATCTCTTGCCGCTTTTATATCCAAATACATATAATAAAAGTGCTATAAAACCTGCTACAAGACATATATCAAAAGATAGATTTTGTATAGCAACTAAAAGCTCATATCCAGTTTCTTTAAAATATTCTATCGGATGTAAAATATTATCTAAAATATTTATAACTTGATTTAATTTTTCTTCCATATCAATACCTCCTAAAATTTAATCATAGAAAAAAGTTTTGGATAAAAACTTAATAATATATAAATTAGGAAATATTGCATTCCAGATGTTGTTGCTTGCTTAAAATCTGCTCCTTGTAAAGCATTTTCTATAATACTTTTTATCCCCATGCACATACATCCATATTTAGCAAATACCATTAATAGACTAAGAATTTGAGTAGCTACATTTGATATTTCAGTTTCTGTAGTTACACAATAAGAAATTAAATTCTTATTCATAAAAATAGCTATTAAAACAATGATTTTCTTGTACTCTTTTTTATTCATCTTTAAGTTATTAAGAAATCTTTCAATTAAAGTATAATCCTGTTCTAATATTAATTTATATTCCTTAAAACTATAAGATTGCATGTATAAAAATCTCCTTTCCGTTTAAAATAATAATTAAATATGAATTGACCGAGGTGATAAAAATGAGCGAAACATTATTTTGGTTCGGACTTGCTTTCCTATTTGATTTTTTGAGTAAACTCATTTGATTCATTTAACATTTCTTTTCTGAGAATGTATTTTATATAGTTACTTTTATTGCCGTATTCTGTAAATTTATCTTCTAGCCAAGCTAATAAAAGTTTATCATCCATGTTATTTTTAAAACTCAATTGGATTACGGTTTTATTATTTTTCATAATCTCAACCTCCTTTTACTTAATTCTATGCAAAAGTATGGAAAAGATTACACTTTTATAATTTTTTAATAAAAAAGAGCAGCTAATTAATAACTGCTCTATGATCTTACTTGGTATTTACTTGGTATTTACTTAGCAAAATGGTACGCAATATTTTTATATTGCGTACTAAATGGGTATTAAAAAAGACTAGAAATTAATCTAGCATAATTATTATTTTACGCATATTTCATATAATTTAGGGCTTATGCTAAATATAATCCAAGATATTTTTTCTTTAAAAGAATTTTGTTTGCTTTTTATGCATATAGGTAAAACTTCTTTAAAATCTTTTCTTACACTTTTTAATTCCAAATCTGTCATTTTTAATTCTGATTTGGCTTTTTTATAATATATAAATAAGTTATAA
>ERZ834769.833-NODE-833-length-30017-cov-5.083239_pt1 | contig 30017 bp, 22 predicted proteins | sample MGYA00519690_ERZ834769 | MGnify/ENA primary metagenome ERZ834769 (study PRJEB31850, sample SAMEA3708760) | human gut metagenome | biome: human gut; feature: human-associated habitat; material: faeces | place: China | collected 2014 ... | reverse complement strand
CCTCGCGGCGGTTGAAGCTGCCGGGGATGCGGCCCACGGCGTACATCTTCTCCTCGAAGTCCACGGACAGGGGGAAGAAGTCGATGCCGTCGCGGGGACGGGGGGCGGCGGTGACGCAGCAGAGGACGCGGGTGTCGCCGTAGCCCACCATGACGGCGGCGTTGGCAAGCTCGGCCAGCTTGCCCACCTCCAGCGTCAGGGGACGGCCGGCCAGGTCCATGGTGTATTTGTGATAGTGGGGGAACTGGCGCTTGGTGATGATCGTTGACATATCGTTTCTCCTTTTTTGTGAAATGGCATTCTGCCCGCGACCTATCGCCGTTAGCACTTGAAAACGCTCCGAAACCCTGAATTTCGGCGCATTTTCAACTGCTAATGGTCAATTTGTACACGGCGCAGAATGTGAAAGAAGGGTGATGCGCAAGCGCACATCACCCTGTTTCAACTTACTTACGCAGACCCAGCTTGGCGATCAGGGCACGATAACGCTCGATGTCCTTCTTGGCCAGGTAGTCCAGCAGACGACGGCGCTTACCGATCATCATCTGCATACCGCGGCGGCTGTGGAAGTCATGGGGATGGACCTTCAGGTGCGCGGTCAGCTGGTTGATACGCTCGGTGAGAATGGCCACCTGGACCTCGGGGGAGCCGGTGTCGGTCTCGTGGGTGCGATTGGCCTCGATGATAGAGGTCTTCTGGTCTTTCAGCATCATGGTTGTGTTTCCACCTTTCTTGAAATACGCCCGCAGCCTGGGCCGTGGGAGAGATGGAACGCTCCGCAGGGCTAAGGCAGGGGTCGGACGCGCTTAGCGCGTACTTTGAGATGATACCACAGAAAATCACCGTTGTAAAGTGGTTTTTGCGGCATTTCCGGGGATTTTTACGCCGTTACCTGAATGGCGGCCACGGGACAGCTGTCCGCCGCCTCCTGCACGCCGATCTTCTGCGCGTCCGGGATAGGGTCCACCGTCACCCGGGCGGGCTCGCCGCTGTTCAGCGCAAACACCTCCGGGCACAGCCCCGCGCACAGTCCGCACTGGATGCACGCCTTCTCCAACACCATTGCCTGCATGGAACACACCTCCTTTTGATTGATGGAAGTATTTTCCCCGGTTTGCGGCGGGGTTATTCAGCTCTCCGCGATGTGCCGGGCGAAGGCCGCCGCCTGCGCCTCGATGCCCGGCAGCTTCACCAGACTGCCGCGCTCATTGGCCGTTTCCAGCAGGGAGAAACGGGGCGGAAGGTAGAAGGACTTGTTCATATTCAGGGCGGAGATCAGCTGGCGGGCCAGCAGGTCGCCGCCGGAGTAGCCGGAGACGATCAGGCCGAAGAGCCGCTTGTCGTACATACGGGTCTGGCGGAACAGGGCCGTGAGCCGGTTGACGCAGGCGGTCAGATTGGCAGCCAGGGCGTCGTTGTAGTTGGCGCAGAGCATGACCAGGGCGTCGCATTTCCGCACGGCGGGATAGACCTCGTCCACCATGGGGCCGCCGTAGAAGCAGCCGCCCTGCTCGCCGAAGTGGAGACAGGCGGTATAGCTGCACCCGTTGCAGTCGGCCATGGTGCCGTTGCGGAGGCAGATCTCCTGCACGCCGAGGTCCGACGGCAGGCCGGCCTTCACCAGCTCCCACAGGGCCAGGGTGTTGGACGTGGTGCGCTGGGAGGCGTGGAGAGCCAGCACATGGCGGAGGGGGGCGGGCTTTTCCCAGCCGTTCAGGCGGGAGAGCAGCTCTGCCACGGCGGCATGGAAGGCCGTGACCTCATCGGTACCGCCGATCTGGGCCTGGGTGCGGAAATTCCGCAGGGAGCCGGTGGCCTCCACCAGCGGGCGGCCGAGGAAGCCGCAGCCCGCCTGGTTGGCGGCGAAGACCATGTCCCGGGCCACATCCTTGGTGTAGAACTCGCCCACGCCGGTGACGATGCACGCGCCGATACTGTCGGAGAGCAGGTCTGTGCTGCGGCGCAGGCGGGAGAGCATACGGTAATAGGCCATATTGCAGCCGCCCTCGTCCAGCGCCACAGCGAACAGCAGACGGCGGCCGGCCAGGTCCTCCAGCCCGTCATTGGGGTCGCGGATATCGCTGCCCGGGGGCAGCAGGGGCGCCAGCAGGTCCCGCAGGGCGGGGCTGCGGTCGTTTTCGGGGAGCAGAACGGTGAGCATGGCGGATACCTCCGTTATTCTATGGCGTTCAGCTTGGCGCGGGTGTCGTCGATACGCTTTTGCAGGGCGGGCGGCAGGGTCAGCGGCTCCGTCTCGATGCCGGCGGGGGTCAGACGATTGCGGCATCCCATGAACACCTGGCCGTCGTAGACGGAGGAATAATGCCACTGCCCCCGCAGCAGGGCCAGCAGGCTCAGCGCGCCGGAGGACAGGGCCGGGGCCACATAGGGCTTGTAGCCCAGCTTACGCATCTCCAGATTGGCGTGGGCCACCTTCTCCGTCAACTCACGGGAGAGGGCGTCGTCGTAGTGCGCAATGGAGTTGGCCAGCACCAGGTCCTCGCCGTGGGGGCCGAAGGCGCGGCCCTCGGTGAGGTAGGACGCGAAGCGAGAGTCCCTCCGGGCATAGTACAGGGCGCGGGCGTGCATAACGCCCAGGCCGAAGCCCCGGACCTGGGCCGGGGACAGGCCGCTTTCACGCAGGACGGCGCGGCAGAGGGGGTCCACCGGATCGCTGACCACGCAGAACAGGCCCCTGTACCGCCTGTCCCGGGCCATGCGGGCGTAGATGGACACCAGCTCCCGGTTCAGGCCGTACTGGGCCATGCGGACATCCCCCGCCGTGACGGAGGTATCCGGGATCATCCGGGAGGCGCAGAACAGGAACACATCGCCGTCGAACAGCTGCTCCGGCGCGATGATGTCCACCGGGGGCAGCGCCGCACCGTCCGGGGACTGTATCTGGTTCAGCTCGAACTCCCAGCGCTCGGAGACGCCGGGGCGCACGTCGCAGATGCCGATGGAGTCTATCACGTCGCCGCCCATGAGCCGCAGGCCCGTCAGCAGCGTGCTGCCCACATCGCCCAGAGCCAGCAGGGTGACTCGGCACTCAGACGGGATGCGCGGCAGGTTGGTATCGTTGAGATCGATCATAGTAGCTTCTCCTGTTTCTATCTTTTTGCCTCCGGCGGGGTGCTGACGCGCAAATTTCACGCCACGGCAGGCCCCCTGAGGAATAGAGAATGTGCCGGATCTTTCGTCCTGCCGATGATGAGGCAGCGCCGCACAGTCTTGATAAGGGTTCAGATTTTGTGTCAAGACGAGGCGCGGAGGCGCAGCCCCCCCTTGAGGAATAGAGAATGTGCCGGATCTTTCGTCCTGCCGGTGACGAGGCGGCGCCGCATAGTCTTGATAAAGGTTCAGATTTTGTGTCAAGACGAGGCGCGGAGGTCTCCCTGAGGATTAGAGAATGTGCCGGATCTTGCGTCCTGCCGATGGCAAACCGACGAAGGCGTACCGTGTGTACGTCGAGGAGATTTGACGATGGCAGGGCGGAAAAGACGGTGCATTATCTCGCGGGGCGCATGCGTTTCAGGAGCTCTATATCTCCCTCAAGATACGTGCTGGCGGCGCGGGAGAGATCGTAGGTCATGCAGCCGCCCTTGTCGGGACAGAGGGGCAGGATGACCGCTTCGCCGAGACGGCTGAGGGTGAGGTTGCGGGCGTAGAGGGAACGGAATTCCGTTTCAAGGGCCAGGAGGATATCGCGGGCATTCTCAAGGCAGCAGAGGGAGAGCTCCCAGGCGGTCTCGTCGTCCATGCCGGTGTATTCGGGGGCGGCGTAGGGCAGGATGCGGTTGACGGCGGGCTGAAGGCCGCCGGGCAGGGCCTCGCTGCGGCGGACGGTATCGCCGCCGATGAAGGGATAGAGCGTGGACTCGACGAAGCGCAGGCGCAGGTTGGGCAGGTAGTAGATGGCGTCCACGTCGTAGCCCAGCTGCTCCATCAGGTCGCGGCCCATGCCGGTGAGGTAGCCCACCAGCACCTGGTCCACGGGGGTATTCGTCTCGGCGAGCAGCGGGGCCAGGCGGCGGATGCGCTTGCCGTCGTGGAGCATATCGTCCACGAGAATGACGGGGCGGGCAAAGGCGTGGATGGTGCGGACCTGGTCGGGCAGGGGCGAGTAGTCCGGGTAGGCTTCGATGGAATAGGTGCTGAGGTCCGGCTCGTAGACCTTGTCGGTACGCAGGGTCTTGGTGACGGTGTTGGGCACGGCCACACCGCGGAGGATCTTGCCGTAGGGGACGCAGATATCCGGGCCGAGGACGCGGGGCGTGGTGGGCTCCGCGGGGACGCCGTTGCGGCCGGTGATACGCTGGAGCAGCCGGTGGTAGATGACGCCGGCGGACAGGCTGAGCACCAGAGATCCGGGCTGCAGCTTTGTCAGCGCCGCCTGCAGGCGGCGGTGGGCGGCGGCGATGGCGGCAAGCACCCGGGGCGAGGAGCTGAAGGGCGCCTTCACCGCGGTGTCCACGTTGCGGCTGAGGACGATGGGGCAGCGCATATCCACGGCCAGGGCTTCCGTGCTGTCACCAGCCGGGACGAAGCCCTGGAGCGTCAGCAGCTGGCGGCCGTAGCCGGAGACGGCGCCCTCCAGGGGAAGGTAGAGGGCATAGGTGAACTCACGGCTGAGGGCCAGGGTCAGCACCTCGGTGATGAGCAGCTGGCAGAGGTCGCTCTGGCGCTCGCCCCGGGGCACGAACAGGCCGCTGATGAGCAGGGTGCGGCCGCCGGCGTTCTGGCGGACCAGGCCGGAGAGGGCCGGGTCGCCCAGGCGGGCGAAGAGGCGGGCGGAGTCCAGGCAGGCGTAGCTGGCCGCGCCCAGAATGGTGCCGTCGGTGTCCCGGCAGACCATCACGTCGTCGCCGCGGCTCTCGATCTGCGTCCGCAGCGCCGCGGCGGTGGGCACGGAGAGCATGGTGCGGAGGAATTTCTCCGCCGTCTCCGGCGAGGCGGGCAGGAAGCTCAGGTCCTCGGTGCGGAGAACGGGCTTGTCCTGGGGCTCGCGGAGGTACAGGCCGCGGCGATAGATGAACTCTTGCACCGTGGGATCGATGAGGTTGGAGATGTCGCGGTTGGCATCCACCGCCTCGCGGATGCGGGTGGAGCTGATCTCCTCCAGCTGGGGCGGGAGCGTCAGCTCCAGCACCTTGCCGGTGATGCAGCTGTAATCCGCCGGCTCGGCATCCGGCTCGGTGCGGCGGAAGACCACGTGGTCGAAGGTGTGGATGGAGTCCGGCGTGACGGACTTTTTGTAGGACGAGGCGTGGAGCACCACGTCGCTGCCCACCACGATGGACACGCTGCGGCCCGGGAAGGCGGCGCGCAGCTCGTGGAGGTTCTCCGGGTTGGCGATGTTCACCGGGAAGTCCTCCGGGAAAATGCTGACGTGGAACACGTCGGCCACGGCCATGGCGGCGATGCGCCGGCGCAGGCGATAGGGCTGGGTCTTTTTGGACCAGGAGAACTCGTCAATGGCCAGCAGGACCTCGAAGCCCTGGTCGCGGATGGCCCGGACGATGCCCTTGTGGGACAGGGTGAAGGGGTCGAAGGTACCGGGGAAGAAAGCCACGGGGCGGGGCACGCCGAAGTCAAAGCCCTTGTGGAACAGGCGCTCCTCGGTGATGAAGCGGTAGAGCTTGCCCAGCATGGCGGCCCGGTAGTAGAACGTCAGGCCCTCGCCGGGGAATTCGTCCTGGGCGGAGAGCAGCTTGCGCTGGGTGAGCATAAAGGCGCGGCGCTTTTCGTGGCGGCCCAGCTCTCCGGAGCCGAAGACCCGGCGGCCCAACACGAACAGGGCCTCCTGCCGGGTGGCGCCGTCAATGCCGCTGAGGCCCCGCATCAGCAGGCCCAGCAGCCGTTCACGGCGGCGGCGGTAGGCGTCGTCCGTCTCTGGGAAGCGGGAGCGATAGGCATCGTACGCCTCATAGATGACGCCCACGGTATCCAGCACGGAGGCGGTAACGCGGCTGTCGGAGGAGCTGAGGTTCACGCGAAGGTCGTCCAGCACCTCATCCAGCTCCGCCGGGGGCAGCCACAGGGCAAAACGGCCCAGGTAGTCGGGGATATACTTGGTGAACTCCTGCTGGCCCAGCTCCAGGCCGCGGCACAGCTCCACCGCCACCTCGTTGCGCTGGTCGGCCGTCAGGCGGGGCGCCAGGGCCAGCAGGGCGTTGCCGGCGCTGTGGCGGACGGTGACGCGGTCGCTGACCTTGATGAGATTGGACAGGTGGGTGGCGATATGGAGGGCGGGGCTTTTGCCGCTGCGGGCAAAGTCCGTCAGCAGACGCAGGTTGCCCTGCTTGGTGATCCAGGGGGTGGCAGTCTTCAGGTTGTCCAGGAAGATCTCGGAGACCACGTCCTCCGGCAGAAGAAGGGGCGCGCCCTGAGAGAGCACATCCTGCTTGAGATAGCGCAGGGTGCCGCTGTCGCCGTCGGGGACGGCGGTCACGGCCTCCAGCGCGCGGCCGTCCTCCGGGTACAGGCGGGCGAGACGGTCCAGCAGCAGCACGGCGGCCATGCGGACGGTCAGGTCCTTACGCAGGGACAGGGCGGCGGCGAAGGCCGTCATCTGCCGGGCGCGGCTGGCCGTATAGGCCGTATCCGGCAGAGCGGCGGCGGTATCCAGCAGCTGGAAGGCGGTGTAGTCGTCCAGATCCTCCGGCCTGCGGTAGTAGGCGAACACCGGGGCCAGGAAGCGCTCCTCCCGGCCGGGGCAGTGACTCAGCAGGGAGCCGACGGCGAATTTCAAGGTATAGCCGATCCAGCGGCGGTGCTGGGGCATGAGCTTATGGTCGGGATACAGTATCTTGTCCAGATAGAGCCTCCACTGGTCCACGTCGGTGATGGCCCGGGGATCCGGGCGGCTGTCGGCGGGGCGCTCCTTGGCGTAGCCGGCGTGGAAGCCGGCGATGATCTCGCCCAGCAGCGCCGCCGCCTGACGGCGGATATCGCCCTCGCGGTGCATCAGCAGCTCGTAGAGAAACGTCAGGGTCTGGACCTTCTGTGGGATATGCAGATAGAGGGAGTAGGACTCCATCACCGCCAGATAAGCGCGGAGACGGCGCCAATCCGTCTCGCCGCGGGCCTCCTCCAGCAGACGGGCGAAGCTGCGCTGATCGGTGAGGCGGTGCATCAGCTCCATATTGTGGCCCACGCAGCGGAGCGTCAGGGCGCGGAGGGCCTCGTCATCGGTCATGAGGGCGGTGTGCTTCTCCGGCAGCGGGGGCGTATCGCCGCCGGACATGGTGACATCCACGCCGCGGCTGACCATATACTGCTCGAAGTCCTCCAGCCGGGCGTAGACCCGGGTATAGCGCTTCTGCTTCTCGCCGTCCACGTCATCCAGCTTATCCAGGATCACCTGAAAGGCCTGAGCCAGGGTGGAGATACGGGTGATCTCCCGGCCCTGCGCATCGTGGAGCTGCTTGACGCGGAAGTCGGCGTAGATCAGCAGCAGCGCCTCCACGGAGAGGTAGTCGGGCTCCAGGTCCCAGACGGAGTGGTTGGCGGCCACGTGGCCGATATCGGTCATCCGGCGGCGGCGGAACCACTGGTCGGTGTAGAAATAGTGCAGGTAGGGCACGCGCTCGCCGGGGCGGCAGCCGAACTTGCCCAGATCGTGGCCGGCGGCGGCGCCGGAGACCAGGGCCACGTCCACGGCCACGCCGCTTTTCCGCAGGGCGCGGGCGGCGGTGACGGCAAGGTGGTGGACACCGGCGATATGCTCAAGGGTGCGGTAGGGCGTGACCTCCAGGCCCAGACGCATCAGCTCATAGACGAACTCCCGCCTCCACAGGCGCAGGAAGCGCTGATAGGACGGGGCACAGGGACTGTCGGCCAGCTCATCATCGGTCAGGAAATCGAAGGTCCAGGCCGGGTCGTGGGGCAGCAGCTCCGCCTCGGCGGCAAACAGCACCTGCAGCACCGACAGCAGGAACACCGCGCCGGGGGCGAAGGGCTCCGCATCGGTCTTTTCCGGGTAGAGCAGGCGGCGGGCATAGTCATAGGCATAGGCCAGCCAGCCCTCGGACGGTTCGCCGGGGCACAGCACCTCCAGCTCCGGGCGGCAGAGGGCCAGCACGTCGGCGCAGCGGAGGCGCGTGCCGCTGAACAGCCCGGTGAAGCGCTGCATATAGCCCTCGCTCTCAATGGCGCGGAGCAGGGCGTCCCCGGGGGCAAAATAGTCCGCGGCGGGACGGTCGGAAAGGCGGCGGCGCAGGGCCAGGTCCATCTGGCGGATACGTTTTTTGTTCATGGCAAAACCTCCTGCCGGTGGTATCGTACACGGACCGTGTCCGCCGGAAAGGCACCCGTACACCGGTAAGATGTCCGGGGTGGACACGGAACACCATAATAATAGGACACTCCCCCGCACGCTGTCAATATTCCGCGGGGCGTTTTGCCACCGTTTTGATACGGAACCTTAGTAAGGTCTTAAGCGTGTGTTCACGATTTATTCACATTTTGAGGGCCAGGCGCATGATATGATATTGTCGGGGGCAGCGGCGGAACGGAATGACAATTTCTGCCGTCTAAGTAAATAGGCAAATCATCCCGCGGGCGCGCGGGAAGGAAAAAGGAGAACACGACATGAAAAAAGCGGCTTTTGTACTGGCGCTGGTGATGCTGCTGGGCTGTGTGTCCGGCTGCGGCGCAGTGGAGGGCGAGGCCTCCGTGCAGTCGGTGTCCATGATCTGCGGGCTGGGGTCCGTGGGTCTGGCGGACCGGTTCGCAGGCATCGTCAGCCCGCTGGGCGAGACGACCATCAAGAAAAACGACGCCATGACCATCGACACCATCAAGGTGAAGGTGGGCGACAGCGTAAAAAAAGGCGATGTGCTGCTGACCTATGACCTCAGCCAGATCCGCACCGACCTGGAGATGGCCCAGCTGGAGCTGGAGCAGCTGAACGCCACGCTGGAGGACCAGCAGGCGGAGCTGGAGAATATACAGAAGCTGATGGACAGCACCTATGACGACGCCACCAAGCGGCAGTACGCCCTGGACCTGCGGGAGCAGAACGTGAAGGTGCTGGAGACGAAGGCCAACATCGCCACCAAGAAAAAGGACATTGAGAAGCTGAAGGCCAACACCGCCGACAGCACCGTCAAGTCCCCGGTGGACGGCGAGGTGCAGTCCCTGAACCCGGACGGCGGCACGGACAACTCCGGCAACGCCCTGCCGTTCATGACCATCGTGGAGACGGGCGGCTTCCGCATCAAGGGCTATGTGAATGAGAACAACGCCGGCGTGCTGACCGAGGGCACGGCGGTGGTCATCCGTTCCCGGGTCAGCGACCAGACGTGGAAGGGCAGCATCAGCTCCATCGACTGGAACAACGCCCAGCAGAGCCGCAGCGACTACGGCGACAGCGACACGGCCATGTCCAGCAAGTACCCCTTCTATGTGACGCTGGACGGCGGCGGCGAGGGCCTGCTGATGGGCCAGCACGTGTACATAGAGCCGGACTACGGTCAGGAGGACACCCAGGACGAGAACCTGATCAACCTGCCCAGCTACTTCATCAACGACACCGAGGGCAAGCCCTGGGTGTGGGCTCAGAACAGCAAGGGCAAGCTGGAAAAGCGGAGCGTCACCCTGGGCGAGTACAACACGGAGACGGACACCTATCCCGTGACGGACGGCCTGACGGCGGAGGACTACATCGCCTATCCCGACGAGAGCCTGAAGGCGGGCATGACGTGCATCACCTATGACGAGGGCACCTTTGACCCCGGCGCCAGCGGCGGCGAGGTATACCCCGAGGGCGACGGTGAAAAAATCGACGAAAACGTGCCCATGGACGGCATGGACGGCGGCGATATGCCCGCTGAGAACGACACCGTCACGGACGACGGCAGCACCGCAGCCGTGATTCCCGGCGGCGAGGCCGCCTCCGCGCCGGTGATCACACCGCCGATGGAGGGCTGAGCATGATTTTGGAAATGCGCGATATATGCAAGGACTACCCCATGGGAAAGTCCGTGGCACATATCCTGAAAAACGTGAACCTTGACGTGGAGGAGGGGGAATACCTGGCTATCATGGGTCCCTCCGGCAGCGGCAAGACCACGCTGATGAACCTGATCGGGTGTTTGGACGTGCCCACCAGCGGCAGCTATCTGCTGGGCGGACGGGACGTGACCACCTGCAACAACAAGCAGCTGGCGGAGGTGCGGAACAAGGAGCTGGGCTTCGTGTTCCAGAGCTTCAACCTTCTGCCCAAGCTGACGGCGGTGGAGAACGTGGCGCTGCCCCTGCTGTACGGCGGGGTGAAGAAGGCGGAACGGCTGGAACGGGCCCGGGCCGCGCTGGAGACAGTGGGGCTTTCCGACCGGGTGGACCACCGGCCGGACCAGCTGTCCGGCGGACAGTGCCAGCGGGTGGCTATCGCACGGGCCATCGTGGGCAAGCCGAAGCTGCTGCTGGCCGACGAGCCCACCGGCGCGCTGGACAGCGCCAGCGGCGCGGCGGTGATGGAGCTGTTTCAGCAGCTGCATGACGGCGGCTCCACCATCATCATGATCACCCACGACCATTCCATCGCCAACCACGCCGCCAAGGTCATGACCATACGGGACGGCGTACTGTCGGGAGGTGACGACTATGAGTGAGAAGCTGACGCTGCGGGAAAAGCTGCACATCGGCGAAAAGCGCCCCGACGGTGAGAAGCCGCGCATGAGCAAGAAGCTGAAAAAGGGCATTATCGCCGCCGCCTGCGTGGTGGGCGTGTGCGGCGCGGTGTGGGGCGGACTGACCATCGCCCGGAACGCCCAGCGGGGCGACGTGAACGTATACGCCGTCAACGACTTCGCCATGACCGACTACTGGGGGGACACCTCCAACACCAGCGGCATGGTGACCACGGACAAATTGCAGAAGATCTACATCTCCCAGAGCCAGACGGTGAAGAAGGTGTGGGTCAAGGAGGGCGACAGCGTCAAGAAGGGCACGGTGCTGGTGAGCTATGACTCCACCCTGACACAGGCCACCGTGGAGCGCGCCAAGATCGACTATGACCGGCAGACGGAGAACCTGGAGGTCATGAAGAACGAACTGGAGCTGCTGAAGAAGGCGAAGAACAAGGAGACGCTGGAGGCGGAGCTGAAAAAGGCGCAGGACGAGCTGGAAAAGGCCATCAAGGACGACCCCTCCTCCGTCGTCGACGAGACAAAAATTGAGCAGCCGGCAAAGATCACGCCAACGGACGCGAAGAACCCCGACGGCACAGCTAAGAACCCGTTTTTCATTCTGTGGCCGCTGGAAAAGCCTTTGAATGACGAGGCCGCCAAGGAGATCCTCACGTTGCTGAACAAGCCCATCGGCGAGGCAAAGCCCAAGGTGGAGGTCTATGTGGTGCTTGTGACGCGCAGCGGCGACATCAAGGGCGGCCTGCTGGCTAACCAGTGGGGCATCCGTATCACCGGGCAGTATACCGCCGGGACGGCGGGTTCCGAGGGGCAGCCCGCCACGGAGGCAAAGACGGAGATCAGTATGGTGCTGATGAAGCCGGAGGCTTTCTTCTCCGACCCGGAGAAAACGTACAGCGAGACCGTGACCAAGCTCCAGCGGAAGGTGGAGCAGATTCAGGAGCTGGTGGATGCCTCCATGACCCAGTTGGAGATCAACAAGGCCATTCTGGAGAAGGCTCAGGCGGTAAAGGAGCAGGAGGTCAACCTGAAGGTGGCGAAGCTGAAGCTGGACAAGAAGCTGGCGGAGCTGGGCGACGGCAACGTGTACGCGGAGTTCGACGGCACGGTGAAGGCCGTGCGGGACCCGGACGAGGCCTATAACAACAGCGAGGCCGTGGTGGAGCTGTCCGGCGGCGGCGGATATTACGTCACCGGCACCCTCAGCGAAATGGATCTGGGCAGCGTGCAGGTGGGCGACAGCGTATCCATCAGCAGCTGGATGACCGGAGCGGCCTGCGAGGGCACCATCGTGTCCATCGACGACTATCCCACCAGCAACGGCAACAACTGGGGCGACGGCAACAGTAACGTGTCCTACTACCCCTTCAAGGTGTTTGTCACCGAGGACGCGAATTTGCAGCCCAATGACTATGTGGATATACAGTACCAGAAGGACACCAGCGCGGAAGAAAGCGGCAGTTCACTGTATCTGGAGAGTATGTTCATCCGGACCGACAACGGCAAGAGCTATGTGATGGCCCGGGGCGAGGACGGCAGACTGGAGCAGCGGTGGGTACAGACCGGCCGGGATCTGTGGGGCAGCTACACCCAGATACGGGGCGGGCTGACCATCGACGACTATGTGGCGTTCCCCTATGGGCGCGACGTGGTGGAGGGTGCCCACACCCAGGAGGCCACGGCCGACCAGCTGTACAACTACGGCATATAAAGGAGGCGGGATAACCATATGTTGGAAAATATAAATCTCGCCTTTCAGGGCGTGTGGAGCCACAAGCTGCGGTCGTTTCTGACCATGCTGGGCATTATTATCGGTATCGCCGCGATCATCACCATCGTGTCCACCATTCAGGGCACCAACGAGCAGATCAAGCAGAACCTGATCGGCGCGGGCAACAACGTGGTGCGGGTGACCATCGGCGCCACGGACAGCCAAAACTATTTCGACCTGAACTACTCGGCGCTGCCGGAGGGTATCGACCCAGTGACCCGGGAGATGCGGGATGAGATGGAGAAGCTGGGCAGCGTGTCGCTGGTGAGTATGTACTACTCCCGGGATTGGTGCGACAACGTATACGTGGGCAATACGGCGTTCAGCGGTTCGCTGTACGGCGTGGACGACCACTATCTGACGGCCGTGGACTACGCGGTGAACTACGGACGCTCCTTCACGGCGGCGGACTATGAGAACCGGCGGAATGTGGCGCTGATCGACGCGAAGTCGGCAAAGTCGCTGTTCCAGGGGGAGAACCCCATCGGCGGCACCATCGAGATCAACGGGATGCCGTTCACCGTGGTGGGTGTGGTCTCCTCCCGGTCCAGCAGCGGACCGGTGATCAACAGCTTTAAGGATTATCAGATGTACGCCGGCAGCACGGCGGGGACCATTTTCATCCCGGACGTGTGCTGGTCGGTGCCGTACCGGTATGATGAACCCCAGTACGCGGCGGTGCGGGCCACCAGCACCAACGACATGACCGCCGCCGGCGACAATGTGGCCAAGTACCTGAACGAGAACGCCATCCGGACCACGAAGTACAAGTACGAGTCCAAGGACCTTCTGCAGCAGGCCAGCGATCTGCAGAGCCTGTCGGAGAGCACCAACAAGCAGCTGATCTGGATCGCGGCTATCTCGCTGGTAGTGGGCGGCATCGGCGTGATGAACATCATGCTGGTGTCCGTCACCGAGCGCACCCGCGAGATCGGATTGAAGATCGCCATCGGCGCGCAGCAGAGCCGCATCCTCTGGCAGTTCCTGACGGAGGCGGCGGTGCTGACCAGCATGGGCGGCATACTGGGCGTGGCTACGGGCATCGGCCTGGCGGAGATGATGTCCCACATCATGGGGACACCGGTGGCCATCAGCGTACCGGCGTGCATCATCGCCGTGGCCTTCTCCATGGTCATCGGTGTGGTGTTCGGCCTGGTGCCGGCCATGAAGGCATCGAAGCTGAACCCCATCGAAGCCCTGCGGAGAGAATGATACGCAGAAAGAAAAGACCGGCTTTCGCCGGTCTTTTTCTCTGTCTGCTCCCGGCGAAGACACAGCGAAAGCAGAAAACAGCCCCCGGCAGGGGGCTGTTTCTTTATTTACTGCGGCAGCTCGCCGGGGGCGACCAGGATGATCTTGTCGGCCCGGTCATAGTCGCTGTACGCCTCCTTGGTACTGCGGAGGAGCGTACCGTCGCCGGCGTAGACGTTGCGGTAGGTCTGGACGGCGTAGCCGTTGTGGCCGTACTGCTCCACCTCGGTGGTGCCGGGGGCGATGCGCTCGGACTCCTGATAGACCGTCTTGCGCTCGGAGTAGGAGAGGAACTGGTTGGTCATCTCCACATAGTGGTCGTCGGTCTTGGTGCCCAGCAGGGTGATGGTCAGCTGGTTGGTCTCGTCGTTGTAGCTGGTGGTGATCTTGATGGGGTAGTTGGTGCTGTTGCGGAAGGCAAAGTCCGGGCCGCCCCAGCTGACCGTGGCATCACAGCCCGTGACGGGCATATAGCCGGGGTCGAACATATGGGCGTAGCGCAGGACGATCTGCAGGTCCGCCATGAGGGCGGAATAGTACAGCGTGGAGGATACCTGGCAGATACCGCCGCCGATGGAGGTAACGGTCTTGCCGCCGGAGTAGGCGGCGGCGGGCTGGAAGCCCCGGGCCTCGGTGCGCTGGCCCACAGTGGCGTTGTACCAGAACTCCTCGCCGGGGTTATAGATACGGCCGTTGATGGCGGCGGAGGCCAGCTTGATGTTCTGGCGGCGGCCCCAGGGGCCGGCGCAGGTGGTGGTGCAGGTACCGATCACGTCCCGGAACATGGCCTGCTCCAACTCCTCGGTGGCGGCGGGCGGGAACTGCACCTGGGCGTCAGCCAGGAATTCCTCACCCGGCTGGGCGGCGTCCAGCTGCTTTTGCACCGTCTCCACATCGAACTGTACGCCCACGCGGGACTGGGTGGGCTTGCCGGTGGATTTGTCGCAGATGGCGGCGGCCATGGTGCCGGCGATCTCGTCGTGGAGCGCCTGCACGTCCATGGGCGCGGCGGTGTGGGCCGCGAACACACATTCCACGGACCGGGCCGCAGCGGACAGATCGCGGCTCTCGAAGCGCTGTGCCAACTCGGCGCGCAGCGCCGCCGCGTCCAGCTTCTCGCCGTCGCGGGGCTTGGTGATGTAGAGTCCCTCGCCTTCGACAAGGCGGTAGGAGCCGTCCACCACGGTACACGCCACGGTGTCGGACAGCTCCTCGCAGGCGGCGGTAAGCTTCGCCTCGTCCACGTCCAGCTGGGGCGTGACATCCACGGCCCTGAACCAGCTCTCGATAAAGCGCCAGCCGCCGCGGAGGAACGCGGTCACATCGCTGCCCCAGCCCCGGTCCTGCACGTCGCAGCCGGCAGCCTTGGAGACATAGACGGGCAGAACGGTGACGCCCAGGTCGGAAAGGGTGGTGCTGCCGATCTCCTGCCCGTCACGGGTCAGGCGGATGGTCATGCCGTCCAGCAGGGCACTCCCCTGCTCCGTCCAGCGCTGCTCGGCCTCCTGCGCCGACAGGCCGGACATATCCATGCCCAGCACGGAGGTGTTGGGAAACGCCGTGTGGGAATACAGCACGTTGGCGGCCACACAGCAGCCCGCGTAGGCCAGCACCAGCACCGCCGCGGCGATGCCGATGATCAGTCCGGCTCTTTTGCCGGGGGTCTTGGGAGGCTTTTCTTCCGGGGCCGCGCGCTTGCCGGCCGTCTCCGGCGCGGGATCGGCGGTAACAGAGGACATATTCAACTCGTCGCTCATGGTGTCCCCTCCTTTGTATCATCAGGTTTGGGCAATACCGGCAAAATGCCGTGCCGTTACTGCATTGTATCACGGTTTGTCAAGGAATGGGTTACAAAAGCGTTACGACACATCTTTCTGCGGCTTTGCGCGGGGGATGGTGACGGTGAGGCAGATGGTATCCTCCGTATCCCGGCGGGAGACTTTGGCGCCGACGCCGGCGGTCTGCATGAGCCTGACGCCCCGGTCCACGCTGTTGAGAAACAGCCGGACGTCTTTTAGGATATAGGTGCTGCGGCGGCGGGGCTGCGTCGTCTGGTTTTGCGCGACCAGACGGTCTATGTAACCTTCGGCATCGGCGACGTTCAGCTGGTTTTTGCCGATGTGTTCGACGGCGGCAAGGCGCTGCTCCGGGTCCTCCAGACGCAGGAGGGCGCGGGCGTGGCGCTCGGTCAGGCCGTAGTGGTGCAGAGCCTCCGCCACCGGCTCCTCCAGCCGCAGCAGACGCAGCTTGTTGGCCACGGCGGACTGGCTGCGGCCCAGCTTTTCCGCCGCCTGCTGCTGGCTGAGGCCGTAGCGGCGGAGCAGGCGGGCGATGGCAGCCGCCTCCTCCATGTAGTCCAGGTCGCGGCGCTGGAGGTTCTCGATCAGGGCCAGCAGGGCGGCGTCCTCCTCATCCACCCGGGCCAGCAGACAGGGCACCTGCCGCAGCCCGGCGATCCGTGCCGCCCGCCAGCGGCGCTCGCCGGCCACCAGCTCGTAGACTGCGCCCTGCTGCCGGACGGTGATGGGCTGCAGAATGCCGTAGGCAGCGATGCTGGCCGCCAGCTCCTGCAAACTCTCCGAGTCGAACCGGCGGCGGGGCTGCTGGGGATTGGGACGGATATCGTTGATGGGTATGTATCGCACACGGGCAGAGAGGAAATCGGTCTTCTGGTCTTTTTTCATGGCGGTCGCCTCCTTTTTTCGCCTATTGTACGGCGGGAGGCCTGTCGAAAGCGGGCGAAGACCGTCGGGAAATAAAAAAATGCACCCGCCCCTGTCGGGGCGGGTGCGGCGGTCACTGCTTTGTGCGGATATCCTCGCCGAAGAAGGGCAGGATCTGGTAGGCACCCTCGATACGGGAGAGGATGGGCGCGCCGTAGCGATGGCCCAGCTCCTCCGGGGCCAGGTTGGTGCTGATGATGGTGGACCTGCCGGAGAGCATACGGCCGTTGACGATCTGATAGAGGGCGCTCTGGACAAAGGCGGTGGTCATCTCGGTGCCCAGGTCGTCCAGGATCAGCAGGTCGCAGCTCTCGCAGCGGCGGACGTCGGCATCGCTGACCTCGTCGGGGCGGAATTTGGCGTCCTCATAGCGGGAGAAAACGCTGATAGCGGTGTCGTAGACCACGGAGAAGCCGGCGTCGCTGACCTCCCGGGCGATGCAGGCGGAGAGGAACGTCTTGCCCAGACCGGTGCCGCCGGAGAGCAGCAGGCTGCCGCTGCCCCGGGAGAACTGGCGGGCAAAGTCCCGGCAGACGTCGAAGTTGCGCTCCATGTTGGCCCGGGGCGAAACGCCGTAGCTGTCCCACACGGCGCTGTCGTACAGGTCAAAGCGGAAGGTGTCGAACCGGGCCTCGCCCAAGGGAAGAAGCCGGGAGAGCTCCGCCAGCTGCTCGCGGGCATAGTACTGCTTCAGGCAGGCGCAGACGCCGGACCGGGTATAGCCGGTGTCTCCGCAGAGGGAGCAGGCAGGCTTGTCCTCCAGATAGTCGGCGGGATAGCCCATGTCCTCCAACAGGGCGGCGCGCTCGCGCTGCAGGGAGAGATTTTCGTCCCGCAGGACCCGCAGGGCGGGCAGCGGGTCCTCGCCCTTTTTGGCGGCGGCGGCCACGATACGGCTCATGGTGGTGCGGAGGGTTCGGTCGATGTCCCGCAGGCGGGGCTGGCGGGCAAAGACCTCCCGGCGGCGCTGGTCCAGCTCGGCCTCCCGGCGCTGGCGGGCCTGGTCGAAGCGGGCAATGGCCCGCTGCATGATGATACCGTCGTATGACATATTCTCACCTCTTGATATAGCGGCGCATCCAGGCGTCCTTGTCCCCGGCGGGGGCGGCGGACTTACCGGCGGCAGCGGGCCGCTGGGCGGCGGCCTCGCCCTGCTCCACCTGGTGGGGCGTGTGCCAGCCGGCGTCGTGCCAGCGGCGCAGGATGCCGTTAAGATAGCGCCAGTTCAGGTCCTTCTTGTAGAACACCGTGCGCTCATAGGCCAGAGCCACCGTCTCCGGCGGGAAGCCCATGTCCATCCACTGGTCGATGTAGCGGCGTTCGGCCTCCACCGGCGGCCTGTTAAGAATTCGTAAATTCGACAAATAGGAAGTGTACTTCCTGTTGCGCTCTGCCCATTTTTTCAGGTATACTGCAGCAGAATTCTGGTCAAATATGCCAAGCTGTGCCCAGCGATAGCCCTCTTTTTCGACTTGGCGCATGGTTGGTCGTCTGCCCTCGCCCCACTGGCTGCGGGCCCGTTCGACACAGTGGCACACCAGGAGATAGATCACGTCGGCGGGCATACCCAGGTCATCGTAAAGACCGGCCAATATCTGCAAGTCGGCGGTGCGGAGCTTCTTGCCCAGCTGCTGCTCCGTCTGTGGCACCAGCAGGCGGAAGCCCTCGTTGTCCGTCAGCAGTCCGGCGATGTCCTGAGCGGTGTAGACCGGGCGTTCGTCCGCCGGATCGGGCGGTGCCTGGCGGGCCGGTCGAGGCAGCAGGTCCAGGTCCTGAAGGACCTTCTCCGCCGCGTCGATCCGCAGGCGGCTGATAGGCAGGACCTTTTCCAGCTCCTCCGGCGTGACGCCCCGGCCGAAGCGGCGCAGGGCCAGATACAGCAGGGCGGCGTCGCCCTGCCCGCTTTGCAGCAGCTTGTCGGCCGCATCGGCGGGCAGCGTCAGCTGCTCCTGCCTGTTCCGAAGTATATAGCCGTCCATGGCGATGACCTCCCCTCTCATTCGTGCTCTCCATTCTACACGAAAAAGGAGTCGGCGTAAAGCGGGGCGGGACAACTTTTTACAAATTTCCGCTTTTCGCCAAAATAGACTTTTCTCCGGCGGGTTTTGTGGTATAATGCTATTTGTATAAGTATATATACCCAACGAAATGAATTAAGGAGGGTTTTGGCATGGCGAACCGGGTAACGATGTCTATCTGCGGCACGGAGTATATCCTCGTAGCGGAGGAGGACGCCGCCTACATGGAGAAGATCGGCGGTATGGTGGATGCGGAGATGCAGAAGCTGATGGACAGCGCCCACATGAGCCGTGACGCGGCGGCGGTGCTGGCGGCGGTCAATCTGGCGGACCAGCTCACCAAGGCGCAGGAGGGCGCGGAAAATCTGCGCCGGCAGGTGAAGACCTATCTGGACGAGGCCAGCCGCGCTAAGAACGAGGCCGCCGAGCTGCGCCGGAAGCTGCAGAACGCCCAGAACCAGAACAACCGCCGGTGATGATGGAGCTTTTGGCCCCCGCGGGGGGATATGAGGCACTGACCGCCGCGGTGCAGAACGGCGCGGACGCGGTGTATATGGGCTTCGGTGCGTTCAACGCGCGGCGGAGCGCGAAAAACTTTACCGACGAGGAATTCGCGTCGGCGGTGCGGTATTGCCATCTGCGGGGTGTGCGGGTCTTTTTGACCCTGAACACCCTGCTGACCGACCGGGAGCTGCCCGGGGCGGCCGCGTCGCTGCGGAAGGCCAGCGCCATGGGCGTGGACGCGGTGCTGGTGCAGGACTGGGGCCTGCTGACCCTGGCAAAGGAGATCGTGCCGGACCTGCCTCTTCACGCCAGCACGCAGATGAGCCTGTTCACGCTGGGCGGCGCCAATGCGGCCGCGGCGTTGGGCATGGAGCGCGTGGTGCTGGCCCGGGAGCTGGACCGGGACGAGGTACGGGAGATCTGCGCCGGCTGCGGCGCGGAGATCGAGGTGTTCGGCCACGGGGCGCTGTGTATGTGCTACTCCGGCCAGTGCGAGATGAGCGCCGTGCTGGGGCAGCGCAGCGGCAACCGGGGCGCCTGCGCCCAGCCCTGCCGTCTGCCCTACGGCGTGAACGGCCCCTGCCGGGGCGCGCATCCCCTGAGCCTGAAGGACGCCAACCTGTCCGCCTATTTGCAGGACATGCAGCGCATGGGCGTGGCCTGCCTGAAGCTGGAGGGACGGCTGAAGCGGCCGGAATACGTGGCCGTAGTGACGGGCATCTACCGCCGCCTGCTGGACGAAAGGCGGCTGCCCACGGCGGAGGAGTCCCGGGCGCTGGAGCAGGCCTTCTCCCGCAGCGGCTTTACGGACAGCTATTGGCTGGGCAGGAAGGGCAAGGCCATGTTCGGCACCCGGCCGGAGAACGTGCCGGAGCCAAAGGAGCTGTTCGCCCGCGCCCGCGAGACATACGAAAACGGAAAAGAAAACCGAAAGATACCTGTGAACCTCCGTCTGACGGTGCGCCGGGGAAAACCGGTGCGGCTGAGCGGCGCGTGCGCCGTCCCGGGCGGCGTCACCATAGTCATGGCCACGGGCGATATGCCGGAGGAGGCACGAAACCGCGCCGTGACGGAGGAGGAGCTGCGGCAGCGGCTGACCAAGACCGGCGGCACGGTGTTCGCGGCGGATCAGATCGAAATAGAGCTGGACGAGGGGCTGATGGTGTCCGCCAGCGCGGTGAACGCGCTGCGGCGGGAGCTGCTGGACGAGCTGGCGGATCGGCGGATGGACACTCCGAAGCGCCGTGAACTGCCCGCCTCTCCCCTGCCGGAGGCCCCGGCGGGCGCGGCGGAGCTGGACTTTACCGTGTCCATCAGCAGGCCCGATCAGCTGACGGCCGAGCTGCTGGCGGAACGCCCCGCTATCGTGTATATCCCGGCGGAGCTGCTGGATAAGATGGACCTGATGCCCTATATCGGGCAGGCGGAGTTCTGCGCGGTGCTGCCCCGGATATTCCGCACGGTGGACGAACCGGTGTTCCGGGATATTCTGCAGCGGCACCCGGAGGTCGCCTCCGCGGCCATCGGCAACCTGGGCCATCTGGCCATCGTGAAGGGACTGGGCAAAACGCTCCGCGGCGACTTCGGTCTGAACGTGTACAACAGCCGGGCGGTGCGCTTCTGGCAGGAGCAGAAGCTATCGTCCGTGACGGCCAGCTTCGAGCTGCGGTGGCAGCAGGTGCGGGACCTGGGAAAATATGCGGACTGCGAGGCCCTTGTCTATGGCCGCCTGCCGCTGATGATCACCGAAAACTGCGTGACGAAGAACAGCGTGGGCTGCGCCCATGGGGCGGGCAGCGTGCTGACCGACCGGCGGGGCGAGCAATTCCCGGTGCTGTGCGCCTACGGGTGCCGGTGCGAGATCGAGAACGGAAAGACGCTGGTGCTGGCGGACAAGCCGGAGGTATTCCGGTGCGGCCTGCGGTACGGACGCCTGCGGTTTACCACAGAGACGGCGGCGGAGTGCGCGGCGCTTCTCCGCGCCCACAGGGCCGGGACCGTCACCGCCGGTGACAACAGCACACGCGGGCTGTTCTACCGGGGCGTAGAGTAAAACAAATGGTATAACACTCGTTATAATTTACAAGCCGTATTCAATTTCAGGAGAAAAAGGTGTTACTATGGAGCTGAAGATCAAGGCCCTGTCCCCCAAGATCGGGACGGAGATACCCCTCCCCCGCTTTGCCACCGCCGGCGCGGCCTGCATGGACCTGTGTGCCTGCATCGACGAGGCGGTGACGCTGGCAGCCGGGGAACGGCGGCTGGTACCCACCGGCATCGCCATCGCCCTGCCGTCGGCGGACTACGCGGCGCTGGTGTTCGCCCGCAGCGGGCTGGGCATCAAGAAGGGCGTGTGCCTTTCCAACGGCGTGGGCGTCATCGACAGCGACTACCGGGGCGAGATCGGCGTGGGGCTGGTAAACCTGGGAAGCGAACCGTACACGGTGCAGCCCGGGGACCGGATCGCCCAGCTGATGGTGGTGCCGGTGGTGCAGCCCACGGTGACGGTGACGGAGGACCTGGACGAGACGGACCGGGGCGCCGGCGGCTTCGGCTCCACAGGCAGGTGACGTATATGGCAAAGATCGTGCTGGCCTCCGGGTCCCCCCGGCGGCAGGAGCTTTTGCGTCGGATGGGCATCACCGACTTTACCGTCCGGGTGCCGGAGGTGGAGGAATACTTCCCCGCCGGGCTGACGCCGGAGGAGACGGTGTGCTACATCTCCCGGGAGAAATCCCAGGCGGTGGCGTCCGACGCGGACGAGATCGTCATCACGGCGGATACGATGGTGTTTCTGGACGACAAGAAGCTGGGCAAGCCCGCCGACCAGGCGGAGGCCCTGCAAATGCTGACGGCCCTGCAGGGTCGGCGCCACACCGTCTGTACCGGTGTGACGGTGCGGCAGGGGGAGAAAGCCCTGACCCGTGCCCAGCACACGGACGTGTATTTCCGTCCGGCCACACAGCGGGAGCTGAAGGCCTACATCGCCGGGGGCGAGCCCATGGACAAAGCCGGGGCCTACGGCGTACAGGGGCAGGGCGCGCTGCTGGTGGCGCGCATCGACGGCGACTTTTTCAACGTGATGGGGCTGCCGGTGGTGCTGCTGGCGGAGATGCTGGGCGAATTCGGGATACAGCTGCTGGGATAATGCCCCTTTCGCTCCCTCTGAGAGGGTGCGCTGCCGCCTCCCCTGCCGGGGGAGACTTCAGAGAGGAACAAACGACACATGAAGCGATTTTTTACGAAAACGGGAATATGGCTGCTGGCCGCGGCGGCTACCATCGCGGTGGTGCTGTGCGTGGTGTCGGCCCTGAGCTCCGGAACGGGGCTGCTGCACAATGCCCTGGGCGTGATCGCCTCGCCCTTCCGGGCGGCGGGTTCCGCCGTGGCGGGCTGGGTCGGCGGCATTAGCCAGCGGTTTGAGGACGTGGAGACCCTACAGCAGGAGAACGATGAGCTGCGGCAGCAGATCGCGGAGCTGGAGGAGCAGCTGCGGCAGATGGAGCCGGCGGCGACCGAGAATAAAGAGCTGCGCCAGCTGCTGGGCCTGCGGCAGCAGCGCAGCGACCTGGTGTTCGAGGCGGCCCGCGTCACCCAGCGCGACGTGTCCAACTGGGCCAGCACGCTGGTGCTGGACCGGGGCAGTCAGCACGGTGTGGCCATAGGCGACTGCGCGGTGGACAGCGCCGGGAACCTGGTGGGTGTGGTCACAGACGTGGGCCTGAACTGGTGCCGGCTGTCCACGGTGCTGGACACGGATTCCCAGTTCGGCGCGCGGGTATTCCGCACCGGCGAGACGGCGGTGGCCGGCGGTGACCTGGCCCTGATGGCCGAGGGCAGGCTGCGGCTGCAATACCTCAACGACAGCGCGAGCCTGATCAAGGGCGATGTGATCGTCACGTCCGGACTGGGCGGCTACTATCCCGCCGGGCTGGTCATCGGCACGGTGGAGTCCGTGCAGACGGATGACGGCGGGCTGGCACGGTACGCGGTGCTCTCGCCCAAATGCGATGTGGCGGCGATACAGGAGATGTTTATTATCACGGATTTTGACGTGATCCAATGATGGAGGACGGCTATGACGCGGCGGGTGATACTGCTGAAGTGGATATTGTACTGTCTGTGCGCGCTGGCGCTGGCACTGCTGCAGGGGCTGGTTCTGGTACACGTGCGGGTATGGGGCGTGCACCCGTTCCTGCTGCCGGCCATCGCGGTGATACCGGCCACGCTGGAGCGCAACGAGCAGGCGCTGCTGTACGCGGTATTTTTCGGGCTGGTGTGCGACCTTCTCTCGCCGGTGGCGGGCCTGCCGTGCTTTTACGCGCTGGCGTTCCTGCTTGGCGCGGCGGCAGCGTGGCTGCTGAGCGGGCAGGTCATCATGGCGGGCGTGGTGTGCTCGCTGGTGGCGACAGGCGTATGTATGCTGCTCTGCGGACTGCTGCACATGGCGGTGCTGGCGGGACACAGCGGCGCGGGGCTGACCGCGGCGGGCCTGCTGCTGGGCAGGGAGCTGGCGGTATCGCTGCCCTTCGCGGCGGCGGCGCACCCGCTGTTCCGGTGGGCACAGCGGCGGACACTGAGCGAATGACCATAGGAGAACCAAGCTATGATGAAAAATCCTCACCCCTCCCGGCGGCGGGTATATGTGCTGCTGGGGTTTTTCTGTGCGTTTCTGGTGCTGTTTTTTTCGGTGCTGTATGACGCACAGGTGGTACACGGCAGCGAAAATCGGGCCAGATCCATCACCAGCAACACCGCCAGCGAAACGGTGACCGCCTCCCGGGGCATCATCACCGACCGGAATGGCAAGGTGCTGGTAAGCAACCGGCTGGCCTATACGCTGGTGGTAGACAAGAGCAGCTTCGGCAAGGACGAGGCCGCGCTGAACGACGCCATCTGGCAGCTGATACAGCTGTGTCAGGAGCAGGGCGTCACATGGAACGACACCCTGCCCATGACCACAGGGTCATCTCCCCAGCTGACCAGCAAAAGCCTGACCGAGAGCTTCCGGGAGTATCTGGACGACAACAAGCTGCCCACGGACGGCGGCAGCGCGGAAGTGCTGGCCGCCATGCGGAAGCTCTACAAGGTCGATGACAGCTATACCGACGCGCAGGCGCGTCTGATCGTGGGCGTGCGGTATGAACTGGACGGGCGCAGCAGCTACACCTTTGCCGAGGATGTATCCACGGAGCTGCTGGGCCGCATCACCGACGGAAAGTACCGGGGCGTGACCATCAAGACAGCGGCGGCGCGGGTGTACAACACCAAGCTGGCGGCGCACATTCTGGGCACCGTGGGCGCCATATGGCAGGAGGAGTGGCGAAGCGACGAGAGCACCGGCTATGTGGGCTACGCCGACAAGGGCTACAATATGAATGACCTGGTGGGCAAGGACGGCGTGGAGAAGGCCTTTGAGGAATATCTCCACGGCAAGGACGGCAAGCGGCTCATCACCACCGACGAGAACGGCAAGATCACCGGCGAGCTGTACACCCGGGAGCCCCAGCCCGGCGGCACCGTGGCGCTGACCATCGACATCGACCTGCAGCAGGTGGTGGAGGACACGCTGGCCAGCACCATTCAGGGCATGATCGACAAGGACAGCAACGAGCGCGGCGGCGCGGCGGCGGTCATTCAGGTCGGCACCGGCGAGGTACTGGCCATGGCCAGCTACCCCACCTACGATCTGGAGACGTTCAACCAGGACTATGATGAGCTGGTGAAGGACGAACGCCTGCCCATGTTCAACCGGGCCACCCAGGGCGTGTACGCCCCCGGCTCCACCTTCAAGCTGTGCACGTCCGTGGCGGCGCTGGAGGAGGGCATCATCACCCCCAGCACCATCATCGAGGACAAGGGTATCTACACCTACTATGTGGACCCGCAGCCCATGTGCTGGATCTGGCGGCAGGCCCACACCACCCACGGGCGCATCAACGTCAGTCAGGCCATCGTGGACTCCTGCAACTACTTCTACTACGAGGTGGGCCGGCTGACAGGCATCAAGAAGCTGGACGAGTACGCCACAGCCTTCGGCCTGGGGCAGTCCACGGGCATTGAGATCGGTGACGTCAGCGGCGTGCTGGCCTCCCCGGAGTGGGCGGAGGCCCACGACCGGGAGTGGACCGACGGCCAGACCATTACAGCGGCCATCGGCCAGTCCTACAACCTGTTCACCCCCCTGCAGCTGGCCAACTATGTGGCTACGCTGGTATCCGGCGGCGAGCACTATGAGGCGCATCTTCTGAAAAACGTAAAATCTTACGATAATTCACGAGTTATCGACGTATATGGCAAGGGGCCGCTGAACGACCTGAACATCTCGGACAGCACCATGGCGGCGGTGACCAAGGGTATGCACGATCTGACCTACGACTCCCTGCGGAGCGCGTTTTCCCGCTGTGTGGTGGAGGCCGGCGCCAAGACCGGCTCGGCCCAGGTGGGTACGGATATCGCCAACGGCACCTTTGTGGCCTACGCCCCCTATGACGATCCGGAGATCGCCATCGCCATCGTGGTGGAGAAGGGCGGCAGCGGCAGTCTGCTGGCCAATGCGGCCGTGGACATCATCAACGCCTGGTTCACCCGGGATGGCACCGGCGCCACCGCCGCCGGCGAGGACGCGCTGATGCGGTAAATCTGTTATAGAGACAAGAGGCACACATGGGACCCTATTTCAATTCGAGAGACAAACATTATAAAGACCCCTTCGGCGCCGTCCCCTGCGGCGCCGAAGTGCGCTTTGCGCTGGCGGACGACACCTACTACGGCTGCGAGCTGCTGGTGCTCCGGGAGTTCGCAGGCACGGAGGACACGTGCGCCCTGCCGCCGGCGGAGGGCGGCTTCGCCGGCACATACACCGCGCCGGCTGGCGGTGAGCTGTGCTGGTACTGCTTCCGCCTGACGGACGTGGACGGGCGCTGCGTGTGGTACGGCAAAAACGGCGTGCAGGACGCGCCGGAGAAGGCGGCACGCTGGCAGCTGACGGTATACGAGCCCTCCCCCGCCCCGGACTGGTTCGGGCGCGGCGTGACATACCAGATCTTCCCGGATCGGTTCCGCCGTGTATCCATGCCGGACGTGAGCCATATGCCCGGGCACCGGTGGCTGCACCGCGGCTGGAACGAGCAGCCGGTGTTCCTTCCGGACGAGCACGGGCAGATCACCAACCGCGACTTCTTTGGCGGCTCGCTGCAGGGCATCACGGAGAAGCTGGACTATCTGGCGGGCCTGGGCGTGACGACGCTGTATCTGAACCCCATTTTTGAGGCCGCCAGCAACCACCGCTACGACACCGGCGACTATCGGGCCATCGACCCGCTGCTGGGCACAGAGGCTGACTTCCGCGCCCTGTGCACCGCCGCCCATCAGCGTGGGATGCGTGTGATACTGGACGGCGTGTTCAACCATACCGGCAGCAACAGCCGGTACTTCAACGCCGAGGGCTACTATCCGGAGCCGGGGGCGGCCCAGAGCCAGAATTCAGAGTATTACAACTGGTACAGCTTCCACCCGTGGCCGTCGGACTACGACGCCTGGTGGGGCGTGAAGACTCTGCCCGCCGTCAATGAGGCGCAGCCGGCTTACCGTGACTTCATCTTCGGCGATCAGGACAGCGTGATCCGGCATTGGCTGCGCTGCGGCGCGGACGGCTGGCGGCTGGATGTGGCCGACGAGCTGCCCGGCGACTTTATCGAGGGCATCCGCTCGGCCATCGACGCGGAAAAGCCCGGGGCTTACCTGCTGGGTGAGGTCTGGGAGGACGGCAGCAACAAGATCGCCTACTCCCAACGGCGCAGATACCTGCTGGGCCGCCAGGTTCACGGCCTGATGAACTACCCCTTCCGCACGGCCCTGCTGAACTGGCTGGCCGGCGGCGACGCCGCGGTCTTCCGCGACAGCATGGAGACAATTCGTGAGAACTACCCGCCCTTCGCCTTCTATGGCGCCATGAACTTCCTGGGTACCCACGACACAGCGCGCATTCTGACGCTGCTGGGCGCGGAGGGCACACCGAAAACCAAGGCGGAGCGTGCGGCGTACCGCCTCTCCCCCACTGAGCTGGCCCGGGGCCTAGCAAAGCTCCGTCTGGCGGGAATGCTGCTCTACAGCTTCCCCGGCTCTCCCACCCTCTTCTACGGCGATGAGGCCGGCGTGCAGGGCTTCGAGGATCCGCTGAACCGGGGCGCCTTCCCCTGGGGCAGCGAGGACGCGGCGCTGACGGACTTCTTCCGCACTCTGGGACAGCTGCGGCGAACGCGGGAGAGCCTGCGCTCGGGCGCCCTGCGCTATCTGCTGGCCCGAGGCGGCGCTCTGGCCATCGAGCGTGAGCACGGAGGCGAGCGCACGGTAACGGCGCTGAACGCCGGGGACGCGCCGGCAGACCTGACGCTGGCCTGGGACGCGCCCACCGCGCAGGACGCGATGACCGGACAGCGATTTCTGGTCATCGACGGGAAAGCGCACCTGACATTGCCGCCGCTGGACGGCGTGATACTGGTATAAGGAACGGGGCGGTTGTTTCACGTGAAACAGCCGCCCTGTTTTTGTCCCTTTATGTTTCACGTGAAACAAAAGGGCGAAAATTTGCATTTTCCCTCTTGAAACCCTCCATGCAGGTGGTATATACTATCATAATGAACTCAGATAGAAAGAGGAATTTGCTGTGGCGAAAATCATTGCGATCGTAAATCAGAAGGGCGGCGTGGGCAAGACCACCACCTGTGTAAACCTGGCCGCTGCCGTAAAAGCCGCTGGCAAGCGGGTGCTGCTGTGCGATTTTGACCCCCAGGCCAACGCTACCAGCGGCATGGGCGTGGACAAGACCACCAGCAACGGCGTCTACGATGCGCTCATCAACGGCGCAGAGACGGCCCAGCTGATCGTGACCACGCCCTATGGCGACGTGCTGCCAAGCAGCAAGGCGCTGGCCGGCGCCGGCGTGGAGATGATCAACATGGACGACCGGCAGTTCCTGCTGAAGGCTGCGCTGCGGCAGGTGGCGGACAGCTATGATTTCATCTTCATCGACTGTCCGCCCTCGCTGGAGCTGCTGACGCTGAACGCACTGTGCGCCGCCAACAGTCTGCTGGTCCCGGTGCAGGGCGAGTATTACGCGCTGGAGGGACTCAGCGACCTGATGAACACCGTGCGTATCGTACGGCGCAGCATGAACCCGGGGCTGGACATCGAGGGCGTGCTGCTGACCATGTTCGATGGCCGCACCAACCTGTCTATACAGGTAGCCCAGGAGCTGAAGCGGTTTTTCGCCGGGAAGGTGTACAGCACCGTGATCCCGCGGAACGTGCGGCTCAGCGAAGCGCCCAGCCACGGCAAGCCCATCACCGCCTATGACAAGACCTGCCGGGGCGCGGACGCATACACGGCGCTGGCGGCGGAATTTTTGCGGAAGAACAACTGCTGAAAGGAGACGCGGTATGGCGAACACAAAAGGTCTGGGCAAGGGGCTGAGCGCACTGCTGGGCGATGACGTCATCGCCGCCAAGGACGAGCGCGCCTCCTCCCTGCTGCTGCCCATCAGCCAGGTGGAGAGCTGCTCCACCCAGCCCAGAAAGAGCTTTGAGCCGGAGGCCCTCAGTGACCTGGCGGACTCCATCCGGATACACGGCATCATCCAGCCGCTGACCGTGCGGAAGCTGCAATCCGGCTACTATCAGATCATCGCCGGTGAACGGCGGTGGCGGGCGGCGCGGATGGCCGGGCTGACACAGGTGCCCGTGGTGGTCATCGAGGCCGACGACCGCAAGGCCATGGAGCTGGCCATGATCGAAAACCTCCAGCGAGAGGATCTGAACCCCATTGAGGAGGCCGAGGGCTACCGGGTGCTGACGGAGCAGTACGGCATGACCCAGGACGAGTGCGCGCAGCGGGTGGGCAAGTCCCGCCCCACCGTGGCCAACGCCCTGCGCCTGCTGGGGCTGACCGAGCCGGTGCGGGCCATGGTGGAGGACGGACGGCTTTCCGCCGGACACGCCCGCGCCCTGTTGACGCTGGGCAGCAAACAGCAGCAGGCCGCCGCGGAGACCGTGGTCAAGGACGCCCTCTCCGTCCGCCAGACGGAACTGCTGGTGAAAAAACTCACCGCCGAGAAAAAAGAAAAGTCCCAAAAGGACGCGCTTTCCGTCAATTATGTTGAGGAGGCCGCCCGTGAGCTGGGCGAAAAGCTGGGCCGCCCCTGCCGCATCGTCAACGGCAAAAAGAAGGGGCGCATCGAGCTGGAATACTACGGCACCGAGGACCTGAACGCCCTGCTGGAGGCTCTGGAGAAGCTGGGAAAGCGATAAGCGTTTCACGTGAAACATCATCGAATAGAGGTATAGAATATGCTTGACATCAAGTTTATCCGGGAGAACCCGGACCTGGTAAAGGAGAATATCCGCAAGAAGTTCCAGAACGCCAAGCTGCCCCTGGTGGACGAGGTCATCGCCCTGGACAGCGAGCGCCGCGAGGCCATCAACGAGGGCGAGGCCCTGAAAGCCGAGCGCAACAAACTATCCAAGGCCAACGGTCCCCTGTTCGGCAGGCTGAAAAAGTGCGCCGACGAGGCGGAGAAGGCCGCCCTTCAGGCGGAGATCGATGCCAACAACGCCGCCGTAAAGGCCAACGCCGAGCGCATGACCCGTCTGGAGGAGAAGAAGGCCAACGCCGAGGCCGCCATGAACAAGCTGCTGCTGGTCATCCCCCAGATGATCGACGAGTCCGTGCCCATCGGTCCGGACGACAGCTGCAACGTAGAGGTGGAGCGCTTCGGCGAGCCCAAGACCCCAGACTTCCCCATCCCCTACCACACGGAGATCATGGAACGCTTCGACGGCGTGGATATGGACGCCGCCGCCCGTGTATCCGGCAACGGCTTCTATTACCTGATGGGCGACATCGCGCGGCTGCACTCTGCCGTCACCGCCTATGGCCGTGACTTTATGATCGACAAGGGCTTCACCTACTGCATCCCGCCGTTTATGATCCACGGCAACGTGGTGGAGGGCGTTATGAGCCAGACGGATATGGACGCCATGATGTATAAGATCGAGGGCGAGGACCTGTATCTGATCGGAACCAGCGAGCATTCCATGAT
>ERZ834769.804-NODE-804-length-30613-cov-26.462399_pt1 | contig 30613 bp, 35 predicted proteins | sample MGYA00519690_ERZ834769 | MGnify/ENA primary metagenome ERZ834769 (study PRJEB31850, sample SAMEA3708760) | human gut metagenome | biome: human gut; feature: human-associated habitat; material: faeces | place: China | collected 2014 ... | reverse complement strand
GGTTTTCGTAAGAACTCCTCCTTCGTCGGAGTTCTCTATACAAAAAGACCCCTGCCGCGGTTAAAGCCGAGGCAGGGGATAAAGTCTATATAAAGAGAAGCGGCTGTGACGCTTCGGATGTGCGCGAATATTTCGGTCTGTAAACCAAAAAAGCCGTCGGGATTGCCCGACGGTTTTTGCGTCTATTTATATTGCGGTATGCCGTCCCATGCCTTGCCGTCCCATTCAAAGAAAAGCTCGGCATATTTATCCTCAAAAAACATGGGGAGGTAATATTTGAAATTCATAGAGAGATTCGGCGCGCTTTGCAGAGCCTTGCGCGAAATCCAGAAGCATCTGCCCTCGTGAGTCGGTTTGCAGAGTTCTCCCGAGTATACTTTCGTGCGGAAAAGAAACTCGAGATATCGCTCGCCGCTTTCCGCTGCCCAGTGTACTATGCCGCATGGCTCGAGCGCGGAAATGTCCAGTCCTGTTTCCTCCTTTGCCTCGCGCACGGCGCTTTCGTATATGCTCTCGCCCGCTTGAACCTTGCCGCCGGGGAATGTTATCCCGCCCCAGTCGGGATGGACTTTATCGAGCGCGAGAACCTCGCCGTTATCGTTATATATCATCACCATATTGACGATTTTTGTTTTTACTTCGCTCATAGCTTCACCTTATATACAATTGTATATTATGAAAAAGCCTTGCCACAGCAAGACTTTTTCATAATGTGAGATTTTATTATTTGCTTCTTGTGATGTTTTCTTCGCTTGCTTTTGCGATGAAATCGTCGAGAGACATAACGGTGGTTTTGCCGTCGCGATCACGAACGGCGACAGTGCCGTTTTCGACTTCCTTATCGCCGAGCACGAGCATATAAGGTACCTTTTCAAGCTGAGCCTGACGTATCTTATAGTTGGCACTCTCGCTGCGCAGATCTGTCTCTGTACGGAGCTTTGCCTTGCGCAGAGCGTCGTTCACTTCCTTTGCATAGCCTGCGGCGCGGTCGGTGATGGTGATTATTTTCGCCTGAATCGGAGAGAGCCAAAGCGGGAATTTGCCGCCGAAATGCTCTATGATAACGCCGATGAAGCGTTCTACCGAGCCGAATACAACGCGGTGAATCATTACAGGGCAGTGCTTCTCGCCGTCGGCACCCGTATATTCGAGACCGAATCTGCCGGGGAGCTGATAGTCAAGCTGGATGGTGCCGCACTGCCATGTTCTTCCGAGGCTGTCCTGAATATGGAAGTCAAGCTTCGGTCCGTAGAATGCGCCGTCACCTTCGTTTACGATATATGACTTGCCGATGCTCGTGATGGCATCTGCCAGAGCGTCGGTTGCGATTTTCCAATCCTCCTCGGAGCCGATATGGTCCTCGGGCATTGTGGAAAGCTCTATCTTATAGGGCAGACCGAAGAGGGAATAAACCTCATCGAAAAGCTGTGCTATGCGGACAACCTCGTCCTTTATCTGCTCGGGAGCAAGGAGTATATGAGCATCATCCTGCGTGAAGCAACGCACGCGGAAAAGCCCGTGGAGCGCACCGGAAAGCTCATGGCGATGTACTCTGCCGAGTTCGCCGTAGCGGATGGGGAGTTCCTTATATGAATGAGGCTCCAGCTGGTAAACGAGAATACTGCCGGGGCAGTTCATCGGCTTTATCGCAAAATCCTCGCCGTCGATGACGGTGGTATACATATTTTCCTTATAATGCTCCCAGTGTCCCGAGGTTTCCCAGAGAGTGCGGCGCATGATCTGCGGCGTGGATATCTCGTCATAGCCCCACTTGCTGTGAACCTCATGCCAGTAGTCGATGAGGGTATTGCGCAGGAGCATACCTTTCGGGAGGAAGAAAGGCATACCGGGCGCTTCGTCGCGGAGAGCGAAAAGTCCCAGCTCCTTGCCGAGCTTTCTGTGGTCGCGCTTCTTTGCTTCTTCTATGCGTGTGAGATATTCTTCCAGATCCTCTTTCTTTGCAAAAGCCGTGCCGTAGATGCGGACGAGCATCTTGTTTTTCTCATTGCCGCGCCAGTATGCGCCCGCAACGCTCGTGAGCTTGAATGCCTTGACGGCGGAGGTATAGGTCACATGAGGACCTGCGCAGAGATCTGTGAAATCGCCCTGGCGGAAGAAGCTTATTGTGGCGTCCTCGGGCAGGTCGTTTATCAGCTCTGTCTTGTAGGGCTCGCCCATTTCCACGGTGAGCTTCAGCGCCTCTTCGCGGGGAAGAGTGAAGCGCTCAAGCTTGATATTTTCCTTTACTATTTTTTTCATCTCGGCTTCGATTTTCGATAGGTCGTCCTCGGTGAAGGGGGTTTCGCGGTCGAAATCGTAATAGAAGCCGTCGGCGATGGCGGGACCTATCGCGAGCTTCGTATCGGGATAGAGGCGCTTTACAGCCTGCGCGAGAATATGTGACGCGGTGTGACGGAGGGCATGCCTGCCGAGCTCTTCTTCAAAAGTGCTCTCAACGATGCTTCCGTTCTGATCAATGATTTTCATGATTTTTTCTTCCTTTCGATAAAAAATAAAACCCCATTGCAAAATGCAATGAGGTGCTTTTGATAAACACGGTTCCACTCAAGGTTTAACTCTTGCCTGCGATAACGGGCAGCACCGACACGCCATTTCCTGCGTGCGCCATAGAAAGGGTGGTAACAAAAACGATACTGCAAGCCGCTCGCAGCAAGTGCGGCTCTCTCTGAGGCAGCATAGCGAAGAGTTTTGTCCCTCTCGGCTTTCATTATAAAAATATAATACGCCAAAAACTGCGATTTGTCAAGAGAAAAACGCGGATTTTTATCAAAAATATTTTTATACAGATGTATTTTTGCCTGAAATATAAAAAATACAACCGTATAATTTACAGAAAACTGCATTTTAAGGACAAAATTTGGATTAAAATACAATATATGGAGCAAAAACGGCATTTTTTATTGACAAGAACGAAAAATCCGTGTATAATACAATACAAAGGATGTGAGAGCATGATTATTTTACAGAACGGCGTGATATCCGTCGGCATAGAGCCTTACGGGGCGGAGCTTTCGAGTATCAAAAATCTGCGAACAAACAGGGAATTCATCTGGTCGGGAGACAGCACCTACTGGAGCGGGCAGTCGCCTATTCTTTTTCCGATAGTCGGCAGGCTTTTCGGCGACAGCTTTGAATACGGCGGTGAAAAATACTATCTCCCCAAGCACGGATTCGCGAGAAAGAGCAATTTTGATATAGTGCGCACAGAGGAGACCGAGGCGCAGTTCCGTCTTTGCTCAAGCGCGGATACAAAGCGCGTTTACCCTTTTGACTTTCAGCTGGATGTCGGCTTTTCCATTGAGGAAAAGAAATTGAATGTTACTTACCGTGTGAAGAATACCGGTGATATTGCCATGTTCTTTTCCATCGGTGCTCATCCCGCTTTCAACTGCAAGATGGGCGATTTTATCAAGTTTGACGAGTATGAAACGCTGGAGACATATACTTTCGACACAAGCTCCTTCCGAACGGGAACAAAGCCTTTTATGGAGCGCAGGAAAAATATAGAGATAACAGAGCATCTTTTTGATGATGATGCGCTCGTTTTCAGCGGCATGAAGAGCCGCGGACTGGAGATAATATCAAGGGGCGGCAGCAGGATTGTCCGCGTGGATTACGGTAATGCGCCCTATCTCGGCATATGGGCAAAGCCCGGTGCGCCTTTTGTCTGCATTGAGCCGTGGTTCGGCATAAACGATGCGCCCGAGGTCAGCGGAAATATTTCCGAAAAAGAGGGAATATTGGCGCTCGAAGCCGGCTCCGAATTTGAATACACCTACAAAATCACGGTGGCGTGAAAAAAGCAAAATTATAAATCGGCGTGTCGCATATGCGGCGCGCCGATTTCGGTTTGTCAGGGAAGTTTGATTTTGCTGTCAGCGGGACGGTGCAAAGAAAATCACTTCATATTCATATAAGTAAAAAGCCTCCTTTGATATCCCGATTGCGAAATATCAAAGGAGGATGCAGGCGACAGCCTGACTGTCATTTCATTATCACTGCGGCGAGCGCATTCACGCTGCCGTCGGCAAAGGTGCTTTTGACGGTATATTTCTCCCCGTCAAAAGAATAACTGAGCGAAAGCTCCTCACCGAGCTTTGCCTCATGCAGATATGATATGCAAAAGGCGGAGACGCGCTCTGCCGAGAAATCCGGCACGGCTGAGAGAAGCATATCGGCATACCATGTATTGTTCATATGCCTGTTTCTGTCGATGAAGCTGTATGGCACGGTGAATTTTCCGGTAGCCGTCATTTCCTCTGTTTTCACAGGCTTTATCCTGCTGTCAAAGGTGGTGGCGGAGGATCTTTCCTCTGCGTCAAATGTATGTCCGAGCTCGTCAACGCGCACAAAAGAGCGGTCGCTTATGCGCACGAGCGCAAACTGCGCATGTGCGAGCGCCACAAGCTCCCCGCCACGGCGAACCTCGTAAGTACGCCCGAATTTTACCCCGTGAGAAATCTCCGCAAAGGTAGTGACCTCGATTTCCTCTTCCATATATATCGGTTTATAAATATCGACATTCATGGCGCTGAGGATAAAGGCGGTATCGCGGCGGCGAAGCTCATCTTCGGTGAGCCCGTAGTTTACGGCGAGCTGTTCGTTTGAGGCGGTATGCAGATATTTCAGCAGACCTGCGGGTCGGATGACCCGCATGCTGTCCGCATCGTGCATATCGGTGGTTATTGTTTTATGCCACTTCATTTTTGCGTGCTATTATGCCTTGCCGTTGGAGCCGAGAACATCGACCATCTTGTGTGTGACCATCTTCTTTACTTCGTCGCGTGCAACAGAGAGATATGTGCGCGGGTCGAAAACGGAGGGGTCGTTTGCGAGAACACGGCGGATAGCGGCTGTCATGGCGAGACGGATATCGGAGTCGATATTTATCTTGCAGACTGCCATCTGAGCTGCATGACGGAGTTCATCTTCGGGGATGCCGATAGCATCGGGAAGCTTGCCGCCGAGAGCGTTTATTTCCTTTACATATTCCTGCGGAACGGAAGAAGCGCCGTGCAGAACTATCGGGAAGCCGGGAAGTCTCTCGGAGATTTCCTCGAGAATATCGAAGCGGAGCGGGGGCGGAACAAGGATGCCGTCGGCATTTCTTGTGCACTGCTCGGGCGTGAACTTATATGCGCCGTGGCTTGTGCCGATGGCGATTGCGAGCGAATCAACGCCTGTCTTTGTTACAAATTCCTCAACCTCTTCGGGGCGTGTATATGTGGAATCCTCGGCGGAAACGTGAACATCATCCTCGATGCCTGCGAGCTTGCCGAGCTCACCCTCTACGACAACGCCGTGTGCATGAGCATATTCCACAACCTTCTTTGTGAGGGCGATATTGTCCTCAAAAGAATGCTTGGAGCCGTCTATCATGACGGAAGAAAAGCCGCCGTCGATGCACGCCTTGCAGATATCGAAATCCGCGCCGTGGTCGAGATGGAGAGCGAAGTCAACGCCGCTGTCCTCAGCTGCCGCATGAGCGAGAGCCATGAGATAAGCATGCTTTGCATACTTGCGTGCGCCGGCGGAAACCTGAAGTATGACAGGAGATTTCTGCTCTGCCGCAGCTTCGGTGATAGCCTGAACTATCTCCATATTGTTGATGTTGAAGGCGCCTACGGCATAGCCACCCTCATAAGCCTTTTTGAACATTTCCTTTGTTGTTACTATAGCCATTTTCTGAACCTCTTTCCCGCGGGAGCGGTTTTTATTCCGAATACCCGCGAAATAAAATTTTTACCGTCCTTTATTTTATACTATTTTCGCGTTTTTTGCAACAGATTTTTGAAAATTTTTGAAAATATAGGATTTTTTCATAAAAACCCTTTACAATCGGGAAAAACTATGGTATAATTCTAACCGTATGCGGTCGCCTGCTTGGTTTGCGGATATAAGGCTTTTTACAAGCGCTTCACCCGCCGCTTGCTCTGCTGTGCGATTTCTGCATAAAATAATTTTTATGAGGTGAAAATCATGCTTGACAAAGAAGCAAAACAGGGCGTTATCGCCGAGTACAAAACCCATGAGACAGACACGGGCTCTCCCGAGGTTCAGATTGCCATTCTCACAACGAGAATCAACGAACTCACAGAGCATATGAAGAAGAATCCCCACGACCGCCACAGCGGCAGAGGACTTCTCAAAATGGTAGGTAAGAGAAGAAATCTTCTCGGTTATCTCCAGAAAAAGGATATCGAGCGCTATCGTGCGATAGTAAAGAAGCTCGGTCTCAGAAAGTAATTTTGCGGCAGGGGCGCGTTTTCGCAAACGCGTCCCTGCAGTGTTTGTCCGAGTCGGTTTTTCAGATTGAATTATCCCGCAAAATTCCGTTTTGTCTTGTATAGCAGTTAATAAAGAGCCCGAATGCGGCAGCTTTCCGGCTTTTCATTAAGTGCTAAACAGGTCGGGCGTTTTTTGCGGATAAGAAATAAAAAAATTTATTTTCAGGAGGCAAAAAAATGCAGAAAGTATTTGAAAATTACAAAGTATTCGAGTATAACTACGCCGGCAGACCTCTCAAGGTCGAGGTCGGTAAGGTTGCCGGCCTTGCAAACGGCTCTTGCGTGGTAAGCTACGGTGAGACAGTCGTTCTCGCCTGTGCTACGGCAAGCGCAAAGCCGAGAGACGGTATCGACTTCCTTCCGCTTTCCGTCGACTATGACGAAAAGCTCTATTCGGTAGGTAAAATCCCCGGCGGATTTCTTCGCCGCGAGGGCAAGCCGTCCGAGAAGGCTATACTCACAAGCCGTGTTATCGACCGTCCCGTCCGTCCTCTTTTCCCGAAAGATCTGCGCAACGATGTCGCTCTCACTCTGACGGTTATGTCCGTTGATCCCGACTGCTCACCCGAGATCACAGCCATGATAGGCGCATCCATCGCGCTTTCCATCTCCGATATTCCGTGGAACGGACCTATCGGCGGCGCTTTTGTAGGTCTTGTTGACGGCGAGATTGTCATCAACCCCACGGCGGAGCAGCGCAAGGTAAGCGACCTTGAGCTTACCGTAGCGGCAAGCGAAAAGAAAGTCGTCATGATCGAAGCGGGTGCCCGCGAGGTTGACGACGACACGATGTTCAACGCCATCATGAAGGCGCACGAAGAGATAAAGAAGCTTCTTGTTTTCATCAACGAGATAATTGCCACAGTCGGCAAGCCGAAATTTGAATATCCCTCTTGCGAGCTTGACCATGATATGTTTGATGAGATTTTCGCATATTGCGAGGCGGCTGTCATGGAAGCTCTCGATACAGACGACAAGACCGTACGCGATGCAAAGATGCAGCCTATAATGGACGATATCATCGAGAAATTCTCCGAGAAATACGAGGGTCTTGATGTGATGCTCCCCGAGCTTATCTACAAGATTCAGAAAAAGATTGTCCGCCGTTGGCTCCTCAATGACAAAAAGCGTGTGGACGGCAGAAGAATGGACGAAATCCGTCCTCTTGATGCCGAGGTTGCACTCCTGCCGAGAACACACGGCTCGGGACTCTTTACCCGCGGTCAGACACAGGTTCTCACCGTGGCTACACTCGGTCCGCTCTCCGACAGCCAGATGCTCGAGGGACTGGATGATGAAACTTCCAAGAGATATATGCACCACTACAATATGCCCGGCTATTCCACAGGCGAAGCAAAATCCCTGCGCAGCCCCGGCAGAAGAGAAATCGGTCACGGTGCGCTCGCGGAGCGTTCGCTCGTTCCCGTGCTTCCCTCTGTTGAAGAATTCCCTTATGCAATGCGTCTCGTTTCCGAGGTTGTAAGCTCAAACGGCTCTACCTCGCAGGCTTCCGTATGCGGCTCTACACTCGCACTCATGGATGCGGGTGTTCCGATAAAGGCTCCTGTAGCCGGCATTTCCTGCGGTCTTATCACAGCAGAGGACGGCTCTTGGGATACGATGATTGATATTCAGGGTCTCGAAGATTTCTACGGCGATATGGACTTCAAGGTCGCCGGCACACACAAGGGTATCACCTCCATTCAGATGGATCTGAAGATTGACGGTCTTACACCGGAAATAATCAGGCAGGCTTTCGCACAGACTCACAAGGGCAGAGATTATATCATAGATGAAGTTATCCTCAAGGCTATTCCCGCTCCCAGAAAGGAAATGAGCAAGTATGCTCCCAAGATGATAACAATGAAGATAAATCCCGATAAGATTCGCGATGTCATCGGTTCCGGCGGCAAGATAATCCAGAAGATTGTTGCCGAGACAGGCGCTAAGATTGATATCGAGGATGACGGCACAGTTTATATTCTCGCAGTTGACCAGCAGTCCGCAAAGGATGCCAAGGCTATCATCGATGCCATCGTATTCGAGCCTGTAGAGGGTTGCTGCTACAACGGCACCGTAACAAGGATTATCCCCATCGGCGCTTTTGTTGAGATTGCTCCCGGAAAGGAAGGTCTTGTTCACATCTCCAAGCTTGCAAACAAGCGCGTTGAGACTGTTGAGGATGTTGTCAGCGTAGGCGACAATGTAACAGTCAAGTTCCTCGGAACAGACGAAAAGGGCAGACTCAATCTCTCCATGAAGGACGCTCTTCCCCAGTAATCGGATATATGTATAATAGAAGCGCGGAAAAACCGTTCGGTTTTTCCGCGCTTTTGTGTTTCGGATATCGGTTGTGGGTTTTCTTTACGAAAACACCGAGAAAATCAGATTAACAAGCATACATGTAAACGCACCGAAGAGAGTCGGCAGAGCCGCGGCAATAAGCATCCAGCGCGTACTGCCCGTTTCCTTTTTCACGGAAATAAGCGTGGTGGAGCAGGGAAAATGCGCCATGGAAAATATCAGGAAGCAGAGCGCTGTTTTTATGCTCCAGCCGTTGGCGGTCAATATGGCACCGACCTCGGTTATAGCTCCTGCTTCCGTCAGCTCGCTGCCGGAGGTATAAGCCATTAGTATTATCGGCAGGACTATCTCGTTTGCGGGCAGTCCGAGCAGAAAAGCCGCGAGTATAACGCCGTCCATGCCGCAGAGAGCGGCAAGCGGTTCGAGGAAAAGGCAAATATGCGAGAGCAGAGTGACACCGCCGAGGGTGATATTTGCGAGAAGCCAGATAAGCAATCCTGCCGGAATGGCTATCATCACGGCTCTGCCGAGAACGAAAACAGTCCTGTCCAGCATGGAGCGCACTATCACGCGCGGTATATTCGGCTTGCGATACGGCGGCATCTCGAGAATAAACGATGACGGCTTGCCATGCAGGATTGTCGACGAGAGAAGCCTTGACGCTATAAGCGTGAATATCACGCCGAGCAGTATCACCGCGGCGAGAATGAGTGCACAAACGACGGACGGAAGTCCCGTGCCTGCCGAGAAAAACACGGTTATAACCGTTACAAGAGCGGGGAAGCGCCCGTTACAGGGCATGAAAGCGTTTGTGAGTATTGCGATGAGACGTTCCTTTTCCGAATCGATTATTCTCGCTCCGACAACACCCGCCGCATTACAACCAAGCCCCATGCACATGGTAAGCGACTGTTTGCCGCAGGAGCCGCAGGCGGCAAAGCACCTGTCAAGATTATATGCTATTCTCGGCAGATAACCGATATCTTCAAGCAGAGTGAAAAGCGGGAAGAATATCGCCATGGGCGGAAGCATGACTGCGACTATCCACGCAAGCGTGCGATATATGCCGAAGATCAGCATGCCGATAAGCCATTCCGCCGCTCCGACAGCCGCCAGCGCGCGGTGCAGTACGCCTTCAAATTTGCCGAATAGGGAGGAAAGTGCTTCGGAGGGATAGTTTGCGCCGACGATGGTTATCCAGAAAATGACGGCAAGCAGCATAGCCATCGCGGCAAATCCGGTTAATCTGCCGCAGAGTATCCTGTCGGCACGCGATGAAGCAGGGCTTTCCTTGCCTGTGCGCTTTATCGCACGCCTGCAGATTGCCGCCGCGTATTCGGAAATGGTATGTACCGCCTCGGCATTTATCGCCTCACTGTCGAGTCCTATACCGCGCAGTCGCTCCTTTTCCGCACTCAATGCCGCCTCGTCTGTCACGCTGTATTCGTCATGCTCAAGCAGAAAACCGGCATCGCCCTCGAGCAGGCGCAGGGCAAAGAAACGCTCCTTTCCGACAGGCGCTTTTATTATAGGAAGAAGATTTGCTATCGCTTTTTCCAGTTCGTCGGTGTAGCGCAGGGAAATGCCTGATTCGGGATTTTCCGCCGCCTCGTGAATGCGCGACGCGACAGCGGCAACACCTGTTCCTTTGCCTGCGCTTGTGCCTACTGCGGGAATGCCGAGCAGACGCTCGAGCGCGGTGATATCCGGTGTGATACCGTTTGCTTTTGCTTCGTCGAGCAGGTTCACACAGAGCAGAATATGCGGCGTTATTTCCGAAATCTGAATGAGCAGATTGAGATTTCTTTGCAGGCGGGAAGCATCGCAGACTACGATGACCGCCTCGGCATCGCCGAAGCAGATGAAATCACGCGCGGCGGCTTCCTCCTCGGAATTTGCCGACAGGGAATAGCACCCGGGCAGGTCGACAAGCGTACAGCCCGCATCGCGGCAATAGCCTGCGGCAAGCCCGACAGTTTTGCCTGTCCAGTTTCCCGTGTGTTGCTTCAGCCCCGTGAGATGATTGAAAATCGTGCTTTTGCCTACATTCGGATTGCCCGCGAGCGCGACTCTCCTGCCACAAAATTCCGTTTTATTCGTTAAGCTTTTTCCCGTAGAGCTGCCTGTCAGTCCCATTTTCATCCTCCGTCAGTAAAATTTTGCATGCGTCCTGCCGTCGCAGAGCAATGATTGTGCCGAGTATCTTATATGCACAAGGGTCGCCGAGCGGGCTGATGCCTGTTTTTTCAACGGCAGTGCCGCACGAAAAACCGAGATCCATAAGTCGCCGCAGGAGTGCACCTTTTTCATTTATATCATATATTATGCCTGCCGAACCTATCGGAAGCTCGGCAAGAGTTTTTGCATAGGTTTGTCTTTTTGTCATTTCTGTAGTTGCCTCCTGTGATAATATATGCGGTGGCGTATGTGCCGTGAAAGGCATGGCGAAAGGCAATATCCGCGTTTCATAGCGAAATATGTCTTTTTATACTGCAACGGATATGATTTCGGGCGGCAGGGAAGCGAAATATATTTTTCGCTTTTAATAAAATGCTTGACAATGAAGCGGTATTTATGCTATACTGTACGGGCAATGAAAATATTGGGGTGTAGCCAAGCGGTAAGGCACGGGACTTTGACTCCCGCATTCGTCGGTCCGAATCCGGCCACCCCAGCCATGATGACAAGTCAATTTAGATCCGAGCGAGGAAAAACGAGAAAACGGGAGATTTCGAGAGATTTCTCCCGTTTTTTTCGACTCTGAAGTTTTTCTGAGTTTCATGGATCCCTTTTGCCCTTTTCGATGCTGTGTCCGGACTCGGACATATAAAACCGTTAGACAGATTTAAAAAAATATGATATAATTTTGTAAACGTATGCACCCAAATTCAAAAATGCCACACTATATGGATGAAAGGAGGCGAGAAAATGCAGGAAACGAACGAAATGCGTGATAGGCTTGTGAGTGAATTTGCAGAAAACTATATGGAAAAGTTATTTTACTTTTGCCTGAAAAAGACAGGGCGTAGCGTTGAAGCGGAAGATTTAACACAAGATATTGCACTTCAGATCATTACCGCCCTGAATAAAGGCACACTACCGACGAGCTTTTCCGCATGGATATGGCAGATTGCACGCAACCGTTATTCCGTATGGGCAAAGGAAAAGCATGATCGAAACGAATCGGTAACCGGTTCCGATATCAGCGATTATGAACTTGAGGATGAAAGCAGAAATATCCTTGATGAAATGATATATGCAGAGCAAACGGCTCTGCTTCGGCGCGAGCTGGCGTTCATCAAAAGCGATTATCGAAATATTGTCGTTGCCTATTATATAGAAAACAAAAATGTTCGTGAAATTGCATCTGTACTCTCGCTTCCGACAAACACGGTAAAGTCACGGCTTCTCCGTGCAAGACAAATATTGAAAGAAGGTATGGATATGGCAAGAGAATTTGGAAAACTCAGTTACAGCCCTGAAAACATCGCATTTGTTATGAATGGGATGTATGGAAAAAACGGCGAACCGTGGAATTATATTTCGCGTTCGCTCTGCAAAAACATTCTGCTTGCGGCTTATAGAACCCCATCTTCAGCAGAAGAATTGGCAATGGAGGTCGGTGTCGCGCTTCCGTATATGGAAGAAGAACTTTCGGCGCTTGTGGAAGTTACTTTAATGAAGAAAAACGGTAACAAGTACGAAACCAATTTCTTCATTGTAAGTGCAGAAGCACAGGAAAAGATTTACGCACATTTGAGTGGAATTACCCCTGAGCTTACAAAAGCCGTAATAGAGACCATGGAGTATAATATTGAGTGGTCAAACGAAAATGCCCCCGATTGGCATGAGGGCTATCAAAGCTATGAGGATATGAAATGGGCGCTTCTGATGATCGAAGCGGATAATGTGTATTTTGACACCCTTAAGCCTTTTAATAAGAACGCGAAGGATGTTCCTAATATTGGTCCGTGGGGACATACGCTTCGTCCAAATGGCGGTGAATGGGATATACTGGGCATGGAAATATACCGCGGCGATGCGCCGGCTTTTGTAGGTCTTCACGGTTGTGTGTCAAATCCGAGTGAAAAAGATTTGCCCGAAATCATGTTCCGCCAATTTCACTACAAATGCTGCGGACTTGAAAAGCGTATACCACCCGATCTGACTTATGCAGACGGGCAGGCGATGGTTGCAGTTGCTGAGGGAAAGAGTGAAGATGTAGACAATGCTATTCTAAATAGATTGGAATCCTACGGATATATCAAAAAAGCAGATGACGGCTATGTTCCGACAATTATGGTCATGCGGAAGGAAAAGTCACGCAGGATGCCTAATGAGATAAAGGAGCATTTTGAGTCGTTGCGTCATAAAGCGACCGATATAGCAACACGGCATTATTTGTTTTGCCGCGAGCAGATCTATAAAGAAATTCCCGAATTTTTGAATGAAGACGAATTTCAGATTGATCATGCGTGCGCGAATATCTTTGCAATACGCGGTGCTGTGCTTGAAGAAGCCATCAAACAAGGCTACTTGTCATTTGATAAGGATAATGACAAACAGATGCTGGGGGCATATTTAGTTATATAATTTTTTACCGCCGAGAGTGACCGTTTGGCTACTCTCGGCGGCTTTTACATAAGTCCGTTTACACGCATGGTTTTGCAAGCCCGCTCTTGCCGAAGGAGAAGTCTGCCCTCCGTGCGCATTTATATTGGCTAACACGACCTCCTGCATCTATATTGGCGAATAGACACATGATGCGTGTCTGATTTAGATGCAGGCACGAAAAAACGAGAAAAGCGGAGATTTCGAGAGATTTCTCCCGTTTTTTTCGACTCTGAAGTTTTTCGAAATTTTGTAGATGCATTTCGGGCATTTCGGGTCTGTAGCCGGATTCGAACCGCCACACACTTTCCGAAGCCTTTCAAAAATCCTTCCCATTCAAAATTTTTTACAAACCCATAGATGCAACGGTCTTATGGACAGATTTGAACTTGTAAAACGCTTGAAATGTCTACCAAAGTGTGGTATAATAAAGTGTATTCAAATGAAAGGAGGTAAAAATATGGACTTTAAGCTCCTCATTCGAAGATTTTTCGCATTTGTAATTGACTGGAATATTATGTTTGGTGTTGCTGTGGCACTTATGTTCTATTGCCCCGGGAGCAATCCTGAATATCTGCTTTATCCGAGCATCAAGATGCTTACTTCTGCGGGATTCCTATTGGGACTTATATGGTTGCCCCTTTACTGCTTATTCAAAGATTGCTTATTTGGAAGAAGGAGTTTGGGCAAACTGATCTGCGGTTTGATGATTCAAAATTCCGAAACAGGGGGAAAAGCATCTTTCGGCCGTTTGATTTTGAGAAACGTTACATACGCGATTGTGCAGATTGAAGGAATTGTCGTTTTAGTTAATAAAGGTAAACGATTGGGTGATTCTATCGCTAAAACGCAGGTAGTGAGAAACATTAAGAATACATAGATTTGTTTACAAGCATGGCTCTGCAAGCCCGGAAGATCGCGGTCACTTGCAGCGCGCCTGAATTGACCTGTAGACACATGATGCGTGTCTGATTTAGATGCAGGCACGAAAAAACGAGAAAAGCGGAGATTTCGAGAGATTTCTCCCGTTTTTTCGACCCTGAATTTTTTCGGAGTTTCATAGATCCCTTTTGCCCTTTTCGATGCTGTGTCCGGATTCGAACTCACGAAAAGGGCTTTTTTGCGTCTTCCCGAAAGCAATCGACTCTGTGGCTGGATTCGGACTTGCGAAAGCGCAAAATCTGTTTGTTATCAGTTTGTTGAGAGCATTTCTCGCTCGGCGGTGTTCTTCTCAAAGTTTCTTGCGCGATTGAGATTGAAAAACGGAAAGATTTATGATATAATAAGATATCGACAAATCGGAATTTGACGGAGGAAACACAAATTGAAGCTTGAAGAATATGGGAAGGAAAACAATAGCATTATAGTGATGCTGCATGGAGCAAATTTTGTGCATTGCTATGGTACGGCTTTGCTGCATACACTTGGGGTCACACAGCATATTCAATTTTTTGTACTGACCCCATCGCAAGAGCTAATCAAAGGGGGTATGGTTTAAGATGACAGCTTTTATCAATACAATTCTGCTAATCGTAAATATCATTTCTTTTGCCGCAACAGTTTTGTTTGCAATATTCGGTGTATATGAACAAATAATGGGGCCTGCAGATGCCGAAAAGTTACTCAAAAAATTACACATTCCGCTAAGTTATAATCAAGCATTAATTATAGGTTTTGTTTGTTTAGCACTTATGATTGTTAGCTATATTTTAAGAGTAAAACTGTCTGGAAGATTATAGAAAACTTTTCGAACATACATAGTGTTTTTGTTTTTCGCTATGTAGAATTTTCCTTTCTCCTGCGGTGTGAAATGCAGAACCGCAGGTACATATAATTGCTTGGGTTCATTGACGAACGGCTGCTGATATGGTATATAATATTAGCGTCAACAATTTTGACGGTACATAAGCTCGTTTACAAGCATGGCTCTGCAAGCCCGGAAGATCGCGGTCACTTGCAGCGCGCCTGAATTGACCTGTAGACACATGATGCGTGTCTGATTTAGATGCAGGCACGAAAAAACGAGAAAAGCGGAGATTTCGAGAGATTTCTCCGCTTTTTTCAACGCTGAAGCTTTTCGAAATTTTGTAGATGCATTTCGGGCTTTTCGGCTCTGTAGACAGATTCGAACCGGCGAAATGCATGTTTTGATATAGATTCCCCACAGCAGCAAATCCGTGGACAGATTCGAACCGCCACACACTTTCCGAAGCATTTCAAAAAACTTCTCGTTCAAAAAATATTTACAAAGCTGTAGATGCAAAGGAATTTTGGATAGATTCGGGCTATCGAAACGGTTGAAATGTTTACAAAATTGTGGTATAATAGATAAAAAAGTATGGGATGTTCCCAACAATATGACAAAGGAGAGTATCAAATGAAGAAAAATCATCTTCGTGAAATAGTTGGCGATAAAATACGCTGGCAATATTTTACATGGCCGCTTTTGATATTGTTGTTTTGCATGATTCTTGTTCCTTACTGTATCTTTGTTTTTTCCTTGAGCATGGGGGAATTCAATTTATCAAAGTGGACTTCTGATCTGTTGATTTCCGTCGAGGTGTGTTTGGGCTTTGCAATTCCCTTTATTATCCTATCATTGCTTAACCGACGATATTTTGGTAAAATTATTTGTGTCATAAATGAAGATGGAATACATCATAAAGACGGTTTGACAAAGTGGGACGACATTGTCAAAATAGAATACGAAATTGAATTGCCGGGTGGAGTAGTCAAAAAGGAAAATTTATTTTGTCACTCTGTCATTCACACAAAAAAACAGAGAATAACGCTTATTCATACACCAATATTCTTTATTTCAAAGGTAAAAAAGTATAAACCATCTATTGATGCAGGCGTTTCGAAAAACAGCAAATGGATGATTGGATTCATCATTGTTATGCTCGTTATTGCAGTACCTATCATACCTCTTCTTACATAGAACTCGTTACAAGCATGGCGTTAAAAGCCCGGTAGAACTCGGAATCTTTTAACTCCCATCATCGCCAAGGGGGGAGTCTACCCTCTGCAAAATCAGTGTGCATCTAAATCAGCCACACACGGTTTTGCATCTAAATCGGACACACATCACAAAACTCCCGCGCGTCAGCGCGGGAGTTTTACTTATTACTTCTTCGTTTTTCATTCTTCACTTACACGCGGGAGGTTTGGCGAAGTTATAAGTAATAGTGAAGAAGTGGAAGCCACTGCTTCACGCAAGAGGAGGGCTTCGTTTGTGTTGCGCATAAATACTGTTGATTTTAAACCGAAAGTATGGTATAATTATAAAAAAGTAATGCTGTGAGAAAAAACAGGCAGGGATATTCTTTCGCGATAGCATATGTAAAACCCGCCGCCAGAATCTCCCGCAGCAGACAGATTAAGAGAAGAATTTGTCAAACAGTTTAATCTCAAATCGACATAAGCCAAGAAAAAACAAGGAGGATAAACCACTATGACACCAAAAGAACAATGCGAAGTACTGCTGGACAAATTGCTCCCATTTGCAGAAGAACAGATGAAAAAGCATCGCGAATTTTATCCGTTTGCGGCTGTTATTCTTACGGATGATGCCGTGGAATTAACCGGAAGCTATGACGGCGGCGAACATCCGGAATCAAAAGATGTTATCAAAGATTTGATTCAAATACACAAACAATTGGCGCATGATGGAAAGATTAAAGCCAGCGGAATTGTTTGGAATGCATCTGTGACTTCCGCAGACGGAAAGCCCTCTGATGCTATCATAGTAAGTTTGGAACATAAAGACGATTATTCTGTTATCGTTGGTGAGCCTTATAAAATCGGTCTTTTCAAAAAGGTCACTTTCGGCAGTTTATTTGCAATGGAGGGAAAACACGACATTTTTTGAGAATACATCGGTTATTTCAAAATTTGCGAAAGGGGAAAATATGGTCGAATCAAAAATCTATATAGGGCTGAATGATCTTGCTTCAAATACACAGCTTTTTGAAAATGAAAAATATATCAGCGTACTTCGCAAAGTTTGCCATTCATACAGAGTGCCGTTTTCTTTCAGCGTGCAGGAGGGCGGATATATTTACGAAAGCGGAGAATACGCAAAGGAAACATGCTTGGTGCTTACTCTTATTGATGTCGAAAAGTCTGTCGTAAAAGATATTGCGGGAGACCTGTGCGCATTTTTTAATCAGGAGTCTGTTTTGATTACCGAAAACCGGATAGATGCATATTTTATTCGAGAAAGACTGGAATACGACAGCAAAGAAGATAGTGGCTCTGATTAAGCGGCAAAGGAGGGATGATATGGATATCATAAAGACAAAAGCCTTTTATGATCAGATAAAAGATAGCGACCTATGCTCCTGCGATTATTGCAGAAACTATATTTCAAAAATAAAATCATCGTATCCCGAGCTTGCGGAGTATTTGTGCGGTTTGGGTATAGATATCGAAAAGCCTTTTGAGACCATGCCGCTCGAACCCGATAAATCGGGATATATTGATTATTTGTGTGCTCAGTATATCGTTTTCGGAAATCCCGATGATTTTGCGGAAACGACAGTTGGCTCTGTCAATGTGGCTATTGCCGAAATGCATCCCTCGACGCAGGCAGAAGAGCCTCATTTTGTTATTGAAGCGTCCCCTATCCGTTTAAAATGGGTGATGTAGAGAGCGACTTACACAGAGAAGAATATTTACCAAACTGTATAAAAGCTCGGGAAGGGTAATACCTTTCCCGAGCTTTTTGAGTTTCCGGAGTTTTATCATATTCACGAGTGTCAGCGGTTCATTACTCCCGCCTGCCATTGCCGTCGGAGGGTGCTTCGAGCCGTCTTTCGAGAAAAGAACGAATCCACAGTTGTGTATAGGAATGCAGATCATCGAGCTGTACATTTGACAGTCCGCGACAATATCTGACATATTCGCAGAGCAATCCGTTTACAAAAACGGAAATATCAAGTGACAGATATTCCTTGTTTTTTATGCGTTTGTCACGGTTACAAAGCTCCAGGAATTTATTTGTCGCTATAGTGGTCAGCTTTTTTGCCGTGAAGAGAAAGTCATTTGAGCGGCAGAGCAACTTGTAGTTTTCATCACTTTCGCTGATATACTGGAAAAATATTTCCGCAAATTTCTCGGCGCTCTCGGCTTCAAGCAACTTGGTATTGCTGAAAAAACGGTCTATAAGCTCGTTTTCATAGTCCTGTGCGATACTGTATGTGTCATCGTAATGCGAATAGAAGGTACTGCGGCTTATATCCGCCCTCCTGCACAGCTCGCTTACCGAAATGCGCGAAATTTCCTTGTATTCCGAAAGCATCTCTGCAAATACGCTTTTGATAATTCGCTTTGTTTTTGCCGATGACCGATTGAGATTTTTAACTTTCATATGTATTTCCCTTTACAGTTTTATAGATAGCGTACATATTTAGGCACTGATTATTATTTTGCTCTTTCATTTCGTTTGCAACTTTATTATAATACAACAGTGTTGAGATGTCAACAGTGTTTAAAAAATAAAACGGGAGGAAATGTATGCACACGATAGAAGCGGAGCATCTGACAAAGGATTACGGCTCCGGTCGCGGCGTATTTGCACTCGTTGCCGCAATGAGACTTACAGGATATATAATCGGCTCGGTACGCTTCACCAAGAAAGCCCTGCCGCTTTAAAAAGTAAAATAAAATAAAATAAGGAGAATAAAAATGTTTGAATTTTCAAAACTCTGCAAGGAATTTGAGGCGCTCACCGTTCTTGAGCGCGGCGTAATAATGACGGGAAAATCCGCCGAAATTTTCGCAAAGCTTCGTAAGCTTAATGTGCCCGGGGTAGACCCCGTGCAGACGCTTGCCGGATTTATTCTCGGCTCCGTGGTAGCGGACGGGCGCGTGAACGAGCAGGAATATCTCCTGATATATCCCGCACTTATTCATACATTCGGAGATGATTTCGACTTTGAGAGCATTAAGCAATCCTTTAAGGATGACCGCGACGGAAGAAATGCCGTCAAGGAATACACGCAGGAGATGCTTTCACTCATCTCTCGTGCGGATGAGAGCCTTATTGAGGATGTTGTCCTGCTATGCCTCTGCGTTGTGAGCGTGGACGGCAGGATTTCGCCGAGAGAACAGCGCTATATCCGCAAGCTCTGCAAAGCATAAGCAGTATCTGACTCTGCATCCCCGCTTCTCGCCTGAGAAGCGGGGATGCTGTGCTTTTTCCTTGACTTTTCGGTATATTGTGGTATAATAAATAAAACAAAACACGGAAAAATCAGGTGTTCGGAGGTAAATGATGATTTACAGAAACGGATTCAGGGAATATTTTCTCATGGTGGTGCTTTTCGGTGTGCCGATGGGCGCTCTCATCGGGCTTATGAAAATGAGCGTCGCGGTCGGGCTTATTGCGGGAGTGCTCTCCGGAGCCGTCTTTATGCTTCTGATGCTTTTGTTTGTGAAGGTTCAGGAAAAGAACTACGCGAAAATGCGCGCGGAACTGTCAAAGCAGAGAAAAATTATCTGTGACGGCGCGGCAACGATACAGGGTACGGGCGGCTGGATGTTTTTCACGGAGCAGGGCTTGGAGTTTTATCCTCATAGGTTCAACACATCAACAGAAGAAATGTTTATCCCGACGGATATGATAACCGATGTGAAAACGCGGAAAAATCAGCTCGTCGTGACTACGGAAAACGGCTTGACATTTGCAATCGTCGTAGCCCGCGTAAAGGAATGGAAAAAGCAGATAGATACCGCGCTGACGGCGGGAAAATGAGGATAAATCATGAAAGACGATAAGATATGGGAGAAAATGTACGAGGCGGCGACCGCCGTGCAGAACGGGAGAAAAATTTCCGACTATATAGATGCCGGAGGGGTGGCGGCAGCAATTCTCTCGGAGAGCGGGAAAATATATACCGGAGTGTGCGTCGATACTGCATGCACTCTCGGCATATGCGCGGAGAGAAATGCAATCTTTCATATGCTGACCTGCGGCGAGAGCCGCATAAGCAGAGTGCTTACCGTGATGCCTGACGGAAAAACCGGTGCGCCATGCGGAGCCTGCCGCGAGCTGATGGCTCAGCTGATGCCGAAAGATTACGGTAAAACAGAGATAATGCTTGATTATGAGAGCGGGCGCACGGTGACGCTCGGAGAGCTTACACCGGAATGGTGGACAAAATAATGAAGCGGTCAGGACTTTTTGACCCGACACAGATAAAACAGCAGAAAATCCTCGGATTTCCTGCTGCCAGAGTGTTGAAAAAGCATTTTTTACTTTAAAAACAGATAAAAGCATTTTTTTGGCATAGCCTTCTCCTGCGGGAGAAGGGGGACCGCGATAGCGGTGGATGAGGAGTAAAATTGAAATTTTGACGCAAATGCTACTATAATTTGTCTGTAAACACCTCATCCGTCAGCCTACGGCTGCCACCTTCCCCCACTGGGGAAGGCTTTCTTTTTTTGTCGATTTTGCGCATCACCAATACTGATTTCTGAATTTAGTTTTTTTGACAGACTGACAGCAGAAAATCCTCGGATTTCCTGCTGTTTTATATTTACCTTTTTACATTGCGGCAAAGGAGATTTTATCCCTCGGAATCTCGACGGTTTTTCCGGCGAGATAGCCGAGAACTCCGCTTTCCTTTGTGAATATCAGCTTATATGAGCAGAGCGCCTGTCTGCAGATGCCTTTTTCGCGGTCGCTTTTGTTTACGGCATATTTTCCGTCGCCCACGAGCGGATGACCTATGCTTGCCATATGTGCTCTTATCTGATGTGTGCGCCCCGTGACAAGCTCGACTTCAAGCAGAGCTTCATCGCCGAGAGTGGCAAGCGTGCGGTATTTTGTCATGATTTTCTTTGCGTCGCCGAGTTTTGCGGGAGGCTTTTTCTTATAGACGCGGACGATATTTTCATCGCCGTTTTTGATGAGATAGCCCTCAAGCGTCGCTTCCTTTTCACGCGGAATTCCGCGCACGCGGCAGAGATAAAATTTCTTTATATCGCGGTTGCGTATCTGGTCGCACAGCTCGCGCAGAGCCTCTGCGGTCTTTGCCGCTATCACAAGCCCCTCTGTATTTCTGTCTATCCTGTTGCAGAGAGCAGGGGAGAATGAACGCTCGCCATCGGGGTCATATTCGCCTTTTTGCCAGAGATAAGCCTTTATCTGCTCGATAAGCGTATTCTGCTCGCCTGCCTCGTCGCTGTGGCAAAGAAGCCCGACGGGCTTATTACAGATGAGTATATTCTCATCCTCATATGCCACATCAAAGCGCGGACGCAGGCTCTTGAAAAAATCTTTTTTCTCGCCTGTCACGAGAAATTCCTCGCTTACAAAAAGCTGGAGCGTATCGCCCTCCTCGAGGATATCCGATATCTCGGCGCGCTTTCTGTTGCGCTTTATTTTCTTTGTCCGAATGAATTTATACATCATGGATTTCGGCATATTCGGAAAAGCCTTTGCTATGAATTTGTCAAGGCGCTGTCCTGCATCGTTTTTATTTATCGTGACAATCTGCATATTTCCCTCACTCGGCTTTGCATATCAGCCTGTCGTTTTTGATTTCCGCGGCATATACGCGCACCTCTTTGCCGCGAAGGTCATCCCCCTCAAGCTCGGCTTCGAGCATATGCTCGGTATGACCGCGGTTTATGCCGTTTTCATATGTTTCGAAAAGCACCGTGCCGCGATAATCGCGATTAGCCTCATAGACGACATCGGCGAGCACCGCTCCCAACTCCGCAAGCTCGCTTGCACGGCGTGTTTTGATATTCTCGGGCACCTGCTCGGGCATACTCGCCGCTTCCGTTCCTTTGCGCGGAGAAAAAGGGAAGACGTGCATATGCAGAAAGCCTGCGCGGCGTGCAAATTCCTCTGTCTCGGCGAAATCCTCCTCCGTCTCACCCGGGAAGCCCACGATGATATCGCAGGTGAAGGTGGCGGCGGGGATTTTTTCCTTTATATAATTTATGGCGTTCATTGCCATGTCGGCATTGTATCTGCGGCGCATGGCGGCAAGCACCTTACTGCTTCCGCTCTGGAGCGAGAGATGAAATGAGGGCATGAATTTTTCGCAGGATGCGAGCGTATCAACAAGCGCGGGTTTCAGCACGGAGGGCTCGAGCGAGCCGAGGCGGATGCGATGCACGCCGTCGATTTCGGCTATTTTCAGAATAAGCTCGGAAAGCCCTATGCCGTCGAGATCCTTGCCGTATGATGCGGTTTCTATGCCCGTCAGCACAACCTCGCTGTAGCCCGCCGAAACAAGTCCGCGAATTTCCTCGCAGATATCCTCGGGCAGGCGGGAAACGACCCCTCCGCGTGCGTCTTTTATTATGCAGTAGGCGCATTTATTGTCGCATCCGTCTTCGATTTTGACGAAAGCACGGGCGTTTTCCGTATGGTAGATGCGCATGTTTTCGATAGGCGTATTTCCGAGCTCCGCTATCTCTATGCGATTATCGGCGGCAGAAAGCGAAACGAAATCCGCAGCATATTTTGCCGCGCGGAGCTTGTTTCTGTTGCCGAGGACGAGACGCACACCGTCTATCTTTGCCGCATCTGCCGCCGCTATCTGCGAATAGCAACCCATGACGATGACGGCGGCATAGGGATTTTGCTTTGCCGCATGGCGGATGAATTTGCGAGATTTCTTTTCGCTTTCCGCCGTAACGGCGCAGGTATTTATTATATAAACATCGCAGTCCGCGTCATTTTCGGCTATTTCAAAGCCGTATTTTTCAAGCTCTGCCGCCACAGCCGCAGATTCATACTGATTTACGCGGCAACCGAGCGTATATATATATGCGCGGGGCTTCCTTTTTGCATTATTCAAGTTTTCTGTCCTCCGCAGTGGGAAAATTGTATTACTTTATTATTTTACAGCAAAAAAGTGCTTTTTTCAACAGTTTGCGCGAAATTCGGTATAGATTTTTCTCTTTTGCGGAAAATATGCAAAAAGGAGATGAGCGCATGAATTTCGGAAAAGGAAAGAGCGATATACTTTTTTCGCTTATCTGCATCTGGGCAATAATATTTTTCTCGGCGGCTTTTACGGCAATAGGCGCGGCGGCATCGCACGGCGAATGGGTACTCACTCATGCCGAAACCGAGCGCGAGGAGCATATTGTCGCAGAATCGGAGGATGAAGCCGTGGAGGCAAACGGCGATATTGAGATAAAAGCCGAAAAGGCAGATGATGCGTATGAAAACGGCATTCGCGCGATAATTTCCGCCTCGGTTGTCGCCGTTATTTCGGGTGCCGTGACGGCTTTCGCTTTGCGCAGGCACAGCGAAAAAGAATAGCGGGCGTGCGGATTTTCGCAAAAATCGCGGGGAAATTTATGCTTTTTCACAAAAATGTGAAAAAAACATATAATTAACCGAGGTGATAAAAATGGATACGGAAATCCGCCGCAGAAAGCCGAAGAAAAAGCGCAAGGTGATATTTATAGTGACAGCCGTCATCGCGGCTGTTATTCTCATAGCCTCATATCTCGATAATAAGCTCGATCCGCTTGTTGCCATGATGGCGGAGGTTCAGGCAAAAAATAAGGTGAGCGAAATGATAAATACTTCAACGGAGCGTGCTATTCTTGAATCCGGATATACGTATGACAGCCTCGTGAATATCAGATATGACAGCGTGGGCAGGATAACCTCGATTTCCGCCGATTCGATAAAAATGACGCGCCTGCGCACGAAAATAACGGATTACATAATAAACGATTTCAAGGATTTCGGAGGATTTACGATAGAGATTTCCGTAAGCAATTTGATGGATGATGAAATAATTTTCGGCAGATTTCCGGATATGAGCATACCTGCCTCGATAGATCCCGGAGCCGCCGTGACAAGTACGCTGGAGAGTGCTTTTGAGGCGGCGGGGATAAATCAGACCATGCACAGAATTTATGCCGATATAAAGGCAGATGTCTGCGTGCTGACGTTGATATCAAATTTCAATATAGAGATAAATGCAAAAGTGGCTCTCGCCGAAACGGTGATAGTGGGCGATATCCCGAAGGTGTATTGGGGGAATTGACCGATTCGCGAAGCGAACGCGGTCGGCGTCGCCGAGACAGGGGGAAATAACACATATGCGAAGCATGTGTGTCGGCGTCGCCGAGACGGGAGTCAAAACTTTCCTCTTTTTGTCCTTTTCGTTCTTTTCGGACAAGCGAAAAGAACTCTGAAAGATAAGTATCATAAAGAAACTTTTCTCTTATCGCGCTTTTCACTGACCAAAAGCGCGGCAAAAGTCATGTAAGAGGGCTTTCCTCCCTCTTACATATCTCCCTCCGCGTGCACGAGTTAGTCGCATGAAATAATGCGTGGCAAGTGCGTGCAGGATAGAGCAGAGCGAAAGCCGGAGATTTTGCCATCCACCGCAATCTCATACTACCACGCATGCGAACATATCACACGAAAGAGTCGAGCAGATTCGTGCACGCATTGTCTGCACGCCCGCTGAAAGTGCACGGCGGGCGTGGGTCTAATATGCGCGCTGACGGGACTATCAAAATAAGCCCTATCTCGCTATGTTCGCACACAGACGCGCACCCAAATCTGAACCGCGAGGTTCGCCATAGCCCGACATGGCACAGCAGTGAATCCGAGTCGGCGCTTAAGCGTTTCGAACCTGTAGCCGTGGTTCAGCAATTGCCGGACGGTCGGGGAAGTGTGTTCGCACCGGTCGCCGCGAGGCGACAGAAGGTGTTTAAAAGAGGAAAACTTTCCTCTTTTTGTCCTTTTCGTTCTTTTCGGACAAGCGAAAAGAACTCTGAAAGAGAAGAATCATAAAGAAACTTTTCTTTTATCGTACTTTTGCTTGACCAAAAGTACCAAAAGTCAGCAAGGAGAGCGTTCCCCTCTCTTTGATATCTCTTCCCGCGCACCGAGCAGAAAAGCGCGGCAAAAACCCGACGAACGCCATAAAAATACAGATAAAAAAGTATCCTCAAAGCTCTTGAAAAAAGCCTCGGCTTGTGATAAAATAGTATCACATCCGAGGCTTAAAAAAGGCAATCAAAAGGAGCTGAAAATGAAAAAGAAGTATCTGTTTTATGTCACGGGCTTTTTTTCGGGACTTTCCGTAATGGCGATAGAGCTTGGCGCATCGCGGCTGATGGCGCCTTACTTTTCTTCTTCACAGATAATATGGACTATCATCATCGGCACGATAATGATAGCGATGGCACTGGGAAATATTCTCGGCGGAAAAATGGCTGACAAAAGCGAAAATCCGGACAGGCTTTTTACATGGATATTTGCCGCGGCTACATGGACGATGCTTATCCCGCTTCTCGGTAAATTCGTTATATCGGGTGTTGCTGTTGTACTGGCGCTTTTTGTGACAAAGAATTATCTCATCTGGGCGGCGCTTGTTTCCTGCATACTCGTTTTCGTCTTTCCGCTTCTTGTGCTCGGCATGGTAACACCGAATCTTGTGAAATTCGCCGTTTCCAGCCTTGAAGAAAGCGGACGCACAGTCGGCATAATCGAAGCCTGCAATACTGTCGGAAGTATACTCGGAACATTTCTGCCTACCTTCGTTACGATTCCTTATATCGGCACGGCGCTCACCTTTGTCATATTCGCATCACTGCTTTATATCGTTTCGATAACATATTTCATCCTGCGCAAAAAATTCATTGTGAGAGGCTCGGTTATCGCTGCCGTGGCGCTTGTTCTCGGCATACTCTCGATGAATATCGGCGTGGCTTTCTGGAACGGCAATATACTCTATGAGGGCGAGTCCATATACAATTATCTGCGCGTGGAGGAGGACGATAATTCGCTTATTCTTTCCACAAATGTGCTTTTCGGCGTTCAGTCCATAAAGCGCAAGCAGGGCGGGCTTACGGGAATGTATTATGACTGCGCACTTGCCGCGCCCGCTATGGCAAAAAATTCTCCCGATGATGAAATATCCGTCTGTATTCTCGGGCTCGGCACGGGTACCTTTGCCATGCAATGCGAAAAATATTTCGGCGTGACGGATACGGACGGTGTCGAGATAGACAGGAAGATAGTGAAGCTGGCATATGAATATTTCGATCTTTCCGACAATGTGAATGTCTTTGTCGAGGACGGGCGGGCTTTTATTTCGCGCACGGAAAAGAAATATGATGTCATCATGGTAGATGCCTATCAGGATATAACGATACCTTTTCATATGTCGAGCAGGGAATTTTTCTTTGAGGTGCGTTCGCGTCTCAAAGAAAACGGCGTCATGGTTGTCAATATGAATATGTATACCGAGGTTGACGGCGGAATAAACGATTATCTCTGCGGGACGATACTTTCGGTTTTCGATTGCGCCTACACATATACTACGGGCGGCACGAATATCGAGCTTTTTGCTTCTTCCGGTTTTGACTGCGCAGAGCGCCTTCGCGAAAATCTGCCGATGCTCTCGGGTGAGCTTCGTCCCTTTCTCTCCGGTGTGAGCGACTCTCTTGAAAAAAGGGAAAAATCAGATTATATCTTCACGGATGATAAAGCGCCTGTGGAGCTTCTCGGTATGCGCGTGCTTGACGAGATGATAGCAGACGAGCTTTCCGCTGTGAGAGAAACGATAAAGGGCAAAAGCATAGGTGAGCTTTTTGATATGCTCATCTCGGGACAATTTGCATGAGGAAAAAATAAGAAAGGCTTTTAAAATGAACGCAAAGGAAATTTCGGAAATCAAAAAAACGCTCAGTCCGGACAGAAGCACAATCGCTTCCGTTTGCGGCTGTTATGTCAATGCAAGCGGAGAGATAATAGCAAAATTTTCGCGTCCTCTCGGACTGATGGGAGAGGATGAGGCGGAAAAATATCTCTTCATTTTCAAAAAGACGATATCGGGTTCGCTTTCCAAGAACCTTTTCAATATGGATTTTTCAACCTCGCAGGTTTCCGGCGGGGAAGAATACAGGCTGCTTTCACGCCTGCGCACAAGCGAACTCGGCGACGAAGAAGCTCTTGACGCTTTCTATGCGCTGGTCGCCAAGAGTGTCACTATGAAAGATAATTATGTGATACTGCTCGCCTCGGCAAAATATGATGTGCCTTTCAAGCATATCGACGGGAATACGCTTGCCGACGATTCGAGCGAGATTTTCTCGCATATATTCTGCTCGGTTTGCCCTGTGAAGGCATCAAAGGCTTCGCTTACATATGACCCTGAAGAGAAGCTTTTCCGCAATAATGCGGGTGCTTCTGCCGTCTCCGCGCCGGAAATGGGATTTATGTTTCCTGCTTTTGACTGTCGCCGCACAAATATTTACGGCGCACTCTTTTATACGAGAACGACAAAGGATACACATTCCGATTTTACGGGCGCTGTATTCGGAAATGATATTCCCATGCCTGCCGATGTTCAGGAGGAAAGCTTCCGTACATTGATATCGGAGACGCTTGCCGATGCCTGCGACCTTACGGCAGTTAAGGAAATGCGTCGTCAGATAGAAGAGAAGATAGAGGAGCACAAGGCAAGCGGCGAGGAAGAGCCGCTCACGCTGGATTGCGGCACAATAAAGGAGATACTGGCAAACTGCGGCGCATCGGAAGAGGGGCTTGCCGCATTTTCCGAGAGCTTCAGGGAAAATTTCGGTGAGATGACGGAGCTGGACCCGAAAAATCTGATAAACATGAAGAAATTTGAGCTTCGCACGCCGGATGTTGTGATAAAAGTGGCACCCGATAAGCCGGAGCTTGTGCAGACGAAGGTCATCGGCGGTGCGAAATTTATAATGATTCGCGCTGACGAGGGCGTGGAGCTTAATGGACTGAATATGTCCATATAAAAGATATCACTTTCATTTTTCAAACTTTTGAGAGACAAAGAGGATGGGGCATTGAGGCGAAGCCACCTCTGAACGGCGGCGCCGAGACAGGGGCAGAATGTGGCAGTCGCAGGCTGACGGATGAGGCGTTTATAAATAATTTATAGCAATATTTATTTCAATATTTCAATTTTACTCCTCATCCACCGCTATCGCGGTCCCCCTTCTCCCGCAGGAGAAGGCTATACGAAAAAATGCTTTTATCTGTTTTTGCAGTGAAAATATTTTTTCGACAGACTAAAACGGGAAACCATGCGGCTTCCCGTTTTTTTGTATATCATTATTTCTTTTTCTTCACCGCATAAACAGCATATGCGCCGCCGAGGAGCACGATAATGCATATTATCGGCAGACCTGCCTTGACAAATGAATTTCCGCTTTCGGAAGAAGTGCCGGAGGTTGGCTGCACGGTGGCGATGGCTGATGTGACTTTGGCGGCAGTTGTAGTAGTTTCGGCTGTAGTGATAGCAGCGGTTGTGGCGATTGTAGTAGTTGCAGTAGTTGCGGTTGTTTCCGCCGTGGTCGCTTCGGTTGTGGTCGTAGCCGTTGCGGTGGTTGCAGTAGTGGTGGTTGCAGTAGTGGTGGTTGCAGTAGTGGTGGTTGCAGTAGTGGTGGTTGCAGTAGTGGTGGTTGTCGCAGTTGTTGTAGTGGCAGTTGTAGCCGTGGCTGTCGTAGTAGTAGCTGTTGTTGCTGTTGTTGCTGTTGTAGCCGTGGTTACCGTAGTTGTTTCACTCTCGGAAAACTGCGGATAATCTGCCGCAATATGCTTTTCAAGCAGTTTTGCTATCTCCGCATGCCCGACTGCCGACGGATGAAAATCAAACTTTGTATAGTCGAGCGTTCCGTTCATGAGTGCCCAGATATCCTGTGCCGAAATATTGCTTGCCGTAGAGAAGCAAGCCTTATTTCCGTTGAGCGTGGCGGCGACATCGACTACAGTGCAGTTCTTTTCCGCGGCACGCGTACGGATTATATTATTTAACCTGACGATATACGGGTCAAGCAATGTTCCCGCATTGTATCTGTCCATCACGGTGAGGTTGCCGTAGGGATTATAGAGCGTTTGTATATACACCTTGCAATCGTGATTTTGCTCACGGATAGCCGCAAATATCGCGCGGAGATTTTTATCGAAAGCCGTATATGCAGCGTCGATTTCGGCAGAGTGATCAGCAACATCCAGCCCGAGTGCCTGCGGGAGTATATATTTGTATTTATCAAGCAGGTCGTTTCCGCCTATCGAAACGGAAATAAATTCCGCGCCCGCTATATTGCGCTTTGTTTCCTCACTGCCGTTTATTTTTGTGAGAAGGTCGGCACTTGTCGCACCGTCAACGCCGTAATTCCGCTCGGCAATACCGAGCTTATTTGAAACGAGCGTGGCAAATCGCATCGTTTTATCGGCAAGACCATAGCCTGTGGTTATCGAATCGCCGAAAATGAGGTAATCTCCGCTTTCCTTCGCATGAGTGCAGAGCGAAAATCCGATGCAAAAGAGAATTATTGCCGCTAAGACAACAGAAATCATTTTTTTCAAGTTTTATTACCGTCCGAAAAGTATTGTGCTTTTATTCTACCACCGACTGCGGCAGCCGTCAATATATTTTTGTTTTTTCATCGGTATTTAATGCAAAACGCTTGAAAGCACAAAAAAATTATGGTAGAATATCGTTGTAAATATTTTCAGAGGTATATTATAATGAACAAGACAAAACTCAGAATAAAAAAACTTGACGAGAGGGCGACAGTTCCCTCATACGGAAGCGAATTTTCCGCAGGTGCGGACATTTATGCGCTCTGCGATGAACCAATGACAATAGAAGCAGGGAAGACCGCATTTGTCCATACGGGCATTTCGCTTGAAATCCCAGAGGGGCTTGTCGGGCTTATCTATGCGAGAAGCGGACTTGCCTGCAAGAGCGGACTTGCGCCCGCAAACAAGGTCGGCGTGATAGACAGCGATTATCGCGGGGAGATAGTCGTCGCTCTGCATAATCACGGTGATGTTGCACGCACGGTTTCCATGGGAGACAGAATAGCACAGATGGTTTTCGCGCCGTATGTCTATGCCGATTTTGAGGAAGCGGACGAGCTTTGCGATACGGCAAGAGGAAGCGGAGGCTTCGGCTCCACAGGAAAATAAACGGAGCATAAAACGAGAGGGTAACGATAAGCCTCACTTGTGTAAAGGGAGGTGGCACGGCTTGCCGTGACGGAGGGATTGTAATGCAGAGAAAGCATAATAAAGAGATTGTTCCGCTTGCAAAAATGTTGCGAAAGAACATGACCAAAGAAGAAAAGCATCTCTGGTACGATTTTTTGCGTGGATATCCGGTTCGTTTTTCTCGTCAAAAGGTTTTGGGCAAGTATATCGCGGACTTTTACTGTGCCGAGGCTAAACTTGTTATTGAAATTGACGGTTCAGGGCATTATACCGATGAAGGGAAGCAATACGATAGCGAAAGAACAGCTTTTCTTGTGGGATACGGATTGACGGTAATCAGGATACCGAATACAGAGATATTCTATAATTTCAAAGGTGTTTGTGATTATATAAGCCATATTGTAGAGCA
>ERZ834769.785-NODE-785-length-31235-cov-4.805869_pt1 | contig 31235 bp, 20 predicted proteins | sample MGYA00519690_ERZ834769 | MGnify/ENA primary metagenome ERZ834769 (study PRJEB31850, sample SAMEA3708760) | human gut metagenome | biome: human gut; feature: human-associated habitat; material: faeces | place: China | collected 2014 ... | reverse complement strand
GGATGTTCTTCTATCTACTCTGGTTCTGTTCCTTCTACTCCGTATACTACAAACGAAAACGGACACGGTCCTGCTTGGGCTAACTCACTGTTCGAAGACTTCTGTGAATTCGGTTTGGGTATGGAATTGGCTAACGAAAAGATGCGTGCTCGTCTCGTGAAAGTGATGAACGAGGCTATTGCTGCTGATTGCACTCCTGCTGAAGTAAAAGAACTGTTCGCTGAATGGATCAACAATATGCTGGATGCGGACAAGACTAAGGAATTGGCTGCTAAGATCATTCCGGTTGTTGAAGCTAACAAGGATAAATGTAACCACTGCAAACAAATCGCTGAACTGCAACAATATCTTGTAAAACGCAGCCAGTGGATCATTGGTGGTGACGGTGCTTCTTACGATATCGGTTACGGTGGTCTTGACCATGTAATCGCTTCCGGTAAGGACGTTAACATCCTCGTTCTGGATACTGAAGTTTACTCTAACACAGGTGGTCAGTCTTCTAAAGCTACTCCGGTAGGTGCTATCGCTAAGTTCGCAGCTGCTGGTAAGCGCGTACGTAAGAAAGACCTCGGTCTGATGGCTACTACTTACGGTTATGTATATGTTGCACAGATCGCTATGGGTGCTGACCAAGCTCAAACTCTGAAAGCTATCCGTGAAGCTGAAGCATATCCGGGACCATCTTTGATTATCGCTTATGCTCCGTGTATCAACCACGGTCTGAAAGCAGGTATGGGTAAGAGCCAGGAAGAAGAAGAAAAAGCTGTTAAGTGCGGTTACTGGCACTTGTGGCGTTACAACCCGGCTTTGGAAGAAGAAGGCAAGAACCCATTCCAATTGGATAGCAAAGAACCGAACTGGGAAGATTTCCAAGGTTTCTTGAAGGGTGAAGTTCGTTACGCTTCTGTAATGAAACAATATCCTACTGAAGCTGAAGAACTGTTCAAAGCTGCTGAAGAAAACGCTAAATGGCGTTACAACAGCTACAAACGTTTGGCTAGAGAAAACTGGGGTGCTGAATAATAGTAATACCCTATAAATATAAAACGGTAATCTTGTAGAAGATTACCGTTTTTTTATTGTATGAACTCTGTCTAACATAAACAATACTCCCTTTTTCCCACTAGAGTTCATGTCTATTTTATATTTAAAATTAAGAATAACAATGCTCCAATCTATTTATTCTCAGACTTCGGAATCCAACTATCCACCAACTGCCGATGTTCATCCCTCCATTTACGGGCTATTTCTTCTTCATCCATCCGGGCATCCTTCATAGCTGTCATAAAAGAGCTAAGTTCTTCTGTCGTTAGTTTGATATTGCCAAAGAATTCGGCAGCAAACGGATCTTTCTCACTGAATCCTTTCCATGCAATAGCATGTATTTCTTCCAAGTCTCCATATACTTTCTTCGGATCATCCAAGAATTTCAAGTCAAACTGGTCGAACATCCAATGCGGTGTCCACCCCGTGATGACAATCCATTCTCCTTTGTCCATCGCTTTTTTCAAAGAAGCCAGCATGGTGGAACTACTTGAAGTCATGAGGGTATACCCATCAAGTCCATAAGCAGCAATGGCCTTATCGGTCGTCTTCATTATCCCTGCTCCGGCATCAATTCCCACTATTTCGGAAGAAAAACGGTCTTTGTTAGCTTCCAGCTCACTAATAGACTGGATCGTAACATATTGAGGAACAACCAGTCCTACACGGGCTTCTCCATATACCTCACCCAGGAATTCGATGCTGTCTCCATACTGATCCATATAATCTTTCATCGTTATTGGTAACCAGGCATCCAGAAAGACATCAGATTTCTTTCCTGACATAGATACAAAGATGGGGGCAAGGTCAGCATTTTGCAGTTCAACCTCATATCCATGTTCTTCCAATACCACCTTAGCCAAATGACTCATGGCAATACCTTCCAGCCAATTGGCATAGGCTATTTTTACTTTCTTTTTCTCTAAGTCTGAATTAGTACAGGAAGCCAGCAAAAGTATAGCTGACAATACTATTCCTACTATTTTATATATTCTCATACGTATTTTATCCTTTCCGTTTAGTTCTTATTTTTTCGTCCTGCCATTCCTTGTGTGATACGGTCTAAGATGATAGCTAAAATAACAACTGCGATACCACCTTCAAACCCAAGTCCGATTTTCATTTGGGTAATACCTTTCAATACAATTTCTCCCAGACCACCGGCAGCAATCATGGCAGCAATGACAACCATAGAAAGCGACATCATTATTGTCTGATTGACACCTGTCAGGATGGTTGGCAACGCCAAAGGAAGCTGCACTTTATACAATAACTGCCAACGGGTAGCCCCGAACGAACGGGAAGCTTCCACTACATTTTTAGGAACTTGCCGTATTCCCAATCCGGTAAGACGGACCACAGGAGGCATAGCAAAGATAATGGTGGCAAACACTCCCGGCACTGCTCCCAATCCGAAAAATAAAACGGCAGGAATCAGATAAACAAAAGCAGGCATCGTCTGCATCAAGTCGAGAACAGGACGGAGTATTTTCTCTGCACGCGGACTGTTTGCCGTCCACACTCCTAAAGGTACACCAACAATCAGAGCCAGACAGGTAGATGAAAAAACGAGAGCCAGGGTTTGCATAGTAGCCTCCCAAAATCCCATTCCATAAATCAGTAATAATCCCAATGCGGTGAAAATTGCCGTACCACGTCCTGCCTTCATCCATGCGAGTGCAGCAAGCACTAGAATGGTTATATAAAAAGGTATTCCAAAAAGTACGTGTTGGAATCCTATAATAAAACTACCGATGCCTGCATTTATGGCATCAAAGAAAGTGGAAAAATGTACCATCATCCAATTGATGACCGTCTCTATATATTGTCCTATATTTATCATAAATCTATTGCGTTTTGAATTATTTCGTTTATTTCTTCTTTATCTTTCCCCGTCACTTCGATGATTAAGGAGGAAAGCGGGATTGTTCCTAAAAACTCATGCGTCTCATCAATCACCCATACCGGCGAATTGCTCTTTGTCATTAAAGGAAGTATATCCTCCAACACTGTATCCTCCAATACAGAATGTACTTCTGTACGCACAATCGTTTCAATGGATTTTTCCTGTCTGCTACGTAACTTAAGCAGGTCGTTCAGACGTACTTCTCCGACCAGTTTATCATCGGCGTCTATGACAGGTAATACGGTGATATTCTTCGCACGCATCTTACGAATCAATACTTCAGGTCCCTCTTTCTTCAGACGGGCCACCAGTGGTTTGTCAATCATTAAAGAAGAAGCGGTGATAATTTTACTCCTGTCCACGTTTTCAACAAAACGGGCTACATAATCGTTAGCCGGTTCGGTCAGTATTTCTTCTGAAGTACCTACCTGCACCACCTCTCCGTCTTTCATAATGGCAATACGGTCGCCCAGTTTAATCGCTTCACTCAAGTCATGGGTAATAAAGACAATTGTTTTTTTCATCTTCGACTGCAAAGCCAGCAGTTCATCCTGCATTTGCACACGAATCAGAGGATCGAGCGCAGAGAAAGCCTCATCCATTAAAAGCACTTCGGGATTATTAGCCAGAGCACGGGCCAGTCCGACACGCTGTTGCATTCCACCGGAAAGCTCGCCCACCATCTGATTTTCATATCCTTTCAATCCGACAAGCTTCATGCTTTCCATCGCTTTCTTCTCACGTTCCTCTTTCTTCACTCCCTGAAGTTCGAGACCGAACGCGATATTGCTCAATACGGAACGGTGAGGTAACAGACCGAAATTCTGGAAAACCATCGCCAACTCTTTCCGGCGAACTTGCAATAACTCTTTTTCGGATATTTTAGATATATCTACTCCGTTTACAAGCACTTGTCCGGCAGTAGGACGTATCAGACGATTGATACAACGCAGTAATGTCGATTTTCCACTTCCCGAGAGTCCCATTATCACAAAAAACTCTCCTTCATTAATTGAAAGATTGGCATCTTTCACTCCTACCGTACAACCGGTATCTTTCAGAATTTCCTCTTTACTCTTATCTTTTTTCAACATCTTGAGTGCTTTCTGCTTCTCGTGACCAAAGATAAGGTACAAATCCTTTATTTCTATTTTACTCATATAATATATTGGTTTAGATTATAATAGTTGTTTTGTTTTCAACTGCTGCGTTCCTCATTCTCACTTACGATAAACAAGTTGAATGTTCGCATGGTTCAGTCATGTCACATGACAACATGATGATCCGACGTTTTTTAAAATGGTTTTAAAAGACAGACTGAGTAGTTTAAAAGGAATAGAATTTGATAAGATTATCCTCTCAATGAACAGTAGAAAACAGTATTTTCATAAATAAATAACAGTCTGTTCTTGCATATTGTTGGCACAAAGGTAAGGAAAATAGATTAAATATGCAAATTTCATTCAGATACGGAGTAATTCCAAAGATGCTTTTTCAAGTCTACGCATCCATTTTGCTTGAAAGAGATCCCTTCTTCCAACAAGAGTTGTTTCTGCTCTGTCCACCCCGGAACAAGGCGTCCCGATGCATTGACAACCCGGTGACAAGGCACAGATAAATCATCCGGAATCTGTTTCAAAGCACGCCCCACCATACGGGAACATTGAGGCATTCCCAATAATGCGGCAATTCCCCCATAGGTAGAAACTTTACCTACCGGAATTTCCCGAACAACCTGATACACCTCTTGACAAAAGGATGCGGAGAGACTCGCTTTGTCTACTTTATAATCTTTCATCACTCAAACATTACTTTATTTCAGTTCCAAAACTAGATAAAAAGAAAAGAATTTGCAAATAATAAAAGCATTTCAAATAAAATATGCAACTTTATTTGCTTTATTTACAAATAATCCCGACCTTTGTACCCAATAAAAGCAACCCTATTATTAACAAAACAAGCACTGCTGTTATGAAAAAGAAGACAATTCTATTCGCTTCTTGTTTATTTGGAGTATTCGCTTTCAGCTCCTGTGAGAAGAACCTTTATGATGAAAGCAAGCAACCTGAAAAAGAAATTCAAGTAAAAGACCTGGATATACCCGCAGGCTTTCAATGGAAATTAACTCAAGTAGCCGCAGGAACAGTAGCTGCTACTACCCCCACTATGGTTTCCTTCTTTTTGGATGAAGCATGTAGTAAAGAAGAGAAAATAGCCGACATTCCTGTAGATACAGAAATTTCAAGTCTCCCTTTGAGCATCCCAACCTACGTAAATACATTGTATGCCCAGTACAAAACCAGCACCAATGAAACCAAAAAAGTAGCCATACCTGTAAATGCAGATAGAAGTTTCTCACTGAACATTGCTAATGATGCCAAATCCAAATCTAACACCACCCCGTCAATCACTCGTGGGCATGATATAGAAGATGACATCCAATTGGCAAAAGGAGTCATTTTTCATCCCAAAGATGGTTGGGGAACAATCATGTTTGAAGACCAATTTCCATCATTAGGAGATTATGACTTTAATGATTTTGTAGTCAATTATAAGGTGCAGTTCCAAGGTATTAGAAAGGTTGACAAAAAATACACTGCGCAGTATATACAAATAGGGTTACGTCTAAAAGCTATCGGAGGAATATTCCCTTATTCCCCTTATTTAAGACTGAAAGAAATAGATTCTGACGAAGTGGAAAGTATAGAAGTTTATGAAACTAAAAACGTGATTCCTGCGATCGACGGAGTAGAACTTGTCCCCAATAAACATCTTATCATTGATTACAGCCCTTTAATTAAGAATCTGGCTAAACCTGCAGGCAGCCAATATTATAATACAGAAAAGAATGCTTTGGTAGCAACAAGTGATTTACCGGAGATCAATATTCTGATCACCCTAAAGAAGAGAAAAGAAGTAAAGGAAATATTAGAAGGCGATGAATTCGACTTGTATTTAAAACGTAATGATAGCGGAACAGAAATCCATATGAATGGTATTGAACCGATCACTTACCAATATCCATTCAATGATAAAAATCTGCTACCGGTATATACAAACGGGGACGAAGAAGATGATAATTATTATTTTAGTGCAGGACGCCTGATTTGGGGATTAAGAGTACCAGGCAACGCAGCACATGCTATTGAAAAAGCTAATTTCTTGGAAGCCTATAAAGGATTCGCAAAATGGGCGCAAAGTAGTGGCAAAAACGAACAAAACTGGTATAATCAAGGAAACGCAGATAAAAGTTTATTGATTCATAACTAACACATATCAATAAATCCCGGTAAACATTGAAAATTCAAGTTACCGGGATTTATTGTATTCTGACGTGAATAGTTTTGATTCTATCCTTTCCTTTTCAGCAAATCTGTCGGACTTTCACCAAACTGCTCTCTATAACATTTGGTAAAATAAGAAGGAGAACTAAAACCGACTTCATAACCAATCTCCGCCACTGTCATATCCGACGAAGCAAGCAGGGAAGCAGCCTTCTTCAAGCGAGCGATGCGAAGCAATTCATTCGGAGAATAATTAGTCAGGGATTTTATTTTGCGATAGAGTTGCACACGGCTTAATCCCATATCTTTACCCAAGTCTTCCACATTCAAATTTGAATCTCCCATCTTTGCTTCAATTAAAGCCTTGAATTTTTCCACAAAGTCTTTATCCATATCACAGACATCCTCTTTCGCCAACGTTTGTCCGTCACCAAAGAACTGTTTCAGGCGGCGATGTGAATCTATCAGATTACGAACGCGTGCCAACAGCAATTGCGAACTGAAGGGCTTGGAGATATAAGAATCCGCACCTCCGTCATATCCCTGAATCCGTTGTTCATCCAAAGAACAGGCTGTCAATAGGATGACAGGGATATGGCAGGTTTGCAGTTCGCTTTTCAGCCGACGGCAACACTCTATTCCATCAATACCAGGCATCATCACATCAGAGATTATCAAGTCCGGAACATATTTCATTGCTTTGCGGATACCCTCCGAACCGTCTGCTGCTTCAATTACAGTATAATCGGTATGGAGTAATCCGCGTACATACGAACGGATATCTGCATTATCATCAATTACCAAAACGGAAGGATTGGAAGAATCATAGCCTTTTTCCAGTTCCTCTTCTTCGGCAGCTAAAGTTTCATTCAGGTTGGAAGAGGCAGGAGAACCGGGAGAAGCAGGATTTAAAGGAACTGCAGAGATTGATGACTTTAGAGAATCTTCGGCCAGAATAGTTTCACAAGTCTGTACCGGTAAATCAACGGTAAAGACAGTGCCCTGCTTTTCATCACTTTCCACAGAAATTGTACCTTTATGCAATTCAACGAAAGCTTTGACCAATGCAAGTCCGATTCCCGAACCGGCATGGTGCATATCTATTTTATAAAAACGATCGAAAATACTCCGGATATGTTCGGCGGAAATCATTGAACCGGTATTGGCAACAGTAAAACGAATCCAGCGAGTATCCTCTTTCGTTAAGGAAGATAAACGAACCGTTATCTTTCCATTTTCCGGTGTGAACTTGAACGCGTTGGAAAGCAGATTAAAATAAATACGTTCCAACTTTTCCATATCCGCCAACGTATGGTAATCCGTATCCGGCATATTATCAAAAGAGAAATGAATGTGTTTCTTCCGGGCGGCTGCAAGGAATGATTCGTTCCAGCCCTCAAAAGAGGAAAGAACATCTACCTGAACTGGTGTATATTCCATCTTACCGTTCTCGTATTTACGGAAATCCAGAATCTGATTAACAAGACGCAAAAGGATATTCACGTTTCGTTGAATCAGCATCAACATTCGATGCTGATCTCCACTTAGTGTATGATCGGCCAATAAATGTTCTACCGGATCGGCAACCAATGTCAGCGGAGTACGGAAATCGTGAGATATATTTGTGAAGAACACCAGTTTGGCATGCGTTGCCTCTTCCAGTTGATGAGAAAGCTGGATGAGCTGATCCCGTTGCTCTTCCAGTTTGTCCCGCTGTTCTTCTAATTGGTCGCGTTGTTCCTCTAACTTGTCCCGCTGCTCTTCCAACTGTTTCTTCTGCTCGGAAAGTTCCTTATTCAGACGATTTTTAGCACGGAGAGATTTATAGACTACCAATAATAAGCCTGCCACCAATAGAAGAATAACCAAACCACCATACATCACCACCTGCTGTGTAGCAACCCGAGACAGATATCCGCCGATACGTCCGTTCAATGTTTCAATCTTCTGATCCAGTTCCGAGATGTGAGTTGTCTGAAGTTGCATGACATGTGCATTTGTACGGTCGACCACCGCAGTGTTCATGACCGTTTCCCGGGGATAAGGCTTTTTCTCAAGGATATTCATTGCCAGTTGCATCACTTTGTCGCCATTGGTCGGATAAATAAAAGTTGCATTCAACACACTGTCGAGCACCATTTCCAATCCGTTGCCTTTGCCGGGGAGAGCATCGATACCGACAAAAATCATTTCCTTCTCCCGTCCCACTTTCTTTGCAGCCTGATAAGCTCCCGGAGCGATACGGTCATTATGCGCATACACGGCATCTATCTTCGGATGCCGACGGAGCATACTATCCATTTCCACTTCCGCCGGTTCACGCTCCCACGCAGCATCCGCTTTATCAATCAGTTTGATATCCGGAAAGTTACTGATAGCAGCCATAAATCCTTGATGGCGTTCCATGGCAGGAGTTGAGCCACCCAGTCCGGTAAGTTCCACCACATTCCCTTTTCCTTTCAGGCTTGACGCAATATAATTGCCTACCGCACGTCCTATTTCATAATTGTCGGCACCAATATAAGCAGTATATTTATCAGAAAGAATCTTCCGGTCTACCAGGATGACAGGTATTCCCTTTTGATAGGCTTCCTCTACAATCGGAGTCATGGGGGCCGCTTCGTTGGCAGAGATAATCAATAAGTCAACCCCTTCATCTATAAAATAATGAACGTCTTCCGCCTGTTTACGATTATCATCCGCAGCCGACCGGATTTCAACCGATACTCCATCATAAAACATTGCTTCGCGGAGAATTTCATCATTCATCTTATGCCGCCAGGAGTCATCGCTGCATTGCGCCACCCCGATACGGAAACGGTGTGTGTCCTGCCGACAAGCCGTCATGCCAAGAAGACAGAGCAAGACTGCTATCCACTTCGTATATCCCATCATTCTAATCATTCTCATTTTTTTCGTATTTCTTTCTATGACCTAAATAGACGATTGAGAACAAAAATAAGAAATAAAACTGTGAGTATGCTATCTATCACCCAATTATTCTCATCATTACCCTCCAAAGAAATGCAAAACAGTTCCCAATATTCAATCGGAAATTATTAACAAAAGTATAAAGCGTAAGACAAACGCTCAATAAATGTTATAAAACATCTCTTTTTATTTGGATTATTTGCAGATTTAGCAGAAGTCCGTATCTTTGCAATGTGTTTTTCATAGTATTAGATTTAAGGTTAACAAAGGTTGGAGCAAGGCGTTGCTCCTTTTTTTATGTCTGTACGGCTACGCCTTGCACTCTGTATAACACCTACAACCTATATGACAGTTGATAAGACCTAGTTTTCATCCCATTCCCTTTCCAGTTTGCCATCAATGGTATAAAGTTTCCAACGTCCTACCCGGTGACCGTTCTTATATTCTCCACATTCGCGGAGCTTGTTATTCTTCACATAACGAGATTCAAAAGGACCGTTTTGCCGTCCGTTGACGTATGTAGAAGTTTCCCAATAATCAAAGCGATTGTCCACCACTAACTGGCGTGCTTTTCCGTGCAGTCTGCCAAACTGATAGGTTGCCTCGTACTTCAATTCGCCATTTTTCAAGTCATATTCACGATAGATTCCGTCCTTGCGGTCATTTTTCAGATAATATTCTTTGGTACGCATCCCTGTCTCACCACTGTATGAAACGTGCAGGCCTTCTTCTTTTCCATTCAGATAAGTTTCAATTACAATGGTATCGCCACTCTCTGCAATCTCTGTCCAACGACCGTTCTTCTGCCCATTCTTGTAACTACCCAATACATGAGGAGCTCCAAAAGTAAAGATGGACGAATATTCTCCATCCTTCAACCCTTCGTTATTATAATAAACCGTTTCGTATAGTTCATAAGTACCCTTCATGAAAGTATATTGTTTCCCTACTTGTTTACCATCCTTATAATTATGGTCCATCCGCAGAGTTCCGTCATAATCATACGACAAATGTTTTCCATCCTCCTTGCCCATCCGGTAGTTTTTCTCACTTTCTATTTTTCCGTCAGTAAAGAACGTTTTGCTCGTACCGTTCAACTTTCCTTCCTTATAAGACTTTTCTTCTTTCAGTTTACCGTCAAACTTAGAATAGATTTTAAATAAGCCATTCTTCCGTCCATCTTTGTAGACGCCTTCATTTATCAGAATGTTATCCAAATGCTCTTCATATTTGCCATCATAAAAACCATCTTTAAAAGAGGCCAGTATATACGCAGAGTGATAACCGTCAATGATACGATGTTCGCCGTTGAGCGGTTTTTCCGTCATCAAGTCTCGGTACAAGAATCTTCCGTCGCCTACATTAACGACAGATACCTGATCGATTTTAAACTCTTTTTGTGCTAATGAGGGAAGGGCTATGCATAGAAGCAAAAATACATTCCAGCATTTCGAGCGGAATAAAATAGAAACGTGTTTCATAATGTGACATTCTCTTTTTAGTTATTATCTTGTGAATCGTGCAAAGATATACAATTAGCTAAAAATCCAACAATAAAAAGAGAAGAAAAGAGGTGATATCCGAAAAGATTTGAATTAAAAAAATCCTCCTTACTACAACATACCGTAGTAAGAAGGATTTTCACTTTTGGATTCTTTTCGTCCCTACATTTACATCAATAGAGAAATTACATCAGCCTGTCTTTCAAAACCTGCGGAAGTTCGGGCATTGCACCGCTTTGCGTGCAGACATAAGCAGAAACTTCAACGGCAAGTTTGTGAGCTTCTGGTACCGGTTCTCCATTGAGAATGGAAGCACAGAAAGCAGCCGTAAAGGAATCACCTGCCCCCACCGTATCGGCAACCGGAACTCTCGGCGTCTCCTGGAAAGAGACAACACCCGGGGTAAACACATAACTGCCATTAATTCCGCAAGTCAGAATCAACATCTTCAGGTTGTATTTTGCCAACAGAATCCAACATTTATCCTGTAAGTCGATGCCGGGATAGCCAAACATACGGCTGATGGTCACCAGTTCTTCGTCGTTTATCTTCAGAATGTTGCAACGGCGGAAAGATTCGCGCAATACCTCTTTGGTGTAGAAGTCCTGGCGGAGATTAATATCAAAGATTTTCAGTTGTCCGTCTATGTCGGGCATCGTATCCAGAAAACGGTTGATAGTGGCACGGCTCACTTCATTACGTTGAGCCAGGGAACCGAAGCAAACGGCACGCGTACTCAATGCCAAACGTTTCAGTTCATCCGTGAAAGGTATGTTATCCCATGCCACGCCTTCTTTGATTTCGTAACAAGGCACTCCCTCGTTATCCAGTGTTACCTGTACCGTACCGGTAGGATAATCCACTTGTTCAATCTGCGTTTTCAGTTTCTTCTCGTTGAATACGTTCAGAATCTCGTCTCCCAACTCATCCTTGCCCACGGCACTCACCACGCGACTATCAAAACCAAACTGTGATACATGATAGGCAAAGTTTGCCGGAGCACCACCTATTTTCTTTCCTTCGGGCAACACATCCCAAAGTGCTTCGCCCATTCCTACGATTATATTATTCATGATCTACGGATTTTATTGTTTCCAAAGTTATAAAATTATTTTTTAATACGGAATGTATAGAACAAGAGATAAAGCACGCCCACTGTCATTACGGCTACTGCCCCACTCTGTCCCATGGCATCGGATGCTACTCCCATAGCCAACGGAAATACCGTGCCGCCGAACAGTCCCATAATCATCAGACCGGAAACTTCATTTTTCTTACCCGGTAGGTAAAGCAATGCCTGAGAGAAGACTACGGAGAACACATTGGAATTGCCGAAACCAATCAGGCCGATGCATACATAAATCATTGTCTTGTCATGGAACATAAACAAACCTGCCATCGCTATCAGCATCATCACAACACTAATGCCGAAGAAAGACTTCGGTGACATCTTACGTAAAATGAAAGAACCGAGGAAGCAGCCTGCCGTACGGAAGATGAAATAAAGGCTTGTTGCAAAAGCCGCATCATCAAGGCCCATGCCGAGACGTTCCATCAAAATCTTGGGGGCAGTGGTGTTTGTTCCCACATCAATTCCAACGTGACACATGATACCGATAAAAGAAAGCAGGATAAACGGTTTGCCAAGCAAAGCGAGACATTGTCCGAAAGTAGACGGTTTGCCTTCTTCTTTTTCTTCTTTAATCTGTGTGACATTGAGCAACAGGATAGCAATAACGGCTACAATCATGTAAATCGGGAACAGGATGCGCCAGCCTAAATCGAAAGTCGGAATGGCTTGTGTCGCTCCCCACATGGCAATATAAGGAGCAAGGAAAGAGGCAATGGCTTTCACAAACTGGCCGAAAGTCAGGCTACTTGCCAAACGGTCGCCACGTACGATGTTAGAAAGCAACGGATTCAGGGAAGTCTGCATCAACGCGTTTCCGATGCCCAGAAGGGAGAAAGAAATCAGCATCAGCATATAGCTGTCTCCGAAAACCGGCAATAACAAAGAAGCAGAAGTCACAAGCAAACTAAGCAATACGGTTTTCTTCTGACCGATGCGGCTCATCAACATGCCTGTGGGTACGGAGAAAATCAGAAACCAGAAGAATACCAGTGAAGGGAAGATATTCGCCTGCGAGTCCGACAGACCGAGGTCTGCCTTTACATAATTGGAGGCAATGCCTACCAGGTCAACAAATCCCATGGCAAAGAAGCAAAGCATCACCGGGATTAGTTTGGAAAGGGAAGAGTTTTTACTGTTTTCCATTGTTTTTTTTATCTAAATATGTTATCATCATTTGTTTATATCATAAATTTAGGCACGGATTAGGCGGATTACACGGCTTCTTGAATGATGGCTATCAGATAGCAACCGTCTAATCCGCGTAATCCGTGCCTAATAATATAAAATTATATTTTGCATGAGTACTTATTCTATTTATATCATGCAGTTATATGATTCAATTTACAATCTGATGTTAGTCGTGTGGGTACTTACCGTTAGTTATCTGTTCGTCGCCTATATGAATCACGCTCTCCTTATTGCATCAATACCTCAAGCCTACGGTATCTTTATCTTAAACCTACGGCATAGTAACCTTGAAGCTACGGTATTACTAACTTACCACGGCCGTGGTAGGAATTCGTCACGGCCGTGACGAATCAGTAATACCGTAGGTTTAACACAAGTATATCCCTACTATCCACCTACTATCCCTTAAGGAAAGATGTATTCATCCATAGGGAAACAAATAAAGAGCGCATAGGGCGAACAAGAGATATTTATGGCTTCAACTTATGAACCACAAACGAATCTACTTTATAAGCTCCTCCTTTACTGTAAAAGTTGATATGATTGTAAGGTTCCGAAGGGAAGACCTGATTGGTCATCACAAAACGTCCACCATTTCCAAAGGCTTCCACACTGGATTTATCCACAAACAGACGGAGTTTCAATGCCTCTTTGCCGCCTTGTTCCTCGTTTCCACCTTGTTCAATTGCTGTCCAGGTCAACATCGGGAAATTCTCATTGAAGCTGACCTCTCCGCTCTTGCGACGATCCATTGAGAATTTCTTTTCTTTCATGTCATACTGCATATCCACTTCTTCGCCTTTGTCATTGTAGAGACGGAAGCCGATTACGTCTGCACGTTGATTTTCGATTGTCAATTCTATTTCGTATGCACCGTCATTGCCGGGAATCATTTCTTTGATTGTGCGTGTTCCGTTTACTTTGAACGAGCGTTTCTTGGAAGCATCACGCAAAGCCAGCAGTTCGGGAGAGGGAGCTGATTGGAGGTAAGTCTCACCATCTACGGTAAACAGGCTCAAGTCACGGGGAACGGAATTCGGGCTACGGTATTGGGAGGTAGGAACATCGTTTGCGTATTGCCAGTTGCTCATCCATGCGATAGCGATACGGCGGTTGTCGGGAGCATCGCTCCAAGTTACGGTGGCGTAATGGTCTTTTCCCCAGTCCATCCATTTGGTTTTGGAAGGGAATTCGTTTACAAACTCTTTTCCGTTGAAGGAGCCTACAAAATATTGAGTAGCACTTCCTCCGAAAGGACCTCCGGGATTCAAATTACAAAGCAGCACCCATTTCTTATCATTGGTACCTTCTACTGGAAGTTCAAACAAATCGGGACATTCCCAAACACCACCATGTGCACCTTGCCCTTCACCGAAACGACTTTCAAAGGTCCAATCTTTCAGATTAGGAGAAGAGAATATCTGCATCTCCTGCCCTACTGCTAATACCATGATCCAGCGTTTGGTGTTTTCATACCAAAATACTTTCGGGTCGCGGAAGTCACGCGCTTCGGACGTCAGTACCGGATTATTCTCATATTTGGTGAAAGTACGTCCGTTGTCAGTACTGTAAGCAATGCTTTGTACTTGTCGGTCACTGTTTTGTGTATAGATGGCGATAATGGCACCTGCACCAAAACCGGCTGTATTATCAAAATCGACAACTGCCGAGCCACTGAAAATTGTCCCCAATGCATCGGGAGCAATAGCTACAGGAAGATGTTTCCAGTTTACAAGATCTTGGCTGATAGCATGTCCCCAACTCATATTTCCCCATTTGGAACCATAAGGATTGTATTGATAGAAAAGGTGGTATTCACCGTCTTTATATACCATTCCATTAGGATCATTCATCCACCCATAAAGAGGTGAGAAATGATAAGTAGGACGGAACTTTTCACGGTTGCCCGTATCGAACGTGTCGGACAATTTCATTTCCTTGCAACAAACAGCAGAAAGTTTCCCCCGTATAGGATCATTCGAGCCTAATTTAAATTTCAACAGTATGTTTTTACCAGCATAAGCCGAAAGATCCAGCGGAACAAAATAGTCCACTCTGTTCACTGCCAGACGAACATCCGCAACATTCACCTCTTTATTATTAACGATCATGCTGACACGTACATCAGGCATTACCTCCTCTACAGGTAAAAGCAAATAACGTTGATTTGTATTTATCTGTACCAGGCAATGTCCTTCACCCAAATCTTTTATTAATAAGGAAGAAGTATCGGCCGAAGCATCCAAAAATGAGAAAATCATCATAACCAGAATAGTCAAAAAGGTCTGTACTTGTTTAAACGAGAATAATACATTCATGTCAGATGGTATTAGAGTTAATTATTAATATTCAATGTCTTCTATTTGTCACCATGCAAAGATAGGTGCAACGGATAGTTACACCTATCACTTTTGTTTCAAAAGATAAAAAAAATGTTACCGATCTATTTCTTAGCGCTTAGATAATGTAATATATTCTTCGTCATGAGCACAATATTATCTTGATAAACGTTTATATTACTATTCTGATTCCATTCGTAAGCAGCCAGACCGAGAGCTATACATGTACCTTGATATTCCGCTGTCGGAGCAAACTCTACCATTCCGGCACAACAATAATCCGTTACGTGTCCCCAAGTCGCCAAAACGGTAGCTTTATTTTCTTCTTCAAACGCTTTCACCACATTTCCTGCATTGGGATAAAGAGCGGGGAAGCCATAAGCATTCAAGTCCCACATACAGTTATGGTCTTCACGCCGTCCAGGCCCGATCAACGGGAATGTTTCATGGGGGAATTGGGAAGAAGTAACCATACCAGCAAAAACCGGATGAGCCCGATGATCATACTCCATTCCGATATTGGCATTAATTGTCCAAATGTCTGCCCCATCTCCTCCTTCACCATCTGCAAATATTCCGGGAGCGCGTTCGGTACGTCCAAATGGTACAACCAATTGAGTCGCATGATTGCTTAAGAACAGGTTTCCGCCATTCTTATAATAAGTAGCCAACGCGGCAATTGCATCAGCAGACAAAGGTAATTTATCCCATCCTGCTCCAATGCCGACACGGTCTATATGTACCCAAATAACATCATAAGCAGAAAGGTCCTCATCAGTCAATGTAGCGGAAGTAATGACTTTACCATTTACAAATTGCTTCTTGAACCACGCATAGGAAGCTTTTTCATCATCATCTTCTATCTCTTCGGGAGTATCATACGTTATCACGTAAGCTGCATTTGTCAAATCCTGCGCTTCGGAAGGTTTCACCTTTATATTTTCTTCTGTCACTCCGCAATCTATCACTTCGGACGACTCGCTGATATAAAATACCTGATTGCTGCTCGTATTCTCTATCGTGAAACTTGCGAAACGATTATTTTCACCTTCCGCAGCATTCACAGTCACAGGGTTTTCTATATTGTCACTCCAAGCCACCTGAATGGTGTTCGATGTGAAATGATTATATTCGCCTTTCACATGAATCACGCCATAGTCTGCTTCTTTGCCATTGAGTTGATTTTCGCTTCTGTTTACAGTGAACAAGTTATCGCTTATCAGATTGTTTTGTCCGCTTATATCAAAGAAAGTCATTTTGTTTCCAGTAAATTCATTATCCGAGATATTCACCCGGTTACAACCTATAAAATTAGCACAGCGATCATCATTTGCCGTTAGTTTGTTGTGAGAAAATATCAGATTACTTTCGCCGGAAATACGTGCCGTCACACCGCCCTGTGTTGAGCCGAATACGGAATTGGTTACCATATTCTGTATGCCACCATTCATATCAATGCCATTCACTACATCGGTTGCATCTATCCGAGCTAATGTTATAGCGTCACACCCTTGGAGTTTAATGCCCTGGTACATATTTTCCATTTTAATATTGAAGAAGTGCAGGCGGTCATTATCATGTTCTACATAGATTCCAGTTCCCTGATGGTCCCCCTTCCCCACAAGCGTAAGTCCGTTTACCTCCACACCGCTAATGCGGTTTTTGCGTCCGTCTATATCGGCAACAGGGGCAACGTGTAACGCATATTCGGCATTTCCAAGCACCAGACGACTTTCCCGCGTATCGGCAGCAGCAGTAACCGCTTCATCGTTCACACCTTTCAATGTTACGAAATTACGCGTAAGTTGAATGGGACTATCCAAACGAAAAGTACCTTCGGGAATAAGTATCGTTCCTCCCTCGGGCGGAAGATCGGCTATAATAGCATTTATAAGATCAGCACAATCAGTGGACCCATCGGTTGGAAGTCCGAATTGGGTTATGTCTATAATCTTCTGACCGTTACATTCATCACAGAGAGTATAGGTATCGTCATTGCTGCAAGATGTGCCCAACATCAGGAGCATTCCGCTTATTAAGAATTTATTTATCTTCATGGTGTTACTATATTAATAATGGTGTATGTTGAGGAGGTTATTCTACTATGCTCACCTTATCAGATGATACACAATTAGAGACTTCAGTTCCTGAGTTCACCAGGAATACCCGATAACTCTCCAAATTATCTATAAAGCAGTTTTTGAACACATTTCCTGTTCCTTGAGTAGCATTTACGGCCACAGCATCAGTATAAGCCCATTCACATGACAAACTGTTGGATACAAACATATTGTTGTTACCCTTTACATTGATTATGCCAAAGTCATCACCATGGTCGAGCATCTGATTTTGAAGAGCTCCGGTAAGCCAAAAAATATTCTTATTTACCCGATTATCATTACCACTCAACACGAGAATACCATTGTAGTAGCTTTTAAAATTATTACCTTCAACAATACAGTTATTACAACCATCAAGCACTAAATTTTCACGCCCGTCAGGATAGACCTGATTATTAACAAACGAAAGTTTGTTCACTCCCTGCGCCTTACAGGTTATGCCAGTGGGCTGAGCACCCAGTTGGCAATTCTTGATATTAATATTCTCGCCACCAATCAGCACCATACTATTGGGAAGCTCACATACCCAGCAATTGATTATCTGCATGTTTTTCGCTTGTTCTATCTTGACGCCTGTATGCAAATTTATACCAATAATATTAGAAAGCATTCCATCATCACTCGTACCGGCAAAGTGTATGCCGATGTTCTTAGCTTCCGTACCACCGGACACCATCAGGTTCATAATCTTTACACCCTTCACGCCTGTCTCTACTTTTATAGCAGCTTCGGCATTACGCGCCACCAATTTACTTCCGCCACCAGGGCCCAACAACTCATTTATTCCATTCACATCAATATTGCTACGCATACCGGGATTCAACCCTTTGAATGTCACATTGTGCTTATTAATCACAATGGGAGCGTCGAGCACAAAATCACCTTCAGGAATAACCACTACTCCCCCTTCGGAAGGCAAGGAAGCAATAGCACTATTAATGGCTTTCGAACAATCCGTCTTTCCATCGCCAACAGCTCCGAATGTGGTAACATCGCCTTCGATTTCAGTATGAGTGCCATAACACAACAGATTATCATCACTATCGCAAGCCGTGAACAAACACAGACAGAAAGTGCTAAGCAAATATCTTTTTATTTTCATCATATTTATATTTAAGGAATTTATACTAGTTAAACTTACCATATCCGGGATTCTGCACATAATTGCCTTCAGAGAAGTTATATTGTGCATTGGGAATAGGCAAATATTCATCTCTACCACGAACAAAGCGAGCACCACGATAATAAACGCGCTTATTCTGCTCCACACTAATGTAACTGTTCATGGTTTCCGCAGCAATCCCCCAACGTACCAAGTCGAAGAAACGGTCACCTTCCATAGCAAACTCCATACGGCGTTCCCAACGTAATGCCTTGCGGGCAAAGTCCTGACTCCAGCCCTCAGCAGGATATTCGCCTATCAGATAATTAGCTGCATCCTGTTCGGAATGTTTAAAGTCTTTTACATAAGGACTATTTTTGGCACGCAGACGAATACGGTTAATAATTTTGCGAGCCTCTTCCAGTCCGGTAGCTTCGCCAATCTCTATCAAGGCTTCAGCCTTCCATAACAATACATCAGCATAGCGGATTATCTGCCAGTTGAGATGAGAAGCTCCCCAAGGCCAACCTTGGAACATATCTTCACTTTCAGGCGAGATGTAGAAGCGCTTTGTACAATTAAAGCCATATTCACCGCTGTTACGTATCCAGTTTGCTTTACAAGGCTCAACGGTATATGTTTTCCAAGTGATACCAGGACGACCGGTAACGAAATCCAAACGAGGATCCACAGTTGCATCAATGTTGGTGAGCTCACTTCCTTCGTATATTCCATAGTCATCGGCGTTGAAAGTATCAAACAAAGGCAATCCATAGTTATCTGTCTTATAGGCATTGATCAAGTTCTGACTGGGTAAGAAAAATCCGTCACCACCATAAGGACCTTTAGGAGCATTCAACAGATTACTCCAGTTTATATTCCCGGCACCATCGGTTTCATCATCCATCGAATATTGTACGGCAAACACAGACTCTACCCCATTTTCATATTCCAATTGATCAAGTTTCTGAAAATCGTTCAAAAGAGTATATGCCTTTCCTTGCGCACCTACTTTGTCGCAAAGAGTCACCACTTCAGCTAACAATTGTTTATCAATAGCAACCACTTGGTTATTATCATCTTGTCGGTAAGCCTGATAAAGTCTAGCTTTGGCAGCATAAGCATAAGCAATGTTCTTAGTGACACGCCCTACTTGAGATTGAGTATCAGGCAAATCGTTAGCAGCATCAAGAAATTCTTGTGCTATTTTACCCAGAAGTTCTTCACGGGTAAACTGATTGTTGGGAATGTACTTATAGTCATCATTTTCCACATTCTCATCAAAATAAGGTACTTGCTTGAAAAGGCGAACCAGTTCAAAGAAGAAGTGTGCACGAATCACTTTCATTTCGGCTTTACGACTTTTAATCATCGGCAAAGCGTTCTCATCAAGCGTATTCATTACCCGCAATGCGCTGTTACAACGTTGCAAGCAACAATAAAGTTGAAACCATTTTTCGTCGGCATTGCCCCATGTAGCATCTATTTTAAAGGTTTCAAGCAGCGTACAAAAGTCTCCATCATTTACACCGCCACCACCTTTGTAGGCATTATCCGAACGTACTTCACCATACGTCCAATTGGTCATCGGCACCCAGTGCATATCACGATTAGGACCTTTCAATCCTGCATAAGCTGAAGTAACCAAAAGCTCTACACCATCGGCCGATGATAACAAATCGTCATTGAGTGTACCCTGAGGTTTAATATCTAGAAAACGACTCTCATCGCAACTTGCCAATAGTGCCATCACACCTACTGCAAAGATATATTTCAATTTCATAATGTTCTGTATTTAGGATAAAAATTAAAAACCAAGTGATAGACCGAATGTATAGGTACGAGGTTGGGGATATGGATAGCCCAATCCTTCCGGGTCGGCACCAGTATAATTAGTCAGCGTAAAAACGTTCTGTGCTTGCAGATACAAACGCAAATTGGAAAGATGCGCTTTCTTAATCCACTTATCCGGGAAAGTATAACCCACAGTTAGAGTTTTCAACTTCACATAAGAACCATCTTCAATAAAGAAAGTGGAACTGCGTGTTTCTACATTATTATCAACCACAGTCAATGCAGGGATATCACAATTATAAACTCCGGTTTGCTCATAAGCATTCCAAGCATGCATTGCATCCATCAAACGTACAGAGTGATTACCTGTCCAACCTTGAAAAAGGTCGGTATAAAACTTGGAATTGTTCCATGCATCGCGAATCATACCATTGAAGAATACAGAAAGGTCAAATCCTTTGTAAGATGCACCGATGTTCAAACCACCAATAAATCTAGGTTGGTCACTCCCTTGCCAATCCATATCAGCAGTATTGATAATGTTATCACCGTTAAGGTCTTTGTAGCGAATACGCCCTACGCCGGGAGCACCAATCTGTACATCATATTTGCTTAGGTATTCATATACCTCCTGTTTTGTTTTGAATACACCATCAGCTTTATAGGACATCCATGATCCGTAAGGTTGACCTACAATAGTTTTGTCCACACCATTACCACCTCCCCAAGTATATTTGATTACATCCGGAAGTTCGGTAATTTCATTTTTATAATAGGAAAGGTTGAACGAAATATCATACTTGAAATCCTTTATTTCATCTCGCCAAGTAAAGGTTGCTTCCACACCGCTATTATCCATACTGGCAGCATTGTACCATTTATATCCACCTTCACCGATCACTCCTATATAAGGTTTCTGGATTAACATACCAGTAGTCTTTTTTTGAAAATAATCCAGTGTCAGTCCCAAACGGTTGTCAAAGAAAGCAGCATCAATACCAAAGTTCAGTTGTTTGGTCTCTTCCCATTTCAGGTCGTTGTTACCCGAACGGTCTTTCTGTACTCCGGGCAATACCGTTGTACCATCCCCATTGAAATTGTATGAGCCATTGGACATGTTAGTGTAATAGAGGTTGTAAGTAGCATTGTTATCAATCTGATCATTACCATTTATCCCCCACGATGCACGCAATTTAAGATCTGAAAGCCAGTTTTGCGTACATTCCATAAATTTTTCACGCGATACTCTCCAACCGGCAGATACTGAAGGAAAGATAGCAGAATTATTCCCTTTACCGAAACGTGAAGAAGCATCACGACGCACTGTTCCTGATATAAGGTATTTATCATCAAACGCATAGTTCACCTTACCAAAGTAAGAGACCATAGCATAGGTAGAAGCATTGTTACTCACACTTTTTCCTTCAGTTACAGTGTCTAAGTAACGATAATCGAGATCTTCTATCACCAATCCGCGACCATATCCCTGTAAATGTTCACCATTCTCTTTCTTAGCTTCAGTTCCTATCACTGCACTGATATTGTTCTTCCCAAGGTCTATGCTATAATTGGCAGTGTTCGACCATACCCATTGCACGCTATTATCTTGTCGTACGGTCAGTTCATTTACATCTACCTTACGATCGGCTTCACTCCATTTGGGGACGAAAGTTGAGTTGAAACCGGTAGTATAGTTCAAACCAAATTGACTCTTCAACACTAGATTTTTAATGGGTTCCACTTCCAAATAAACATTGCCAAAGATACGCCAACTTTTGTGACGATTATTGGCTTCATTGTCTGTCAAGCGAATGGCATTCGGCTTATCCCCCAATATATCCACATAGCCACCGGCATACCCTCCATTTTCATCATACACAGGAATGGCCGGATGCTGGGCAATAACCAATTCTTCTATACCGGCAGGATTAAGATGCTCCAACCAGTGATTCACCGAAATACTTTCACCCACACGCACTTTACCATCTACAAAGCGAAAATTAGAGGCTAAACGCGAATTAAAACGTTCGTAGTCTGTATTACGGCAAAGACCATCCTGATTCATATAATTTAAGGTAAGAGCCACATTCCCATCCTTAAACCCTTTAGAAAGAGAAAGATTATAATTTTGCATTAAAGCCGTACCAAATATTTCCTTTGCCCAATCAGTGTTGCCCGACTTTATTTTCACTCCATTCTGGTCAAAATAATATTCTTGCAGTTGGGCCTTTTCTCCATTTCCATATACTACACTATTGGGATTGGTTCCAAAAGTATTTTTATAAGCCTGCCAATACACATCACCCCATTGGTAAGCGTCAAGCATATCAATACCACCAGTAAAAGTCTGGGCAGTGAGCGACATATCAAAACTTACTTTTACATCGCCTTCCTTAGCACGTTTTGTGGTGATAATAATGACACCATTGGCAGCTTGCGCACCATAAATGGCAGCCGAAGCTGCATCTTTCAACACCTGAATGGATTCAACATCATTGGATGAGATAATAGAAGCCACATTATCATGTGTCTGAACACCGTCTATTACATAAAGAGGAGAAGAATTGTTGATGGTAGTAATACCACGTAACTTAGTATCTGTGTTACCACCTCCGGGTTTACCATCAGTTGTTACGTTCATACCGGCTACACGTCCCTGCAAACCTGACATCACATTACCAGTAGGTATGTCAGCCACCTCTTTCATCTTCACTACAGCTACCGAACCTGTCAGACTGGCTTTCTTTTCAGCCATATAACCTGTCACAACCACTTCGTCAATCATCTTAGCATCCTCTTCCATCACTATCTTCAATGAAGGTTTAGCGGCAATAATTACTTCTTTATATCCTATATAAGAAATTGCCAATAATGCATTCGTTGGTACACTAAGAGTAAAGTTACCATCCAAATCTGTGATAGTTCCAGTTGATTTAGAATCATTTTGCACTACGGAAGCACCAATAATTGGTTGACCATCAGTCTTTGAAGTAACGTTTCCTTTCACTGTTATGTTTTGCCCCCAAAGGACTGACATGAAAGTAAACAGGAAACAAACGCTACAAAGAAGTTTTTTGTTCTTCATAATACTAAGCATTAGTTTGATGTTATTAAATTAAAAGTACGAATTTTACTAAATCGATGATGCAAATTACGGTTGATTTATATCAAACGACTGAAAAAAATGTTTCAAAGGCTATAACATTTGTTGCATAGAACGCTATTTTATAGGGTTTTATACATTATTCTTCGAAATAGAAGAATTATAGAATATCTATTCTCCAGTAAGTATGGAAAATATTACCTTTGCAGGTGATAAGAACTTAAAAAATGGAGTTAACTACTGGTTGTAGTCAACTGAAAAAATCAACGATATGAAAACAATCTCCAACAAACAACTCACGATTCAAGTATCTCCTCACGGAGCTGAACTCTGCAGCATCGTCGCCAATGGAAAAGAATATTTGTGGCAAGCCGATCCTGCTTTTTGGAAACGTCACTCTCCTGTCCTATTCCCCATTGTCGGGAGCGTATGGGAAAATGAGTATCGTAACGAGGGGATTCCTTATACGCTTACTCAACATGGTTTTGCCCGTGACATGGAATTTACTCTTATTTCTGAAAAAGAGGATGAAGTACGTTACCGCCTTGTCAGCAATGAAGAAACTTTGCATAAATACCCTTTTTCATTCTGTCTGGAAATAGGCTATCGCATCCAGGGAAAGAAAATTGAGGTTATGTGGGAAGTAAAGAATAGCGGTGAAAAGGATATGTATTTTCAGATTGGGGCACATCCAGCTTTCTATTGGCCGGAGTTCGATGCAAGCAATTCTGAAAGAGGGTTCTTCGGATTTGACAAGGAAAACGGTTTGAAATATATTCTCATTTCAGAAAAGGGATGCGCTGATCCTTCCACAGAATATTCTTTAGAGTTGACAGACGGATTATTACCACTGGACACGCATACTTTTGATAAAGATGCTTTGATACTGGAAAATGAACAGGTCCGTAAAGTTACCTTATATAATAAAGAGAAACAGGCTTATCTTAGTTTACATTTTAACGCTCCGGTAGTCGGTCTTTGGTCTCCACCTGCAAAGAATGCTCCTTTCGTCTGCATCGAACCTTGGTACGGACGTTGCGACCGCGCACATTATACTGGTGAATATAAAGATAAGGACTGGATACAGCACTTACAACCGGAAGAGATATTCCAAGGAGGATATACAATTGAAATTGATGAATAATTGATGAATAAAAAGTAGCTGCCGGATTTCACATCTGACAGCTACCAAATACCTAATTCTAATCTACAAAACCTAACTTATAAATCTAACCTATGAATCCTTAAAAAGCAATCAATACTTGTTGCTTTCACTGAATCTATGCAAACATCTATTGTGTAACTTCTACTTCTATTATAAACCCAACCGATACGCATTGAATGAATCTACTTGAAATGAACCTCCTTTGCTATAAAAACACATACGGTTGTATGGTTCCGATGGAAAGATAAGATTAGTCATTGCTACCTTTCCTCCATTCAGGAATATTTCTACAGAACATTTATCAACAAAGACATCCAACGTATATTTATTCTCTTTCTTTATCGGTGCCCAGGTAGCTAATGCGAAATCATCTATATAATTGATGGAAGTCGTCTTTCTACGGTCGTGAACCTCTATTTCATGAGGTACACTCTTCTTTCCGAAATCCACGATACCACTTTTCGTCCGGTCCATAACCAATCTCTTTTCCGGAAGATTGAAGTAGATATCCACCTTTTCCCCTTTATCATTAAAGAGGCTGAGTCCCATAATCTCCGCTTCCCCGACGGTAATTTCCAATGCCAGTTCATAAGCACCATCATTATTAGCCAATAAAGAATCAATATGATAATCATTGGCAACCGTAAATGCCGGAATTTCTTTCTTTTCTTTTCGCAGAGTCTTTATCTCCGGTACCGGAGCTGCTGAAAGATAAATTTCACCGTCTTGTGTATAAAGACTTAACTCACGCGGCAAAGCGTTAGCACTACGGAATTGCTTTGTCGGAACAATATTACAATATTGCCAGTTACTCATCCAAGGAACAGCAATCGTTCGTTCTCCAGTGTTTGAGAAACAAACGGTAGCATAGTGATCTTTGCCCCAATCCAACCATTTCGTGACATTCGGCTGACTGTCACAACTGAATTTCTTTCCATCAAAGTCTCCTGTAAAGTATTGAGTGGCACTTCCTCCGAAATAACATCCTGGATTGACGTTCACTATCAATGCCCATTTCTTACGGTTCAGATCTCCATCCACCGGAAGTTCCACCATGTCCGGACATTCAAATTGACAAGGTTGTACCCCGTATCCTTCTCCGAAATTACTCATATAGTTCCAGTCCTTCAGATTCTTAGAGTCATAGAAACGCATTTCTTTATCGGCGGAGACAATCATCACCCATTTATCTTCCGGTTCATACCGGAACACTTTTGGGTCACGGAAATCTCTCAAACCATCAGCAGGGCACAAGATGGGGTTCTTCTCATATTTAATAAATGTCCGTCCATTATCCTTGCTAAAAGCAAGACATTGGACCTGCCCGTTTTTGTCACTGGCAGAAGTATAAAAAACCAGGATGCTCCCTACTCCATACCCCGCTACATTCTCCTGATCGACAATAGAGCTGCCGGAAAAGATATGTCCCAATGTATCACGGGCAATAGCTGGGGCCAAATGTTCCCAATGTACAAGGTCCTTACTGACAGAATGTCCCCAATGCATATTTCCCCATTTAGAACCGTAAGGGTTATATTGAAAATACAAATGATATTCTCCATCTTTATACACCAATCCGTTGGCATCATTCATCCAGCCATAGAGAGGAGTATGATGGTAAACAGGGCGGAACTTTTCCGTATTGGCTGTATCAAAAGTATCAGATAGCTTGATTTCTTTCCAGCAAAGTGCATCCTTTGATTTATTACGAACACGGACGGTGGCAGCCTTCGCTCCGGCAGGCAAAGCAAAGGGAACAAAATAGTCCACTTGAGTCTGTGCCAGACGAATATCCATATCGGTATCCGCAGCCTCTCCGGTATCAAGCAGAACCTGACTTTCCGCAGCTTCCTCTTCTATAGGAAGCAATATATAATTAGTCGGATTGGTAATGTGGATGACAGTCAGGCTATCCCCTTTCTGTTCCAAGGTCAACTTGCTTTTAGTGGTGTGGCAATAAATCAGTCCGTAAGAGACTGCCAATGCAAGTATTGCACCTTTACATAGTTTCATCCAAGGGTTTGTTTTCATGGCAACAAAGTATTCCTAATTTATACAAGCTTTTAATCCAAAATAGACGAAGGCAAAGATAGGGGGTATCTTCGCCTTCGCCTATAAACTTTGTTTCAAAGGGTATCAAATTTGATACAAATCCTAAGAATTTTCTTTTATCATCCAAGAATAAAGACCTGTAACCTCTTTGTTTTCCTGAATTTATTTTTCTACTTTTGAAGCCAATCTTTATTCTTCTACTTATGCCAGCAAATAGAAATGCCTTAATCCGTTATAAAACAATTGATAACTGTCTGCGTAATCCTTATCGACGCTGGACGTTGGAAGATTTGGTAGATGCTTGCTCGGATGCCCTTTATGAATACGAAGGCATCGATAAAGGCATAAGCAAACGTACGGTACAAATGGATATACAGATGATGCGCAGCGAGAAGCTGGGTTATAACGCTCCGATTGTGGTGTACGAAAATAAATACTATAAATACGAAGATCCGGAATACAGCATTACACAAACTCCGCTGAACGAACAAGACCTGAAAACGATGTCGGAAGCAGTGGAAGTGTTGAGGCAGTTTAAAGGCTTCTCCTATTTTACGGAAATGAGCGATATTATCAACCGCCTGGAAGATCACGTTGCTTCTGCCCGGATGAAAACCACTCCTGTCATTGACTTTGAAAAGAATGAATCATTGAAAGGACTGGATTATCTGGATACGATCTATCACGCGATTGTAAACGAGCATCCGATACAGCTCAAATATCGTTCGTTCAAGGCACGTTCGGCCAACAGCTTTATTTTTTATCCTTATCTATTAAAAGAGTATCGCAACCGATGGTTCGTTTATGGTGTCAGAGGAAACGGACGGATCTTGCAAAATTTAGCTTTGGACAGAATACAATCATTGGAGGTTCTGCCACAAGAACATTACATAAAAAATACGTTCTTCGATCCGAACACGTTCTTCGATGATCTGGTAGGAGTCACTAAAAACACTGGAAGTGTAGCGGAGAAAGTCGGTTTCAAGGTAGCGGCTGCCGAAGCACCTTACATCATAACCAAGCCTATACACCGCAGCCAGCAAGTGGTGGAAAGATTAGCTGACGGAAGTGTCATACTGGAAATTGAAGTCGTCATCAACCATGAGTTAGAACGAGTATTCTTCGGATATGCCGAGGGAATACAAGTTCTTTATCCGAAGACTCTGGTAGAATTGATGGGTAGGAAACTAAAAAAGGCTGCTGAACAATATACCCATTCGAAATGAAAAGGGAACACGCCCAATTATCCTATCTGACATTCAAGAAAAACAAAAAAGCATGGAGAACCTGTCTATTGTTCAACTATGGAAACTTTATTCTTCAAGTAAGGCTCTCGCACATTCGTACCCTTCCTGATAAAACTCTGTCAGCTTTTGCACATCTTTCTCGATGCGGTCTACGGCTACAGGTTTTAACGGGCGAATAACAATAATCTGTCCTTCATCCTCCATGCGCTCTACCATTTCCAACTGCTCATTATAAACAGCACACCGCCGACTTAACGCTTCGCGCAACTTCGGATATTTCCGATATACAAACGAAGGGATACGAATGTCTTTCGAATCTTTCCGATACCCTCGGTTACGGGTGAGTACCACAACATTTCTCGTGCAGCCATCCGTAATGGCTCTTTGCAAAGGAATGGAATCTACAATTCCTCCGTCGAGCATGGGAACCCCGTCTACATAAGTAATAGGACATACAAAAGGGAGACTGCTGGATGCGCGGACAATATCAATCACCCTGCGACTGTCTTTTTTCTCTTCGAAATAGTTGGCTTCTCCCGTGATGCAATTCGTAGTCACCATCACAAAACGTTCCGGTGAAGCAAAATATGTTTCATAATCGTAAGGAAGAATATGTTCGGGGAATTCATTGAATAACAGATCAAAGTCCAGTATATTACGCTTTTTGAGCAAATGTTTCAGACCGATATAATCATACTTCTCCAACAAGTCAATGTTGCTGTACTTGGCACGTCCCCGTTGCCGTGATGCATACGACAACCCGTTGCACGCACCGGCAGACACTCCTATCGCATAGGGAAACCGGATATCGTGATCCATAAAATAATCAAGCACACCGCAGGTGAATACTCCACGCATTCCCCCGCCTTCCAACACTAATCCCGTAGATTCATCAATTTTCAAGTCCTTCATTTTTATCTCCCGTATTCTTATTCCGGCGGATTACCAGCAAAGATGACAATTCACGCATCACAGCCTCATCCTCGGATAATTTCGTATAAGAAAGATGGCTCATTATCAATAACCCGTCTTTCTCTTCAGTCACTAAATCTTCTACTCCCGCAAACCACACTATCATCGTTTGTTCCGGATAACGCACCTGCAAATCGTCAATGCGTCCACGGAACTCTTCATCGTCCGTATCAAAAAGGAAAAGACGTACCGAGTGTCCGTTCTGCAACATCTTATCCAAATAGGAAAAAAGAAACAGATCAATCATTCCGCCGAATACGAAACTGACCGTCGTGCCTTCCCGATACTGACGATTGACAAATACGGCCACCGGACACTTCACCTGCTCCATAATCTCATCAATCTTATCCCGGAAGAGCGTTAACCATAAAATTGCTCCCGGAGTTCCCGGCATATCCGAACGATAATGACTCCCGGCTCCCAAAAGCAGCATATCAGGATGTTCGTTACGGACAAAGTGGATGATTTCCTGTACAAGTTTGTCTGTCACCCGATAATGGTTATCTACCTGGATATTTAATTTCGCTGCCTGTTGATTGAGCAAAGCAAAACTCTCGCTGGCATAATGTTCGGCATTCAACGGATTCAGATCCGTACCCACCGTATAGTGTGCTGCAATCAAATGATTTTTCTTCAAATGCTTCCCAAATAACAAATCATAAATGGAAAGCAACACACGCCCGGATTCCGGACGCCCGAAACAAAATATCAATTTGTGCTTCAAAGATAATTTTTCTTCCCGACGTACGAAAATATGTTCCACCAAATGAAGCAAAGGAGTAGTCATAAAGGTCGTAACTAGCGCCATAATGACCAAAATTACGAATATAGAGGGAGGAAGAACTCCCATTTCATAACCGATATTCAAAGCGACAAGCTCCATCAATCCCCGTGTATTCATCAATGTCCCTATCGTCAAACTATCCTTCCACGACTCACCCACCAAACGGGCGGCAATGGCACATCCACCCAGTTTGCCGACAACAGCAACCGTCACCAACAGTAAACATACCATCCACAACTCCGGACTGTTTATCAAACCGATTTCCGTACGTAATCCGGTAAAGGCAAAGAACAGAGGTAAAAAGAAGACTAATGAAATATCTTCAACCTTCTCCATCATCACCTTCCGGAAACCCAGATTGGACGGCATCACTACCCCTGCCATAAAGGCTCCGAACAGTGCATGAATACCAATAATTTCGGTCAGGCAAGAAGAAATAATAAGAATGAGCAGAATAAATGCCACGAATGTTTTATTGATTGCTTCCCGGTTGGCATATACTTCTCCCACTTTCTTCAGAAACGGTCGAACAACCAAAAACATGACCGCAATATAGACAACTGCCAGCCCCACTGAATAAAGTGCGCTGGCAAAACTTCCTGCTTTGGAGATAGCAATCACCACTGCCAACAGACACCAGGCGGTCACATCATCATTGGCAGCGGAAGCAATGGCCAGCGTCCCTAAAGGAGTCTTCGTCATATTCCGCTCCTGAATGATGCGCGCCAATACCGGAAAAGCGGTGATACTCATAGAAATACCTATAAACAAGGCAAATGGAAGAAACGGAGTTTGGGCAGCTGCATATTCTTCGTACACCCAGTAAGAAGACAAGATGCCCAGGAAGAAGGGTACTAGGATTCCGGCATGGCTAATCACCAGCGTTTCATTGATTTTATTTTTCAGTACACTGAAATCCAGCTCCATACCGATGACAAACATAAAAAGGATCAGTCCCACCTGACTCAACAGTTCAAGATTGGTAAGCGAGTGTGCCGGAAAAAGGAAATGAAAAGCATCCGGAAAGAAAAAGCCGAGTACGGAAGGTCCTAACACAATACCGGCAACAATCTCTCCAATCACTCCCGGTTGCCCGATCAGACTGAACAAATAGCCAAAAAGACGCACCATCAGCAGTACGGCTATAATCTGAATCAACAAGGTAGTGAGCGGATGATGAAGATTATCCTGTATAAACTGGAGAAACATAGTGAATGGATTCCCCTGTACCATGTTCTGCGCATTTACCGCATAGTGCGAAAACCGGTCACCCTCTTCAATAGCAACATAAATCAACCCTCCAAACAGGAGTAACATCAGTACATAAATGACATAATTCTTCCGGGCCCTGTTCCGCATAAACTTTATTTTTACGATTTGTGCATATTTATGGTAAAAACAAACGAAAAAGGCAGATAGTTTGGCGAAAATAACAAATTCTCAAACAAAATCTTGTTTTTTTGCTTCAATCTATGTAACTTTAGGCTAGCTTAATTGTTTAAGGAGGAAAAAATCAAAAAAGTCCTGCCCGCAGGCAAGCACCATGAGAATACAGTTTGAGATTAAAGAA
>ERZ834769.782-NODE-782-length-31351-cov-26.986037_pt1 | contig 31351 bp, 32 predicted proteins | sample MGYA00519690_ERZ834769 | MGnify/ENA primary metagenome ERZ834769 (study PRJEB31850, sample SAMEA3708760) | human gut metagenome | biome: human gut; feature: human-associated habitat; material: faeces | place: China | collected 2014 ... | reverse complement strand
ACTACTTCCTGCGACTAACTCGTGCACGCGGGAAGAGTTCTCAAAGAGAGGGGAAAGCTCTCTTTGATGACTTTTGGTACTTTTCGTCACTGAAAAGTACGATAAGAGAAAAGTTTATTTATGATACTTTTCTTTTAGAGTTCTTTTCGCGGGCGAACGACATTCGCCCCTACTAAGTCAGCAGGTCGTCGTGGGAATTGACGCACGCGTCAGTTACCTCTATACACGAGCAGTTTTCTTCCTATATAGTTCCATATGAGGACAATGCCCTTGACAACGCAGTTGACGAGCAAATACCAGAAGCCCGCGCGCCCTGTTATATTCGTTCCGACCCACATGAGAAGTACGGTCAACCCATAGCCGATGGCGCCGACGAGCGTATAGAGCAGGAAGCCTTTCCAGCCGCCGTCTCTTTTATGCTGCTCTGCCGAGGTGAAAACAAATATTCTCGAGAGTATAAAATTCACTGCAAGACCCGCAAAAAAGCCCGCCGTAGTCGCAATAATAAGTGCCGAAACCTTTTCGCTCCCGCCGAAAACAACCTCTTTGAAAAGTGCCAGCACACCCATATCGACAAGCGCCGCGATGCCGCCGACTATAGCGTAACGAAGAAATTCAAAGAGATTTTTATTTGATTTTTTACTCATTTTCATATAACCTCAAAGCGCCTTTTTCGGCGGATTTTATAAATCAATTATACCATATTTTTCCCTTAATTTCAATAGTAAACAAAAATAATTGCCATCTTGCTTATAAAAAAGGAAAAGAGCGGTAAAAATATTACCGATACCCGCAGTAAGCGGAATTTTTTCGAAAGGAAGAAAAATAATGAAGAAAATCAACATTTTACTGACAGTTTTTATGCTTCTCGCATTCATGTGCCTCTCGCTCTCCGCTGCCGATTTGCTTTCTCCCGCAATCGCCGTGATGCAGAGTGAAACACGCATGATAAAAACCTGTATAGGAGAAAATGCGGCGCATTTCTCCGCTTTTGATTTTGACAGCGTGCTCGGCACGCAAGCAGGCTCCGCCGTGATAACACAGCTTCCCGCACCCGAGACGGGCACGCTCAAGCTTGGCGAAGCCGATGTTCTGCCCGACCAGATAATCACACGCGAACAGTTTGACTCTCTCACATTTGTGCCATGCGGAAATGAAGAAGCAACCTTCCGCTTCCGCCTCGCCGACAGCGGCTATGAAAGCTCGTTTGTCTGCTCGATAGTGCCGATGGAAAAGCTGAATTTCGCCCCTGTGGCAAAGGCGGATGAAATCGCGGGAAAAGAAAACATCGCTGTTTTCGCTTCGCTTGCCGCAAGTGACCCCGATGAGGACAATGTGACCTTTCATATCACCAAAAATGCGCGCCACGGTAATGTGACATTGCTCGACCGCAAAACAGGCAAAATAAAATATACGCCGGATGAAAACTTCAGCGGCAAGGATAAATTCACATTTATTGCCGTAGATAAGTACGGTAATGAGTCCGCTCCCGCCACTGTTAAAATAAAGGTGGAAAAGAACAGACTTGATATCGAATATGCGGATATGCAGGGCGAGGACGCACATATGGCGGCTGTTATCCTCGCGGAAAATGATATTCTCACAGGAGAAAAGCTCGGCGATGAAATGACTTTTTCTCCCGAAAAGGAGATAAGCCGAGCCGATTTTCTGATAATGGCGATGCGGGCTTCCGATATAGATAAGGGCGACAGCGCTGTTGCAAGCAAATTTGAGGATGATGCGTCTTTCACGGGATATCAGCGCAGATATATCGCAAAAGCGCAGGAAATGAAACTTGTCTATGGCTTTGATACCGATAGCGGCACCGTATTCAGACCGAACGAAAGTATTACTCTCGCTCATGCGGCGACGATTGTCGGCAGGATAGCCGGACTGGAAAAATACAGCGTCGATGATGCTTTATGTGTTTTTGCCGATGAAAAATCGGAGATAACGCAGGAGGGCATGGATGTGCTTGCTTCCATAGGTGTTTTTGCCGAAGCCTCGGCAGAAAAGAGCCTTACCCGTGCGGAAGCCGCAAAGCTTCTTCTCTATATGCTCGAGAGTAAATAACGCGCCTGCCTCTCTTTTTCGCGGCAATCGTGCGCTTTCCGCTCTCTGTATTATGTATATAGAAAAAAACACGCACTTCGCAGAAAAATAATCTGAAAAAATCCCGTCATGCCCAAATTGCATGATGGGATTTTGATTTCAGTGTGCTTACGCGCTCTCATATTAAAGTTTTCGCCCGCCTTTTGGGGAAGGCGGCGCGAGCCGTCGGCGGCGACGGGATAAAGCTGCCCTTGTCGCGCTCCGCAGAGCGCAAAATCTCTGCTCGGCGTTTTATTTTTTGCGGCTTTTTCTTTTGGCTACATGCCGTACTTTAAATTCACATGGTAGGGGCGAACATTGTTCGCCCGCGAGATGCTTAAAGAACCTTTTCTTTTATCGCGCTTTTGAATGACCAAAAGCGCGGCAAAAGTCATTTAAGAGGATTTTCCATCCTCTTAAAAATCTTCTTCCGCGTGCACGAGTTAGTCGCGCGAGCCGTGCGTGGCGAGTGCGTGCGGCACGGGGCAGGGCGAAAATCGGTAGTTTTACCGCTCTCCGCAATCTCAACTATACCACGCGTGCGAACATATCACACGAAATAGCCGAGGAGATTCGTGCACGCATTGTCTGCACGCCCGCTGAAAGTGCATGGCGGGCGTGAATATAGTAAGTGCGATGACGGAGCTATTTAAAATTAGCCCTATTTTGCTATGTTCACACCAAGATGCGCACCCAAACTCAAACCGTGAGGTTCGCCATAGCCCGACATGGCACAGCAGTGAATCCGAGTCGGCGCTTGAGCGTTTCGAGCCTGTAGCTGTGGCTATGCTATGGTCGGACGGTCGGGGCATTTTGTTCGCACCGGTCGCCGCGAGGCGACAGAAAGAGATTAAAAGAGGAATTCTTTCCTCTTTTTGACTTTTGCCGCGCTTTTGGTCACACAAAAGTACGATAAAAGAAAAGTATCTTTAAGTATCTTCGCGGGCGAACGATGTTCGCCCCTACTAAGTAGCGGGTCGTCGATGGCGCCGACACCTCCAAGATAAAACCCCAATATAGCCAAAATAAAAAATGTGCTTTCCATTCCGTCAGCGTAGGTACCAAACCCACGCCCGCCACTCTTTTTCAGCGGGCGTGCAGGCAATGCGTGCACGAATCTGCTCGGCTTTTTCGTGTGATATGTTCGCACGCGTGGTATGGTTAAGACTGCGGAGAGCGGCAAAACCGCCGACTTTCGCTCTGCCATTTACCGCACGCACTTGCCACGCATGGCTCGCGCGACTAACTCGTGCACGCCGCCAGTGGTTCGGAAGGAGGACGGCGCAAGTCCTCCTTGCTGACTTTTGGTATACTCCGTCTCGGCGACGCCGTTCAGAGGTGGCTACGCCACCCTGAACCCTCCTCTTCGTCAGTGAAAAGTACGAGAAAAGAAAAAGTATCTTTATGTCTCTACGGCGGCAGCAAGCCGTACCCTGTCTCGGCGACGCCGTTCAGAGGTGGCTTCGCCACCCTGAACCCTCCTCTTGGTCATGCAAAAGTACGATAAAAGAAAAGTATCTTTATGTTTTTTTGTATCAATATCACCGAGAGTCCACAAAAAACCACCATAATGCCGACAGTCAAAAAAGGGGCTTTGACAGCCCCTTTTTCTGCTTATTTACTTAACTTATGAAAAATTGAATGTGATATCGCCGCAGTTCTTGAAGATAGCATCAACCTGATCCTTGAAAGCCGCGGGAATAGTAACACTCTTCAGTCCTGTGCAACCCGAGAAAGCGCAGGGCTCGATTTCGGTAACGCCCGCAGGAATTGTTATCGAAACAAGCGATGAACAGTTTGCAAAGGAATATGCACCGATAGATTTGAGCGTGGAGGGCAGAGTGATATCGGAAAGCTTGGAGCATTTCCAGAAGGCATGCGCCTCGATTGTTTCAAGACCTTCGGCTATGGTAACCTTTTCGAGATTCGGGAAGTTTGTAAATACCTTCTGCGAAACGATTCTCGCGGAGGAAGGGATGATAACTTCCTTGACGCCGGAGGCATCGTTCTTTACGAGAGTTGCATAAAAGCCGACCATCGTGACAGGATATTTCTTGCCGCTGTAAACATATTCTGCAGGTATATCAAGTGTAGCCTCGGCATTCTTCCATTCCTGAACCGCAACGCCTGTGATACTGCCGTTTTCATCCTTGAGCAGACGGGCATAAAACTTGTATTCAAGGCTGTCTACAATATCCGTATTTTCAAATGTCATTGTGATGGGGAGAGTATTTGTCGTGCTTTCTGTTGTTTCCGTTGTCTCAGTTGTCGAAGAGGTGGAAGCGCTTGTTGTTGTGGAAACGGTGCCGGGGACCGGTTCCTTTCCGCAGGAGGAAAGAACAGCCGCCGATGCACAGAGCGCACCTATAATAAGGCAGAGCGAAATTATCTTTTTCATGGTGAATTATCCTTTCGAATAAAAGTGTTTAACTTTACATATCATAAACTATACCATAAATTTTGCGATTTGTCAATCACCTTACGAAAATTGCAAAAAAGTTTGAATTTTGTTCAAATTCCGTTTATCGGCAGAAAAGGAGAAAATAATCATGGCTTTTCGTGAAAAAGCGGGGAAATTCGGGATGTATCTTCTCTGTGCGGCAGGCGGCGCGGCGGCACTTTTCCTTCTTTTGCGCTATCTTCTTCCCGCATTCGCGCCGTTTATTTTTTCGTTTATCCTTGCGCTTATCTTGCAGAAACCCGTGAATTTTCTCGAGAAAAAATGCCGCGTGCCGCGTGCGCTTTCTTCCGCACTGCTCATGCTTCTCCTGCTCGGACTACTCTGCCGTGGGATAGCGGCACTACTCGCCGTGCTTATCCGCGAGAGCGCGGATTTTATCTCGGAGCTGACCTCGGGAGATGCCGATTATCTTGCGGAAATCTCTGCGCTGGCAGATAAAATAGGCGGTGCTGTCGACCGCATAATAAGAGATATTTTCCCCGCCGCGGAGGGCGTTGATACCGCCGGCATGATGCGCTCGCTCTTTCTCTCTGCACTCTCAGCCGCCGCGACAACCGTCTCGCGTTGGGTGGCTCATACCGTTTCAGCCATGCCGCGCGCGCTCGTGTTTTTTATTGTTCTTGTATTCTCCGGTATATATTTTTGCGCCGATTATCCGAAAATACGCGCTTTTGTCGCAGGCAAGCTCTCGGGCAGGCTGAAAAAATATTCCCTGCACATACGAAAAGAGGGAATTGTCGCGGCGGCAGGCTATGCGAAATCGTATTTTGTCATATTTCTGCTCACCTTTGCAGAGCTGCTCCTCGGATTTGTTATTATCAGGCAGAAATATGCACCGATGCTCGCTTTTGTCATAGCGACAGTCGATATTCTGCCCGTGCTCGGCGTCGGAACGGTGCTCCTGCCGTGGACGGCGGGGCTTCTGCTCGCGGGAAACGGCACAAAGGCACTGGAGATAGCCGCAATCTATCTCGTGATAACGGTAGTCCGTCAGATAGCCGAGCCGAGAATAGTCGGCTCCGTGACGGGACTTCATCCCGTGCTCACACTAATGTGTATGTATTCGGGGCTCAGGCTTGCCGGCGCTGCGGGCATGATTGTCTTTCCGATAGCTGCGGCACTGGCGCTGAAGCTATCGCAGGCATTTTCACACGATGGTGGGGCAAAAAACGGAGAGCCGGCATGAAAAAAACACGCGCCCCGATAAAATTCCGTCTGCATCCTTTTGCGTTCTTCGGTTTTGCCGTATCGCTTGCCGCCATGCCGACATCCTGCTTTGCCGCCCTTGCCGTTTCCGCAGTGCTTCATGAATGCGGACATCTCACGGCGGCGGCACTGCTCGGCAGAGCCCCGCGGGAAATAACCGTGCTCCCGATAGGCATTTCCATCGACTACGGCGCGGCAGGCTCATATCGCGATATCTGCCTCGCGGCACTCGCGGGACCTTTTCTCAACCTGCTTACGGCGGCAATGGCATGCGTGCTTCCGCTCTCGTCGGATTTTGCCGCATATGCCGTGGCTTTTTCGCTTTCGCTTGCCGCCATGAACCTTATTCCGCTTTCGTTTTTCGACGGCGGTTCGGCACTCGGTGCCGTGCTTGCCATGCGCTTCGGCATAGCGGCGGCGGACAATACGGCGCGCATGCTCGATGCCGTTATCCTCGGCTTTTTCTTTCTTATCGCCGTCTACATATTTTTTTACAGCTCGGAAAATGCCTCTCTTCTTATACTTTTCGCTTATCTTTTCGCCGTTATAATAATGAAGCGTGACGGCTCTCTCACGCGATAAATTTACGGAAAAGATAAAAAAGAGTGTAGATTTTTTCATGTTTTTGTGTTATACTGAAAAAAATATCTGCGAGAGGAAGTTGATTTTAATGAAAAAGGTTACTATAGAAATGGAAAACGGCGGCGTGATGACGCTCGAGCTATATGAGGATAAAGCACCTGTCACGACGGAAAATTTCATAAAGCTGGCAAAGGAAGGCTTTTATGACGGGCTTATCTTTCATCGCGTCATCAAGGGCTTTATGCTTCAGGGCGGCGACCCGACAGGCACAGGCATGGGCGGTCCCGGATATCAGATAAAGGGTGAATTTGCTTCAAACGGCGTGAAAAACGACCTGCGCCATACGCGCGGCGTTATCTCCATGGCACGCTCAATGATGCCCGATTCCGCAGGCTCGCAGTTTTTCATCATGCACAAGGATGCACCGCATCTCGACGGGCAGTATGCCGCTTTCGGCAAGATGACAGACGGTTTTGATGTGCTTGACGCGATAGCAACCGTCGCAACAGACAGAAGCGACCGCCCGAGAGAAGAGCAGAAGATAAAGCATATCACTGTGGTGGAGGAATAAACATGAGCGAGAGAGCAGACAGGATAAATGAGCTTGCGAGAAAGCAGAAAACCGTAGGGCTTACCCCCGAGGAGGAAGCCGAGCAGAAAAAACTCCGCGAGGAATTTCGTGCCGCTTTCCGCGCAAATTTTCAGAAGCAACTCGATAATACTTATATTGAAACGCCCGACGGCGAAAAGCGCAAACTCAAAAAAGAAGAATAAAAATCATGAGAAAACGACCGCATTCCGGTCGTTTTCTCTTTTGTGCGCCGGAATTGCGATTTTGCACCCATAAGCAGATTTTTCGCCCGCAATGTACTTCTTTTTCTTCTCCCATGCTTTTGTATAAAGAAAAGCGGGGAAAAAATCCGTCATCGCAAAGCGTGGGCGTCAGGGCTTTTGCAAAGTGCAGTTGGCAGAGCATTCCCTCTGCCCTTTGCAAAAAATGCGCAAAACCGCTTGACATGAGACGAATTTGATTGTATAATCAAAAATGAAAACGGCAAGTACAAAAAAGCGTCGTTTCAAGGGGGATTTCTTATGAAATATACGCTCGGCATAGACCTCGGCGGTACAAATATCGCAGCGGGTATAGTTGACGAAAATTATAATATTCTGATAAAAGGCTCGCGCCCGACGCTGGCAAAGCGCCCGCCCGAGGAAATAGCCGCCGATATGGCGGAGCATTGCAAGGACCTCTGCGTTAAGCTCGGTATTTCGCTTTCCGACATATCGTGTGTCGGCATTGCCATTCCCGGTACGGTCAATTGCTCGACAGGCATAGTGGAATATGCAAACAACATCCGCTTCCGCAATTTCCCGATGAGAGAAATCTTTTCGCGCTTTTCGGGTATTCCGGAGAAAAAGATAGCCATCGGCAATGATGCAAATGTAGCCGCGCTCGGCGAAGCCGTAGGCGGTGCCGCAAAGGGTACCTCTTCCTCCGTTATGATAACGCTCGGAACAGGTGTCGGCGGAGGCGTTATAATCGACGGCAAGGTGCTCACGGGCTGTGCCTTCGGCGGAGCAGAACTGGGTCACACGGTCATGGTGATGGACGGCAGACAGTGCTCCTGCGGCAGAAAAGGCTGCGTCGAGGCATACTGCTCGGCGACGGCGCTTGTCAATATTACAAAGGAAAAAATGGAGGCTTGTCATGACAGCCTCATGTGGAATCTCTGCGACGGAAATATAGAAAATGCAGGCGGCAGAACCTCTTTTGACGCAATGCGTGCCGGCGACAAAGCGGGAACCGAGGTAGTGGATGAATACACCTCATATCTCGCCTGCGCCATCGCAAACTTCATCAATATTTTCCAGCCGGAGGTATTTCTTATAGGCGGCGGCATCTCAAACGAGAGAGATTATCTCATGAAGCCCGTCATAGAAAAAACGAAAAAAGAGGTTTATTCCGCGACGCATACTCTCGTCACCGATCTCCGCATAGCGGCACTCGGGAATGATGCGGCTATAGTCGGTGCCGCGGCTCTCGCGGAAGCAGAAATAAAAACAAAATGAAAAAGCTTCTGAAAAGCAGATTTTTCCCGCTTTGCGCGACGGGTATCTTTTCCGTAATACTTATGTGCATCGCAACGGTATATGACCTTGATATTTCCGTGGCGGCAGTAGGTGCAAGAGAAAATTCGACGGTACTCCGCATAATAAGCTATGCGTTGCAGGTTATCGGAGAATGGCCCGGGCCGGTTTTCGGTTCGTTTGCCGCGGCGATAATCGTGCGGTCTCTCTCGGCAAGGACAGAGAAGCACCGTGCGCTCGCATGGCGGCTTTCGGGTTTTGCTCTCGAATACATACTCATGCTTTATTGCGTCCGTGCGACGCTGAAGCCTTTTGAAGAATACCGCGCGGCATTTCTGATATCATGCATCATGATACCCGCTTCGCTTGCGCTTATCATAACGCGTCTGACAGAGATAATCCCCGAAAAAACTCTCGCGGAGCTTTTTGTTCCCGCACTCGTGACATTTTTTGCCGCGCTTGCCGTGCTTATTACGGTGCAGTTTATGAAAATGCTCTGGGGCAGAATCCGCTTCCGCGATTTCGGAGAAGATATATCGCGCTTTGTGCCGTGGTATAAGATTGATTTCTTCTCGGGCTATAATTCGTTTCCATCGGGACATACGGCAAATATGGCTATAATTTTCGCTTTTCCGCTATGGCTCGCGGCGACAGGCAAAAGCAGAAAAACTGTTGTTATTTCATATGTTGTGATAGGAATATGCACTGCCGCGATGGCAATAAGCCGTATTTTTATCGGTGCGCATTTTCTCTCGGATATAACGGTGGGATTTTATATTTCCTTTGCCGCGACGGAAGCCGTGCGGCTTATTCTCAAAAAAGTTTATGCAAAAAAAGCCGAATGACTTCGGTCTGATTACCGGCAAACGGTTCGGGACAAAAGCTCGGAATCCTTTCTCGGCAATCGAAAGGAGCGGAAAAATCCGCTCCTTTTTTCGTTGATATCGCACAGATGAACAGTGAAAGCATCATTCGGATTTGTCCCAGTAGGGATAATCAGTAAATACAAATCTTCCCTCTGCATTTTTGCCAACCGGCAAGCCGACATAAACAGCATCCTCCGCAGACGGCATTTTTACAGCCATCACAACGGTAAATTTTCCGTTGCCTTCGTCCGATATGCTGTCAACATAGCTGTTGCGGGAGACCTCTCCCTTGCTTTTCTTGCACAGAACGTATACATTGCCTTTGTATTCGACAAGACTTTTTTCCGTAACGGCGCATTTCAGCGTCCTGTCGGTAAATTCCTCCGAAAAAACCTTCAGAAATTTGCGGCGCACCTCGTCGATTGTGCCCGTATAGGTGTATGACGGAAACATCTGTATGTATTGCCGGCGCTTCAGCGTTATGGGCTTTGAGCCGCCGGGATAGTCGCCCGCAAAGTTTAGAGAGAGCCAGAGACTCCGAGCCGTGTCCGCAAGCGTCATTGCTTCGGACATATACAGAACCGTTCCGTCCTCCGCACAGAACTTATATCCGTTTACGCCTCTTATGCTTTTGATTATGGCGGACTTGTCGTCATTATAGCTTTCCATGAGCGCAAGCGCGTCTCCGGAAGCCCCGCTTGCATACGACGCGATTGAAGCGTGATCTCGTGCGGTGATAAATCTGACGTCATCCTCAGAAACAAGTCGTCCGACCTCTTCCCTTCCTCTGTACGACGGCGAAGAATAGCCGTGGCTGTCATTATCGATTATAAAAAATGTAAGCTCGCCGCCGTCGCGGTCGACGGAAAACGTCACGCAGCCTTCCGAAAAGCCCGCCGTAACCCTGCCTACCCAACTTTCCGGCAGGGTGACGGCATACGTTCCTTCCGTAAATTCGGTATCGCTTAATTTTTCTGATGTTATCAGTCGGCGGAGAGCTTTTGCAAATTCGTGATAGTTTTTCGGGAAATTATTTGTTACGAAGGCACTGATTTTCGTTCCGTCGGCTAAAACCGCTTCAAAGCTCATAGAGCTTCCGTCAAGAACGCCGGAAGGATTTGATCCACGAAACCCTGCCCACTTTTGGATTTGGCAGGCTTCAAAAAGGTCGTTCAGCCTGCAAAGCATGTCCTCTCCCCTGTCAATTTTGCGTATGACGTTGCGGCTTTCGGTACAGCCGTCTCTGTCCCACGAATTTGTGCCGATATAATATTCCAGATGAATTCCGTCTGCCGTTCTGTGACCCTTGTATGTGTGCGTCTGTGCAGACATACCGCTTTCACACAAATTAAAGCTTATGATTTCCATAGGATTGCCACCTTTTTGTAAGTGATGGAAAATATCGCAAAACACTTTTTCTTTTTTTCGAAAAGCGCCGGAAGCGCTCCTTTTCTCTTCGTAAAAAGGCTTGCCGCAGCAAGCCTTTTGCGTGTATACGGTTACATTATCGGAAAGCCGAGATTGTATGCGCCGCAGGCATAAAGCCTGCCGTCCTTAAACCATACGTTCAAAACGCTCGCCTCGCTTTCGGCAGCATACCACGAATAAATCCGTATATCCCGTTCGGCGTCATAACGGTATTCCGAAGGGTCGACGCCTATATGCGCAACTACGTTCTCATAGGTGAGATTTTCCTTGTCGGAGCCCGCAAAAAAGTTCAGACCGCCGAAATAATCCTTCAGCGTCTCCGCAAGAATTGACGTTCCTGCCCGCTTTTTGCTCATAGCCTGCGGCTCTGTTGATTTTATATCAATATTATAGGGGTTTTCCTTGCTCACAGGTATCTCCACTCCTTTTTCAGTCCGATTTTCCTTGTCGGCGGAATCGCCCGGAGCGACGCCCCCGGCGTCCGTTTTTGCGGTCGGCTCCGCCGACGTATTTCTTCGGATTATGCTCTTTCCAGAATTATCATTCCGTGACTGTATTCAAGGCAGTCTCCGTCAATTACGGGAATTTCGATGAACGGGTCAACCTTCTCTCCGAGAACCTCGCCCTCGATTTTTGTATTGTAGAAGAACTTTCCGTCCCTCTCCTCCCACTCTGTCGAATCGATAACGGCATATCCGTCGTCACGGACATCAACTCCGTGCTTTGCCGCCTCCGCCTTCATTTCATCCGGCACGAACATAAGCGTGTTGAGCATACCGTCGTCGGCAAACTCCGTGCGCCACTGCATCATTGCAGCCATTTCTTCAAACATTTCGTCTTCCGGCGGATTATCGGGAGTGAACACCTTTTCTCCGTCCGGAGTCGGCACGTGAACTTCTTTTACTTTCCAGATTCCGCGAATATCCATTCTTCTGTGCCTCCTTAATTACGCCCACGGGTCTGCGGACTTGGGTGTACGGACGCCTGTCAGCAGGTACTGTTCCCAGAGGAACCACTTGCCGTCGGAGCCGCGCTGACGCATCTTGATGGGGCGGGGGTCATCTGCACCGCCGCAGGGAATGAACAGCTTCATATAGCCCTGCTCTTCGCCCGATACGTGATTGCTTTCAATAACAATTGTATACGGCTCTGTGGGAGTATAATTGTTGTCCGGCGTAGAGCCGACGAAGTAAGTGAACGGCAGATATGTCTTTCCGTCGCGGAAGCGGTCATTGAGGAAGGAAATTTCCTGACCGTTGAGAGGACGGGGACCGCGCAGCCAGTTCAGCATTTCCGTGCCGATGTTCTTGTCTGCCGCATAAGCGCAGAGCGCGAGAACAGTGAGAGCCGCCGTCTTGAAGGGAGTGTCGAGGCTTGCCTCGGGCAGAGCCTGCATTTCGGCAAGGCTCTCGGGGAGAGCCGCAAATGTGAATGTCTCTCTCTTGTTTCCTACCGATCTTGCCGCGGTTGCTACCGCCTGCTGTGTTTTGCTTTTCAGTTTGTCAAAAATACTCATTTCGTTAACCTCCAAAATATATTTTGGTCAGCTCTGTGCCGTCGGTATTTCCCCTGTGGCACGGAGCTGCCTGTTGACTTATTCAGCGTCTCCGGCGTTTCCCGAGCCGCCGTCGCCCGTGATTTTCTTTTTGCTTTTAATGATGAAATACGTTCCCGCTCCCACGCCTGCAAGAGCAACAACGGTAATTACCGCAGGAATTATCCGCTTATTCTTATCTGTGGGCTTTTCGGGCGTGACTGGTGCCGTTGTGCCCTTCGGGTCGTCTTTTCCGGCGGTAGTCTTTCCCGTGCTCGGAATTACGGTGCTTTCGCTTCGTCTTCTTCCGCAGACGGAGCATTCCTCATGCTTGATTCCGTCCTCGGTTTCGGTTGCCGGTTTGTCTGTCTTCCATACGAAGGTGTGCTCCGCTTTGTTCAGATTTTCGGAGCAGGTCTTGTCTTTGCAGGCGTTCCAGTGATACGTTTCGTCAAAGAGCCATTTCTCTGTGTTCGCCTCGTGCTTGTGCGGCACGACAGATTCCTTGTATTCGGCCTCGAGCTTTACCTCTCCCGCAGGCATCTCAAATACCACGGTTGTCGCAGACTCGTCGTCAAGCGTGATACCCTCTGCTTTCCATCTGACAAATGCCTTTCCCATCGGAGCGGGATCGGCTTTTACCGTAACGCTCTCGCCGGCAACGATTCTTGTAACCGTGTTTCCGGCGGAGTCAACCGCCTTTCCGCCGACGATGTTTATCGCATAGTCGACAAGCGCAGGCTCGGTTTCCGTTCTCATTATCTTGCCGCATTCGGAGCATTCGGTGTGCTTTTTGCCCTCAACGCCGACTTCCGCTTCAGTATCGGTTATCCACGGTCCCTCGTTGTGCTCGCCGTATGCATTGTGTCCGCAGACGGTGCATTCATGACAATGCTTTCCGGCAGCATCATCGTTTATCCAGATGCCGAAGGTATGCTCCTCCGTTTCCGTTTCTCCGCAGAGGCAGTATCTCTGATGGTTGCTTTCCGATGCCTTGGACGGCATCCATTCGCCGAAGCTGTGTTCGCCGACCGATACCGAGCAGGACTCGATAAGCGAGGGATCGTCGTTTGCCTTTGCGTATATTATTGCGTTTCCGATGCCGACAGCCGTTATCAAACCGGTGTTTTCATCAACCTTTACGGCATCGGGGTTGTTGCTGGTAAATTTTATCGCATATGTTCCGGCAGCGTCGGCAGGCATGATTGCCGCATTGAGCTTTGCGACGTTTCCGACGTGCAAAGCAAGCACATTTTCGCTCAGCGAGACGCCCGTCGCCTTTATGACGGGCTTTTCATTGACCGTCAGGAAGAATGACGTGTTGTATCCGGCGTAAGGCTTTTCTCCGCTCTTGAGAACGCAGAGTACAATCTGTACGGGCTCGCCGTCTTTTGTCTTTTGCTTTGCTGTCAGCTTGCCGTTTTCGATTTTGACATACTCGTTCTCGTAGTCATAAATATATGTGGTATAGCCGAGTTTGTCCTTAACCTTCTTTCCGACGCCCCATTTAAGAGAGTATCCCTTTGCGTCAAACGGAACAAGATCCGGAAGATCTTTCGGAAGATCAAAGGTATCGCCCACGTCGAGCGTAACATCCTCATAGGACGGAGTATAGCTCATCTGCGGTCTTGACGATCCCATATCATCGGGAGTATAAACAACAACCCGTGCGCCGCCGTAAGTGTTCTGCATGGGACCGGACGGTCCGGCATAGTACATTGCGAAGCTTCCGTAGCCCACCTTTTTACCCTTGATGGTTATCATCGCAAAGCCTTTCAGATCGGAAACCGGCTTTGACGGGGAGACGATTTCAAAAAACTGTTCGTCGTATGATGACGGTGATTTTACGGTGAAAGTGTTGCAGTCGTTTGCCGTTGCGGGATTCAGCTTCACCAAAAAAGTCCTTGTTTCACCGGGCTTTATGAATATGGTGCCGTTATCGGTTCCTTCAATGGTTATGCCGCCCAGCCTTACTATATCGTCAACCAGCAGCATCTGCGATTTTATTATAAAGCCCGCGCGTTTCGTATCCGTTTCGGCATAGCGATAATAGAAATAGATCCTGTCGCCCGTGTAATATCCGCTTCCGGTTGACGACGTCAGCTTCTGGCTCCAGTCAATCTGCGACAAATTTTTATACTCCGTCTTGCTGACAAAATAATCAAACTTTGATCTGTCAAAGTTCAATATTTTAAAGCTGTCGTAGAAGTTTTTGGACTTGGTCGCAACAACGTCTATTCTCGGCGGTTCGGAGGGGTTATACGCCTTTTCCACAAGGATTTCCTTGCCGAAGACCACTCCGTAATATTTGCCTTCCGGCTTGCCTCTGGCAATCATATAGACATATTTGCCGACGTATTCCGGTTTGTCGAGCTTAATGCTGAGTCCGGTTTCTCCCTTGATAACCTGTCTTTTCCAGCATACGATTGATATACGTCCGCACCGACGACTCCGCAACATTGAGCCTTTCGGCAATCTCAGCGTTCGTTTTTCCCTCGCAGAGCAGGCGCAGGGTCTCAAGCTCCTGAATGGAAAGATCTTTTGAAAGCACTTTCCCGAACGGTACCGCCGGCACGCTGTCCGGCCAGAAGTGCTTTCCCGAAAGCGTCCCGTCTATCACTCCGACAAGATCCTCTGAGGGCGAATCCTTATACCAAAAGCTGTCCGCACCTATTTTCCTTGCCCTTTCCAGAAAGCGCCCCTCAAGCATAGAGGTCACCATCACTATTTTTATCCGCGGATAACGTTTTTTGATCGTTTCCGCGGCGGCAAGCCCGTCGGAATCGTTTTCGGTGCATATATCCATTAAAACCAAGTCGATATCTCCGTCGCCGCACCGGCAGAGAGCCGCATCGGCTCCGGTCAGCGTTCCCGCCACCTCGCAACCCGCGCTTTTTTCCACGCACGAGCAGAGGTACATTCTCGCCAGAGCCTGATCCTCTACAATCAGTATTTTTTTCAAAGCCATAAGCCTCCTCCCGAATTTTCAGACTTCGGTATATCGATCACCAAAGAAAACTCCGGCAAGCTCTGCACAGTCATTTTTCCGCCCGATTTTTCAATACGGCGGCGCAGATTTGTGAGCCCTCCGCCCTCCGTTATCGTTTTTTCCGGAGGCTTGCCGTTGTTGCGGATCATAACGGTATAGCTGCTGCCGCCTTCCCATATCGTCACGGAAAGCTCGGTTGCCTGCGCATACTGAATGGCGTTGTTCAGGCAGACCTGCACGGCGGTATACATCAGCTCTGCCGCGTCGCCCTTCGGCTCATCGCCCCTCATTCTTATGGCGACGCCGCTGCTTTTTGCGGCGTCATACAGGCTGTCCCTTGCCGACAGCGGAACAGCATCACGAAAGGCAATGCTTTTTCCCCATTCGTGCAATACAGTGCCGGCATCGACGCCCTCCGCGTCGCCCGCAAGATACCGCTTTGTGATGGTGAGGCATGCGGCAAGGCTGTCATGCATGGCGGACTTTGCGGCAAGTGCCTCCTTTTCCCTCGCGACAGCCTCCGCATTTTCCGAGAGTCGCTTCATTTTTTCCGCGTCCTCCGCGAGCTTCCTGTTGTCGGCTGAAAGCTGTACCAATGCCCAATGCAGATCGGTGACGTCTGCGGCGGTAAGCTGTATATACGCTTTCCCGTAACGGTCGGTGACAACCGTTTTTTCAAATCGCCATACGGTTTTGTCCGGAAAGCTATAGATGTTTCCCTCCGGCGAAACCTGCAGAATATCGTCCGGCGGGTCAAGGAGTGCCTGCTCAACCTCGCCGAGATACTGCATATCGCTGTCCAGCAGGTATCGGCTCAGCCGATACATCTGCCGGTTGCAAAGCACAATGCCGCCGGAGCAGTCGAAAAAACAGACGGCGGTGGGAAGCATATCGAAGCTTTCCTTTATGGCGTTGAACGCAAAATGCTTAAGCCTGCGCATTTTCTCCGCCTCCTATCCTTGTACGAATGAGCCACAGCCCGTCCTCAAAGCAGACCGTCACCTCATCTGTCGCAATCCGCGAAAGATCCGAAAAGCACTCCGCCGACAGAGCCATTTCGCTGTCCGAAACGGAAATAAAGAGCGATCGCAGATCGTCCACGGTTGCCTCCGCGACGATTTTCAAAAGCCCGAAAATCCGCACAACCTCGTCCGAACGCATGGGCTTTGTCGTGCGGTAAATCACGCCGCACTCCGTTCCGCAGGCGGTAAGCGCACGCACCGCCTCGTCAACCGTCAGCCTTAGCTCCTGCTGCGGCAAAAACTCGTATTCACGACTTAAAAAATAAAGGTTTGCACTGCGCTTGACGTATGTTCCGAGCAAAAATATCCTTTTCAGCAGACTTTTTGTTTCTGCGGGCGATGCGTTCTCGCATTGCCCGAGCAGCTGCCGCATGCGAGCTGTCTGCTTTCCGTTTCTCGCCTCCAGCTCGTCATAGATACGATTTTTTTCGGTCAGCTCGTGCAGCTTTTTCCGCACGAGATAAGCATCCTGCAATTTCTTTTTGTTTTTCTCCATCTCCGCCTTGTTTTCACTCAGCTTTTCACGAAGTTCCGTAAGCGGTCGGACGTTGTCCATCCAGACGGCGTAGCCTTCGCTTATCCGTGCCGAAGATATGCGCATTCCGTCCGGACGGATAATTTTCTGTCCCTCCGGCGGACAAACCATATCGTCACCCGCGGCGCGTGACCGCAAAACGATGTTTCCTTCATTGTCCGCAATACACGCCGCCAGCGTCGTCGCCTCAAAAAGCTCGATATAGCCCGTATTCGACTGTATCATCCGACAGCGTATACAGCTTTCGTAAATCGACGCATACAGCAGGCAGAACGTCACGTTCATATCCCCGAGCCACCAGCGCACAGCCGGAATTCCGGACAGGTAAAGAACGCAGTAAAGAACTGCCACGCATCCCATAATAAGCGGCACCATCCGCTTTTTGCCGCCCGCAACACGGCTTTTTTTGAAAAGGCGGACAAGCGAAAACGTCATGCAGGCAATCATCCAGCCAAGGCACACAAAATACAGCGGACGATGAGAATATTCCCCCGAAAATTCCGGCGAGCCGCCCCCAAAGGCAAACATCTGCTGATGTAAATCGTTTGTCATTACAGCGGCAAACAGTAAGGTCGGGATAATTGCCATGGCAACCGATTTTCCTGTCAGGCGGTTATCATACCTGCCGAGAGAAAGGGCGATATACACGCTCAGAAGCGGTATAAACAGCATCGGAAGGTAATAGAGATACCATATGTACCGCGCGGCGGTCGTATCGGTTACAAACTCATATTTGAGCGTGCGCAGGATGAGCCATATCAGCATCAGAAGTGCCGTCAGGCGCAGACAGTGCTGTGTCTGCTTGTGAATAATGCGACGGTCGATTGAAAAGCCCCAGAGCGAAAACAGCAAAAGATAAAGAGCCGCGCGTATATAGCTCGGATAAACGCCGCCGATATCGAATTTTGCGAGCATACGGCACGAATATGTCGCCGCAATGACCGCAAAAACAAATATCATCGAAAACAGTTGCTTTGTGTTTCGTTTCACCGGCAAAGCCCTCTCTTTCTCCGTCTTGTACAAACCGAACGTCGGCAGGCTGCTCCGCGGCAGGCACCGATACAGTCGTCCGGCAATTTTCAGCTCATTCCCGATTTTAAGGCGTCGGAATTTTCCTGAAAAAAGGGTGAAAAAACGGCAATAGCAAACCGCGATTGCCGTTTTTTTCATTTATTTCATCTGAATGTTTGCTTCCGGATAATTTCTCAGCAGCGTTTCTCTGACAGCCTCGCTCTCAACGACAAACGTCACCTTTGAAATATCAATACCTTCAAATGCGGTGCCGAAGGATGAAAGGCTGATAATGTCGTCCGTTTTCAGTATAATCGTTTCCAGATTGTCGCAGCCTTTGAAAATGTAGCCTTCAAAATAAATGATGCCGCTCGGAATTTCTATTGTTTTCAGATTTTTGTTATTTGCAAATGCCCTTGCCCTGATGCCTGTGACCTTGCGCTCCGTTCCGTTCTGGTCGTTCGCTTTTTCGGGTATCACAATGCTCTCAGGCGACTTGCCCTTGTATTCCTTGACGTACATTTGTTTCTCATTGCCGATTGACGACGATTCCAGCATCTTTTCATAAGAATATACGATTTCGAACTCGCCGTCGTCGGTCTTTGCATACTTGTTGTAAAGAAAAATACCCACAAACACCAGTGCCGCGATAAATACAATCGCACCTATAAACGCAAAAAAGTTTTTCATATTGACAATAATCCTCCTTATTAATCTGATCCGGTTCTCCAGTATATTATATTTTATCATAGCCGTCGGAGCCTTATCAACCCTCTCAAAAAAATTGTGATATTTTTCCCGAAAAGCCGACGGCGGCAAAATTACGCATTTCCCTTTTTCTCCGCCTCCCCCTTACGTATGCGATACGGTATGCATCCTTTTCCTCGCATATGAAGTCAGTATCATCGTGTTTGCGTCGCGGCATTTCCCGAAATCCGCGCGACGAAATTACTGCCGGCAGAAACCGCGAGGGAAAGCAGATACCAGAAGAACGAATACAGCAGGCACACCTGCCCGAGAAGCTGAAATTTCATTTCCGAATAATCCCATATATCGAGATGCAGACCGATATTGACTATGCAGCCGACGGCAAACTCCACGGCAGTGATGCACAGCATGCAGACAAAAGCACGCAGGAAAATGCTGCGCCGCCTCATTCCCGTATTCACAAGATGCATTGCAAGAAAGCAAATTCCGCCGCAAAGCACCATACTCCAGTGTGTTCTGCCGCGCCAGAGCACCTCTATAAGTCCATAGCCGAAGCCGCCGAAAAGAAACATCACCATGCTCTTGCCGAAATGACCGATTTTCCCGTCAAAACGCGCATACGGCGACGGAAAGCGGAATTTTCCGCCCGTTCTTTTCATCTCGCCTCACCTGCCCTTTCCTCATTTTTGCCGCGCTTCCCTTTTGCCTGCGAACGCAGGAATGCAATCGCTTCACGCAGTCCGCCTACCTCGTCGATAAGTCCCAGCTCTGCCGCGCGCGCCCCGTCTATCACCGTGCCCATATCAGTGGAAAGCTCGTTCGTATTCATGAGCAGGCGCGTGAGCACCTCCCGCTCGATGCGGGAATGTGAAACTATGAAATTCGTCACCCGCTCCTGCATACGGGAAAGATTTTCAAAAGCCTGCGGTACGCCGAGCACCGTGCCGTTTATGCGGACGGGATGAAGCGTCATCGTCGCGCTCGGAACAATAAATGACCTCCTGCATGAAACCGCGATCGGTACGCCTATGGAATGCCCGCCGCCGAGCACAAGCGAAGCCGTCGGCTTGCTCATTCCCGAGAGAAGCTCGGCTATGGCAAGCCCCGCCTCCACATCACCGCCGACGGTATTTATCAGCACAAGCAGTCCGTCCACCGCCTCACTCTCCTCGACAGCAACGAGCAGTGGCAATATATGCTCGTATTTTGTCGCTTTGCCGCCGCCCGTCAGCTCATAATGCCCCTCTATCTGTCCGATTATCGTTATGCAATGCAGCGTAAAATCGCCGTTTTTCGTCACCACCGAGCCGTTTTCTTCCGGCTTTTCATCGGCAGTGGCTTCTTTTGTCTCTTTTTTGTCCTCCGACATGAAATATCCCTCGCTTTTTCATTGATTTTGCTTTGATTATTCCCAAGTATGGCTCCGCTTTTCAGGAAAAAGAACAATTCTTGCGATTTTTGCAAAAAAATTTGATTTTAGTCATTTACTTTTGCCGTGAATTGTTTTATAATATATAGGTAAATTGCCCGCAAAACGGGCGAGAACCCAAATCAGCGTCGCACGGACGCGGAAAGGATAAATTCTATGGAAAATAAAATTTTGGTTGAAACCTCGGCAAGACATGTTCATCTTACAACAGAGGCTGTGGAGGCACTTTTCGGCAAGGGCTATAAGCTCACTGTGAAGAAACCCCTCAGCCAGCCCGGTCAGTATGCCTGCGAGGAGAGAGTAACCGTTGTGGGTCCCAAAAAGGAGATTACAAATGTTATAATCCTCGGTCCGGAAAGAAAGGCTTGTCAGGTTGAGGTATCACTCACGGATGCCAGAACTCTCGGTGTTTGTGCGCCTGTTCGCGAATCGGGCGATGTTGCAGGCTCTGCCGGCTGCAAGCTCGTAGGTCCCGCAGGAGAATATGAAATAAGCGAAGGTGTTATCGCCGCAAAGCGTCATATTCATCTCACTCCCGAAGCTGCCGCCGACCTCGGCGTTGCCGACAAGGAAATCGTAAGCGTTGCTCTCGATACCGAGCGCAGTCTCGTTTTCGGCGATGTTGTAATCCGCGTAAGCGACAAGTTCGCTCCCGCCATGCACATCGATACCGATGAATCGAATGCCGCCTGCGCATTCGGCACCTGCTACGGCAAGATAGTAAAATAAGAAAATCAAAACAAGGAGAATAAACAAATGGAAGACAAGAATATTGTATATTCAACGGAAGTAGATTCCATGTGCTGTGTAGCCAAAGGTCCCGACCATGGTCCCGCACCCCTTCCCGAAGAGGGCAAATGGGTTCAGGCTAAGCAGATCACCGATATTTCCGGCTATACTCACGGTGTGGGCTGGTGCGCACCTCAGCAGGGCGCCTGCAAGCTCTCGCTCAATGTCAAAAACGGCGTTATCGAAGAGGCTCTCGTAGAGACTGTAGGTTGCTCCGGTATGACTCACTCCGCCGCCATGGCAGCTGAAATCCTTCCCGGCAAAACAATCCTCGAGGCTCTCAATACAGACCTTGTATGTGACGCCATCAATACCGCTATGAGAGAGCTTTTCCTCCAGATAGTATACGGACGCACACAGTCCGCTTTCTCCGAGGGCGGTCTCGTAGTCGGCGCAGGTATGGAAGATCTCGGCAAGGGCGCGCGCTCCATGGTAGGTACCATGTACGGCACAAAGGCAAAGGGCGTTCGTTATCTTGAGATGACGGAAGGCTACTGCACAAGAATGGCTCTCGATGAGGACAATCAGGTTATCGGCTATGAGTTCGTTTCTCTCGGCAAGATGACAGACTTCATCAAGAAGGGCATGGAGCCTAATGAAGCATATGAAAAGTCCAAGGGCACCTACGGCAGATTTGCCGAAGCTGCCAAGTATATCGACCCGAGAAAAGAGTAAGGAGGCGGAGCAAGATGGCATTATTTGAAGGATATGAGAGAAGAGTTGATAAAATCAACGGCGTTCTCGCAAATTACGGCATCAAATCTATCGAGGAATGCAAGGAAATCACACTTGCCGCAGGTATAGATTGCGATAAAATAGTAAGAGAAACTCAGCCTATCTGTTTTGAAAACGCTATATGGGCTTACACTGTAGGCGCCGCTATCGCTATCAAGACAGGTTGCAAAAAGGCAGCTGATGCTTCCGCCGCTATCGGTATCGGACTCCAGGCTTTCTGTATTCCCGGTTCCGTTGCGGAAAACCGCAAGGTCGGTCTCGGTCACGGTAATCTCGGCAAGATGCTTCTTTCCGAGGAGACGGAATGCTTCTGCTTCCTCGCAGGTCATGAATCCTTTGCCGCAGCAGAAGGCGCTATCAAGATAGCCCTCAATGCAAACAAGGTTCGTGTAAAGCCCCTGCGCGTTATACTCAACGGTCTCGGCAAGGATGCCGCTTTCATCATTTCGAGAATCAACGGCTTCACTTATGTAAAGACCGAGTTTGATCCCTATACGGAAACCGTAAAGGTTGTTTCCGAAACAGCTTATTCCAAGGGTCCCCGCGCGGCTGTAAAATGCTATGGCGCAGACAATGTTCCCGAGGGTGTTGCTATAATGAAGCTTGAGAATGTCGGCGTTTCCATCACAGGTAACTCCACAAACCCGACTCGTTTCCAGCATCCCGTTGCCGGCACATACAAAAAATGGTGCGTAGAAAACGGCAAGAAGTATTTCTCCGTTGCTTCCGGCGGCGGTACAGGCAGAACACTTCATCCCGACAATATGGCAGCAGGTCCTTCCAGCTACGGTATGACGGATACAATGGGCAGAATGCACAGCGACGCTCAGTTTGCAGGTTCTTCCTCTGTTCCCGCGCATGTTGAAATGATGGGTCTTATCGGTATGGGCAACAACCCGATGGTCGGTGCTACCGTTGCAGTTGCCGTTGCTGTTGAAGAAGCAATGAAATAACCTACTTTTCTTTGACCGTACTTTTCTTTGAAAAGAAAAGTAGGCAAAAGAAACTTTAGTATATGGTGCGCTGAAGTTTAGTGAAGCGAAATATAAGGCAGGAAATCCGAGAATTTCCTGCCTTGATTTTTTTATTCGTAAAAAGAGCAATTTGCACCAAACCAAAGTATACACGCTCCATCCCGTCAGCGTACATATTAGATTCACGCCCGCCTTGCACTTTCAGCGGGCGTGCAGGCAATGCGTGCACGAATCTGCTCGGCTATCTCGTGTGATATGTTCGCACGCGTGGTAGTATGAAATTGCGGAGAGCCGTAAGACTATCGGTTTTCGCTTTATCATTTGTCGCACGTACTCGCCACGCACTACTTCTTGCGACTAACTCGTGCACGCCGCACGAGGTTCGGAAGGAGGACGGCGCAAGTCCTCCTTGCTGACTTTTGCCGCTGACTCCGTCTCGGCGACGCCGTTCAGAGGTGGCTTCGCCACCCTGAACCATCCTCTTGGTCATTCAAAAGCGCGAGAAAAGAAAAGTATCTTTATGTCTCTATACGGCGGCAGCAAGCCGTACCCTGTCTCGGCGACGCCGACCGCGTTTGCTTCGCAAATCGGTCAATTCCCGCCCTACGCACAAAGCCCAAGTATAGCCAACAGACAAAACAAAAATGTAACCGTCTGCACTTTTTTAGCAGCCCCGCAAAGGGGATAGATAAAAATGCGCAGAATCGTCGAATATCCGTTTCGTCGCCGTACATGCGTACGGCAGAGACGGATTTCGGCGAGAGGAAAAGTGAATTTAATAAGACGCAGAAAATCCGCGCGCGGATTTCCTGCCTTCCTTATGCCGATATTACTGAAAAATTTAAGCTTTCATAAATGTCTTTCGCCTTAAAAAATACACACCCTTTCACTTTTTCGGTCTGCACTTTTTTAGCATCCCCGTTCACACCCCGCACATTTGGGCTTGCAATCCCTCACACTTTTCGCCGCCGCCATGCCGCCGAGCGCAGTTTCGCGGAGCTGATACGGTATACTCTTCCCTACACTGAGCATCGCTTCTGTCACCTCATCAAAAGGCACAAGCGTTTTACCGCCTGTGGCAAGTGCAATCTCGGCGCATATCACCGCATTTGAAACGCCCATGGCGTTTCTTTTCTGGCAAGGCGCCTCCACAAGCCCGCAGATAGGGTCGCAGACAAGCCCGAGAATATTTGCTATCGCATCGCCCGCGGCGGAGAGACATTCTCTCGGCGTGCCGCCGAAAAGCTCACAAAGAGCCGATGCCGCCATAGCCGAAGCTGTTCCCACCTCTGCCTGACAGCCGCCCTCCGCGCCCGAAATGCTCGCATTTCTCGCCGTGATATATCCTATCGCGCCCGCATTGAAGAGCGCCGCCGTCAGCTCATCATCGGAAAAGCCGTATATTTCCGCCGAAGCGACAAGTATTCCCGGGAGCACACCGGAAGCGCCTGCCGTCGGTGCCGCTACTATCCTGCCCATCGAGGCATTGACCTCAAGCACTCCCATTGCATAAGCCGAAGCAAGCGAAGAAAGCCCTGCCACAGAGCCTTTTTCCCTTATGCGGCGGAGCATGGCGGCACTCTCCCCGCCGATAAAGCCGCCGAGCATTTCTCTCTTGTTATTTCCCGCCTCGGCAACGCTTTCGCGCATCACATCAAGCGAACGCTTCATCCTCGCGATGATATTTTCACGGCTCTCACCCGAAATTTCCGTCTCGCGACGCAGCATCGCCTCGGAAATCTTTATATTTTCATTTTCGCATATTTCAATCAGCGTTTTTGCATTGATAAAATTCATTTTTCCGCCTCCGCCGTAAGGTATTTTACCGAGCGGATATTATCGAGCCGCCTGAGCCTTTCGATAACGCTCTCATCCGCCGAGCCGTCTATTTCTATGACAGAATAAGCATTTGTGCCCTTTTCCTCACGATAAACACGCATATATGCGACGTTTATTTCCTTTTCCTCAAGCACGGAGCAGATATCCGCAAGCACGCCCGGCTTATCGTATTGCGAAATGAAAAGCGCATTGTATTCGCCCGTAAACTCTATCGCGACGGAATTTATCATCACTATTTTGATATTGCCGCCGCCGACGGAACAGCCGCGCACGCTTGTTATCTCGCCGTTTTCGCCTGTCATCGTGATATCGACGGTATTGGGATGCAGTTCGGGCATATTTTCCTCGCAGATATCGAAATGATAATCAAGCCCCGCTTCCTTTGCCAGCCTGAAGGAATCACGTATGCGATAGTCGCCCGTATCGAAGCCGAGCATTCCCGCCACAAGCGCACGGTCGGTGCCATGCCCCGCATATGTTTTGGCAAAGGAGCCATAGAGGCGGAAGGTAACCGCCTTCACATTGCCGCCCGCTATTTTGCGTGCCGTCTGCGCTATGCGAAGCGCGCCTGCCGTATGCGAGCTGGAAGGACCTATCATTATAGGTCCGATAATATCAAATACGCTTATTTCCCTCATTTTTCAGTCCTTTTCCTTTTTTCAGATGGTAACGAACGGGTCGGGTATCTCGACCTTATGTATATTGGCGCCGACAGCCTTGAATTTGCTTGTTATATTGTCATAGCCGCGCTCTATATGATAAATATCATCTATTTCCGTCCTGCCACTCGCGGCAAGTCCGGCTATGACCATGGCAACACCTGCGCGCAGATCCACGGCACGTACGGTGGAAGCCGTAAGATGATCGATGCCTGTTATCGTGGCGATGCTCTTTTCCACTTTGATATTTGCGCCCATGCGCTTCAGCTCCTCGACATAACGGAAGCGGTTTTCATATATCGTCTCATGCAGTCTGCTCATGCCGTTTGCAAGACAAAGAAGCACTGCCGCCTGCGGATTCATATCGGTCGGGAAGCCCGGATAAGGGATAGTCTTTATCGTCACGGGGGAAAGCTCGCCCTTATGCGAAACAAGCACGGCATCGTCAAATTCCTCAACGGTAACTCCCATCTCCACAAGCTTTGCCGAAATGGCATCAAGATGCTTGGGGATAACATTATTGATATAGAGCCTGCCGCGCGTTGCCGCCGCCGCTATCATGAAGGTGCCCGCCTCTATCATATCGGGAATAATGGCATAGGTACAGCCGTGCAGCTCATCCGTGCCCTTTATTTTTATCGTATCGGTGCCCGCGCCCGTGATACTCGCACCGCAAAAATTGAGGAAGTTTGCCACATCTACGACATGCGGCTCTCTTGCCGCATTCTCGATGATGGTAGTCCCCTTGGCACGGACAGCGGCGAGAATGGTATTTATCGTGCCGCCGACGGTCACGCAGTCAAAATAGATACCTGCGCCCGTTATGCCGTTTTTTGTCTGCGCGTCTATGAAGCCGCCGTCTACGGTAACCTCCGCGCCCAACGCCTCAAAAGCCTTGATATGCTGATCTATCGGGCGCGCGCCGAGGTCGCAGCCTCCCGGAAGTCCCACCATCACGCTCCCGAAGCGCCCGAGCATGGCACCGATGAGATAATATGAGCCTCGCATTTTCTTCACGAGGTCGCATGGGGCTGAAGCAGGAGAAACATCACGTGCATCTATCTCCACGCTGTTTTCGGCGAGATAGCGCACACGCACGCCTATCGACAAAAGTATTTCAAGTGATGTTACCACATCGCTTATATTTGGAAGATTTTCGATGATGCAGACATCACCCACGGCAACGCAGGCAAATATTATCGGCACGGCGGCATTCTTCATGCCGCTTACCTCTATTCTTCCGTGCAGGGCGTTTCCGCCGTCTATAACGATTTTCTCCATTACAAAATAACCTTTCCGAGAAATTTTTGCCTCATGCGGTATCAGAGGCGCTCTCCCGTTATCATATCATAGCGGGAGAGTTCTCCGCTCTCATAGCGAAGCTCACATATCGGCGTAAAATAAAATTTGCCGTTCATATCAAACCATGTGATATATGAATACGAAATCTGCGATAATATGCGTGTTTTTTTCACAGGGAGCGTATCCACGTATGCCTTTTCATCGAGGAGCACGGTGAGCATGCCTATCTCCTGAACAGCCATGGCACCGTCGGGTGCCGATAGCGGCAGGCTCCCCTCTATCATGAGCGGAACGCCGTCACGCAGATAAGCGGTGAGTATATTATCGGTCTCAAATCCGCCCATGCAGAGCGCAAGCTCCGCCGCAAAGAAGCCTCCCGAGAGGCTGTAGCGTATATCGCGGCAGACAAGCTTGCTTTTGTATTTTCCCTCTCCCGTGAAAATCTTATCAAGCGAGAGAAATTTCCATACGGCGTCCGCCGCACGTCTGCCCTCTTCCTCGGCATTTGCAACGGAAACGGCACCCGTGGCATCCGGCTCGGAAATATCGCTTCTCTTATAAGAGAAAGTGCTTTTCCCGTCATGAGAATATACGGCGTTTCCCGCACGGCAGACAAGCGCCTCGCCCTCGCTCTCGGGAGAGGCTCCGCTTATCAGAGTGAGTGCATCCGCCGTTTTCGCGGCGGAAACCGTGCCGACAAGCGCATTCAGCTTGACTATCTTATCCGAGAGCGCGTTGCCGGCAAGCACGATATCGCTCTCGGAGAGCAGGGCAGTCATATTTTCGGTCAGCTCTTTGTCATAGTAATTTTCATCGGTGTAGCGTATATACACAAGTATGCCAAAAAGCACATTAAGCACGAGGAGCACGGCTATAGCAAAGCTCTTGAGATTTTTCCATTTCATTTGCTCTCCTCCTCTCTCTTTTCGGCGGCGAAGCGCGAAAACCATATGCCCGCGGCGAAATTTTCATCATCGAAGGCATAAGCCGCCGAAATATCGAAATCTCCCGCGGAGGAGATGAGCAGGCTCATGATATCGAGCCTGTTTTCCGAGAGTGCAAGCGCCTCTCCCCAGCCGGAAAGCGTGATAAATTCCAGCCGGCATTCGGTCACGGCACCGTCATATATCTCAAATGAGGCGGCGATATTGCGTCCGTTTATGATGACGGGCACATTATTATAAAGAAAGCCGTAGGAGATGCGCGCATAGCCCTTTTCGAGAGTTACCTCGGAGAGCGTGAGCGAAACATCCGGCATAAGTATATTATCGGAGAAAAGCGGGAGCGACGAGAGGAAGCTTGCCGTTGCCCCGATATAATCGAGCGGCTCGGCATCCGTGCCCGAAAAGGCGAGGCTCGGCGCATATTCCCGCGAGGTGACGGTGAAAAGGCATTCGCCGTCTGCCGAGACGGAAAGGGTCTTCCCCTCTTCATAATAGGTATATGTGCCTTTTTCATCCGTATGGGAGGAAATCTTGCCCGCATTCATGGAGAAAGCGCGCAGCAGGCGCTCCGTATTTTCCTCTGCGAGCAGATTATCATAGCCGGAATAGCGCTTCATGCGCGAGAGGGGAAGGCTCTTTCTGAAAACAAGCACCGTACCGATATTCCGCTCCCCCGAAACTCCCATTCCATGATAAAGATCCGTAGTCGAGAGAAAATTGAAATCGGTTATTTTTTCATAATCACTATATGCCGAAAATATTTTTTTGTTAAAGGCAAACTCCTCTCCTATCTCGGGCTTATATGTGTAATAGAAAACCCTGTATACTCCCGAGAGATCGCGCGTGGCGGCGCAGAGATAGGAGCTGTAAGTATCAAGTCCCAATTCAGTCGGGGTGACAGGCAGATAGGGCGCCACAGCAAAGATGAAAAGCTCATATATGCCCTCCCCGCTTATCCTCTCGCTCATGCGGGAGATATCGGAAAGCTTGTATATCACCGAGCGCGGAAGCTCCGTATGATATTTCATATATATATAGGTTTCCGTGCCGCAGAGACGGGCAAAAAGTGCCCTTCCGTCCTCTGCCGAGAGTGTTTTTGAGCTTGAAGCCTCTCCGAAAAGCCCCTGAAAATATTTCCCTGAGATTTCGTCCGCCGCAGAAGAGGTGCCGTTCTCCGCCATGAGCAGATATTTTCCGTCTCCCTCGCAGGCAAGCACTATCTCCTCGGGAATGACAAACGAGGTTCTGTAATGCTCCGTATAGCTGTACTGCGTATTTTCTCTCTTTATCTTGAGATAATCATCGCGCGTGAAAGCCGCATTGTCCGACTGCTGATAGAGCAGCATATATACGACGCAAAGGCAGGTGAGTGACACCGTCAGTATGCAGACGGCAACTGTCTTGATTATTTCCTTCAGCTTCATGCGCTCATCTCCTTTGCGTTTTTTGCCGCGCTGTCGCGGAAAAAGCTCTGTCTTATTCCGCTTTGCCGCCTTCGCCCTCGGCAAGCCTGCATTCGTAGGGTATTCTTATCCATGTTGAGGTACCCTTGCCGAGCTCGCTCTCTACCCATATCTGCCCTCCGTGGGCATCGACTATCTCTTTTGTAATGGCAAGACCGAGTCCCGTGCCGCCCGCATCACTTGTTCTTGCCTTCTCCACGCGGTAGAATCGCTCAAAGAGCCGAGGAATATCCTCGGGAGGGATACCCATGCCGTTATCGCGGACATTTATCAGCACGCCGTTTTGCTCGGCTTTTGCCGTAACGACTATCCTGCCGCCGTTTTTCGTATATTTGACGGAATTTGAAATAACATTTATCAGCGCCTGCTGGAGTTTTTCCTTATCGGCGGTGACCGGCGGAATATTCGGCTCGCAATCGAAAACGAGCGTATGCCCGTGCGCCGCCGCCTCGCCTGCCATGATATCATGCATGCGGGAGAGGAACTCGTCCGCCGTGAAGGTCTCTATCTTCCACTGAGTGCGGCGGTTGTCAAGGCGGGAAAGCACAAGCAAATCGCCGACGATTCTCGTCATTCTGTCGCATTCGTCTATCGCCATGCGCAGAAAATCATCGCGCATTTCGGCAGGCAGCGTCGGACATTCCAGCACGGTTTCCGCCGCGCCGCGTATACACTGTATCGGCGTGCGAAGCTCATGCGAAACATCGGCGACAAATTCCCTGCGGGATTTATCAAGCTCATATCGCTCGGTGATATCGTGGATAACACACATGATACCGTGGCTCTCGGTATTTGCCTCGGTATAGCGGAAATCGGCGAGCATGATATCGAGCGCCTTGCCGTCATATATGACATCGTGCATGCTGTAATTGCCGCTTGCCTTGTATTCGTCGGCTATCCTGCGGTAATCTATATTCAGCATACGTACCATCTGCGTGAAATTGAAATATTTCAGGAAGCGCTCTCCCTCGGGCGTGCCGAAATGGAAGAGCTTTTTTGCCATTTTATTGATATGCATGAGTGAGCCGAAGCTGTCAAAGGCTATGACGGCATCGTTGAGATAGAGGAAGAGCGTTTCAAATTTCCTGCGCTCACCCGAAATCTCGTCAAGCGTGCCCTTGAGTACATCCTTCATATAGTTGAATGTTTCGGAAAGCGCACCTATCTCGTCATTTGCCTTTACATCGACGGATTTATCAAATTCGCCCTCGGCTATTCTCTGCGCACCGACGGTGAGCGTGCGTATCGGCTCCGTTATCGCCTTGGCAAGGAAAAATGACAGCACGATAGCCGCCAGCATTCCGAAGAACATCGCCTGCACCGTGATGCGGAAAATCATCACGGAAAGCGAACGCACATCCTCCTGACTGTCCTTGACGCAGACGATAACGGCATTTTTTCCGTCGCCGCTCTCTATTCTCGTGGCATAATCAATATAGCTTGTCCGCAGATGCTTCTGCGCACCTGTTTTTCCCGACATGGCGGAAATGATATTCGGCGTTTTTTCCATTGCCTCCGCGCTGTCCGCAACAGAGCCGTAAAGAAAATCGCCGTTTGTATCAAGGATAAAATAATCTCTGTATTTATCTATTCCGAGCACACCCGAATAGGCTTTGAGTATCTCGTTTTGTCTCGCGGCGTAATCGCTCAGGTCAAAAGCCGAGCGAAGCTCGGAAACGAGGTTGCCGTTCACTTCAAAAGCCTGCTCCATCTGCGTCATGAAATCATTGCTGTAAAAGTTGAAGGCGCTTCCGATAAGCACCGCACCGATGACAGACATGAGCGTTATCGTAAATATGGCAAGGATAAGAATTATCTTGAAATGCAGATTCTTATACATTTGCTTCTCCCGTCAGTTGGGTATGTAATACCCCTTTGTTCTTTTTGTGAGAATATATTCCGGCTCGGCGGGGACATCCTCTATCTTCGAGCGCAGGCGGGACATTGTGACATCCACCGTGCGCAGGTCGCCGAGAAAGCCATCATAGCCCCAGACCTTATTCAGCAGCTCTTCTCTTGTGAAAAGCTGTCCCGCATTGCGTGCAAGAAAAAGGAGCACCTCATATTCTTTATTTGAAAGCTCTATCTCGCGGTCGCCTTTTTTCACGGTGAAATTTCTGTTGTCTATCACAAGCTCGCGGATAACTATTTTATCCGCATCCTTATCGCCCTCGTCCGCCTTTTTCACATCGACAAATTCGCCCGAGCTGCGGCGGATATTTGCCTTGATTCTCGCGAGCAGCACCTTGATGGAAAAGGGCTTTGTCACATAGTCGTCGGCACCGAGGTCAAGCCCCATAACCTTATCTATTTCATCCTCCTTTGCCGTGACCATGATTATCGGAGTGGCAAGCGTTTTGCGCACCTCGCGGCAAACGGAAAAGCCGTCTCTTTTCGGGAGCATGAGGTCGAGCAGTATCAGGTCAAAATCGCCCTCCAGCGCGCGCCGGAGTCCGAGCTCGCCGTCGCCTGCCGTTTCGCATTCGTAGCCTGCCATCATCAGATTGACCTCAAGAAGCTGAGAAATCCGCTTCTCATCCTCGACGATGAGGATTCTTTTCTTTCTTTCGTTTTCAGCCATAGGAGCTCCTCCTTTGTTGTGTTTATGAAATGTGTGGGGTCGTGTAGTGGTTTTGTTTTGTTTTATCGTACTTTTCAGTGACGAAAAGTACCAAAAGTCATTTAAGAGGATTTTC
>ERZ834769.767-NODE-767-length-31586-cov-17.250198_pt1 | contig 31586 bp, 51 predicted proteins | sample MGYA00519690_ERZ834769 | MGnify/ENA primary metagenome ERZ834769 (study PRJEB31850, sample SAMEA3708760) | human gut metagenome | biome: human gut; feature: human-associated habitat; material: faeces | place: China | collected 2014 ... | reverse complement strand
TAGCCATACACGCCGCAGGGGATGCCCAGCCGCTTGCATTCGGCGTAGTTGCGGGCAAACTGCGGGTCAGTGTAGGGGGCGCTAGGCCTGCCATCTGAGCTGTTGCCCATGGCGCGAATCATCACGCCGTCCACCTTACCGCTTGCCTTGACCTTTGCCCAGTCGATGACGCCCTGATGGCGGCTCACGTCCATGATGGTCTTTTCCATCGCTTACTCCTTTACTTCTCCAGCTCTGCCTTGATGGCTTCTAGATCGTCCGTGGTCAGGGACGGGTAGTCGGCGGCGATGTCTTCAAAGACTTCACCGGCGGCAATGCGGATTTTGAAAGCGCGGGTCATAATGCGAAGTTTGAGTGCGTTCAGGGTTTTCATAAAAATCAGCCTCCAATCAAATCAGCCATCATCAAAATAATATCGTCGTTTGCGGTTTCCAGCGCGTCCACGCGCTCCGGCAGCTTGTCCTTTGCTTCCTGTTTCTGGCGCTCTTTTTCCCGCGCGGCCAATTCTTCTTCCGTATAGCGGATGTATCTCTGCACCGGCACCTGTTCGGTCCATGCGGCCTGCGCAGGCACGCCCGGCACGTCGAGGACCTTCCGCACATCCCTGCCACCGTTGGGGTACTCCGCCACCGTCTCGTAGTGGCTCACCTCCTCCACACCTTCCACAGCCGGGTGCTCCACTGGTTCGGTGTCGTCCACCAGATACCCAAGCGTCAGGTCGGGGTTTTCCACGACCGCGCCGGTCTCGTCAAGGATCTTCATTGTGTCACCTCCATGGGGGTCACATATTTGCCGATTCGCGAGTAAGATACTTTTCCGTCAGGACTTTCAGCCGACAGCATCCACTGTCCGCCGGTCTTTCCGGAGTCACGGCGGTCTACTTTTACGCACCCATTTTCGTCCAGCTGCATCGGGGGCACAAAGCTACCGTCGCTGCGCCGCAGGTGGAGTCTGATTTTGCAGGTTTTCCACTCTTCCGGGATGGCAAAGTGCAGACTGGTCGGGTGACCCTCACTGCCAAACTGCAATGTTGCCACAGTGTCAAATGTCACAGGGATCATCGTTCAAAACCTCCTTTCTCATGCCACGCGCCGCCAGATGTGCACATAGTAGGCGGCGGGCTGCACGGTACTGCTGCGTCCGTAGACGGCATTGGACTTGGACGCATCCAGACTGAACTTATACACATTAGCATCGCCGTTGTTTGCGCCCGTCGATGTGATCCGGTCGCCGGCAGTGAATGCGCCGGATACCTCATGCTGCATATAGTGTACATTCGCAACAAAAGAGCCTGTGATGTTCGGCAGACCGGCCTTCACGGTGGTGCCCGCTGCGTGGCTTCTGCTGGCACCCATCAGCACGCGGTCGGATGCGATCTCTTCCCATGTGCCGCCAAACAGGGCGGCAGGGCTGGTGGGGTCGGTGCTCTGGTAGATGCTGCCCACGGGGTAGTAGCCAAGCTTATCGGCGGCTTCCCCTTTCAGTGCGTCAATGACAGCTCGAAACTGCTTCACCAAAATACCGGTGGGGATGCCATGCACACCGTCCCGCATCACGCCGCAGACGGTCTCGTCCGCGCGGGTGTCGTAGATGTCGGCGGCGGTGACGGAAGTGCTGCCTGCAGGGCGCTTGATCTCGGCAAGGCAGAGGTCGTAGATCAGCTCGGTGCGGGTGATGGCCGGCGCTGTGGGGCTTGCGCTGTCCGGCGTGCCCTCCAGCACCTGCAGACTGGTCTTTTTGGCGGCGGCATCGTAGCGCAGCACCACGCGGTCAATGCGGCTGCGCACAGGGTCCGCTTCGGTGAGCACCACGGTGGTGGGCTGCTCCATGATGATGCTGCGGCCCTTGAACCGCGCCGGGCGCACCCATGCCTGCCCGGCGCTCACCTGTACGCTCAGGCCGCCCTGTGCCGTGACGGAGAAATCTTCCTCGGCACTGTATACGCCGCTCAGGCGGGTAGCAAGGTAACCCGAAGCGTCGTCGGCATCGTATCGGATACCGTCTTCGGGGTAAGTAATGATATCGGCCATAAGCCCTCCTTTACGTCTTGTACCAGGCGGGCGTGCCCAGACGCAGGGTCCGGGTGGTGCCGCTTTCCTGGCTTTCGGTGATGATGTCGGCCACCCGCACCATGGCGGTGTAGCCCAGCTGGGGCAGGCTGACGCGCAGCACATCCCCCACCTGCAGGCTGTCGTCCTCCGGGGTGAACTCGATGGACCCGGTGCGCAGCTGCTTGAGCAGGGCTTCGCCGCCTTTGTCGGCCAGCCGCTGCAGATAGCTCTGGCTGGCGGTGGTCTCGCCGTTTTCCGGCTTGAGGCTGCCCGCGTCCACGTACAGCTCCCGCCGTGCGGAGCCGGTGGTCCCCGTGTCGCCCACCCAGACCACCACGCACTTTGTCTCGTCCTCGTCGGGCTTTGCGCAGACAAGGGCCACGTTGGCGTAGTCGGTGTCGGCAAAGCTCCACCCGGCACCCCGCAGGTTGCCCCACTGGGGAGCAAAGCGGTGGTTCGGGTCGAAGGCGGGCCGGAAGCACTCGAACAGCAGGCGCTTATCTGCGCCGCTGCCGTCCAGAATCACCCGGAACCCCAGATCGCATGCCTGCCCGATGGTCTTGCAGTAGTCGAACACGCTGCCGCCGGAGGTCTGGTCGTCGAAGATCGTGTCGAAGCCGTACTCGGTGCCGAGGAAAAGCCGGGGCCACGGTTTTGCCGTTGCCACAAGGCTGCGCATGGCCGCTTCCGCATTTTGGCTCTTGATGCTCACCGCAGACACCCGCTTGGTCAGCAGCCACGTTGCCGGGTAGCCGGACACCACAAGGTTTGCGTCCGTGTTCTGGTTGGCGCGGGCGCAGATGCGCATGGGGATGCGGGGGCTTTCGTCGCTGCGCACCAGCCACCGGCCTTCCTGCAAAAGCTGCAGATTCTCGGCGGTCGGCCTTACCTCGAGGGTAAAGCCGCCCTCGGAGTAGTAGGGGCTGTCCCAGTAAAGGGACACCCACACGTCCACCCAGCCCACGCGGGCAAGGGTGTCCGCTTCCAAAACGTCCAGTCTCATACCGGCTCGGGCAGAATGCCCGCCTCCATCGGGTAAAAGCTGACGGATGCCTGCAGGTAGCCGGAGCCGTTCTCCGCCTGCATGGAGAGCACGTTATCGCCGGGCCGCAGCTCGGTGAGGGTGCTGTCCTCGTCCAGCTTTGCAAAGATATTCTCGGTCACGCCTGCCCGGGTCAGGGTGCAGGCCAGCCGGTCAGAGGTGCTGCGGTAGATCTCCAGCGTCTCGTCCGGCTGCAGGGTCAGGTCAAAGCCGATGAAGGCCCCGGTCTGCAGATCCACCACCTTGGGGTGTGTCACCGGCATGTCGCACCGCAGGGTGGCCGTGAAGGGCACCGGCAGGCTGCCCTCGTTGCGCAGCACTGCCGCCGTGCCATCCCGCTTGATGCCGTAGATGTGGCTGTTGTAGCACACTGGAAAGCGGAAGGCGGGCTCGTACCCGCCCAGCACGCTGCTGACGGCGTTGAGGTCGTACCAGAAGGGCTTTTCGCTGTAGAGCATGAGCGAGCAGCGCGGCTGCGGCGTGTAGCTGGAAAAGTAGGGCGTTTTCTGCAGCACAAAGCGGGTGAAGTAGTGGTCGCCAAAGTACAGGGTGCCCTTGGTGAAGTAGGGCAGCTTTTTGCTGAACGCCCGGGCATTGTCCAGCGCATACGCGCCCCAGAACACCACATCGAGGGTGCGGGACACGCCGGAGACGCTCTGCCCCTCCACGGTGTCGCCCACCTGATTGACACCCTGCGCGGTTTTCAAGTCCACGTCGATGCCGTTGAGCGGGTCGAGAAAGTAGGGGGCTTCGTAGTCCCAGCCCAGATGCAGGACGGCACCGGCATCTGTCACGATCTTGAGATGATCTTTAAAGAGCATAGTGTCCTCCTTTCATCGTTTGCGGGCCTTGGCCTTGTCGGCTTCCCAGCGGGCTTCCCGCTGCTGCGCGGCGGCGGTGTCGTGGCCGTTGTAGAAGTTCTGGGTGATGTTGGTATCGCCCTCGCGGTGGTAGCTGTTGGCAGCGGACACCACCTGTGCGGTGCCGGACGCAGCCACGGTGCTGCCCAGACGCATGTTGTCGGAAAGCACCAGCGCCCCCGCCTGCCGGATCATATCGGCGAGGGCAGAGTTTGTCTTTTCCAGCGCCTTGGTGTTGGCGTTGATGGCATCTTCCAGACTGCCGGTGCCGGTGGTGATATCCACGCTGCCCATGCCGCCGGAGCCGGACGAACCGCCGCCAGAGGAACCGCCGCCGGACGAACCTTTCTTACTGAAAGAGCCGCCGATCGAGGCAACGATGCCCGCGATGACGGCAGCAAGGGCTACGCCCGCTGCGATCATCAGCAGAGCCTGCGGAGTGCCAAAGCCGGTAGGGAACAGCGCCGCAGCGATGGCATCCAGCATTGCTACGAACGCGCCGCCGATAGACCCGATCAGACTGCCCAAAGACGCAAGAATCTCCGGGAATGCAGAGATCAGGCCGCCTTTCATGCCCTGACTGATGGCAAGGGCCGCATTGCTCAGCGGTGTTTTCAGCCCGCCGAAGATCTCCATCAGGGTGGAGCCAAGGGCCTGTGCCTGCTGCCAGACCTCAGAAAAGCCGCCGGTCAGGCCGTGCACGATCTGCCCGCCCAGATCAATGGCTCCCTGTACCAGCTGGTCCCGGGCACCGCCCAGCGCTTTGTTGAGCTTAGTCACGATGCCAAGGGCAAAATCATTGACCTGCTTTTTCTGGTCGGCAGTCAGACCGCCGTAGATGGTGCTTGCCACCCACTTGCCGATGCCCAGCCAGTCCTGATTCTTGACGGCGGTGTACAGATCGTCGAAGGTGCCAAGCACGCCGGTATCTGCCTCGGTCTGCAGCTCCTTCCACAGGCCGTCAAAGGTGTCCGCGCTGGACTTTTTGATCTGCTCGGCCACCTGCACGGTGCCGTCTGCGGCGATGGTCTTGGCCCGTTCGATGGTCACGAGGGCACCGTCCACCACGTCGTCGTAGACCTCGGTGATGACCTTTTTGGTGGTCTCGGTGCCGTCGGTCAGGGTCTCGGTGACGGTCTGGGTGGTGGTCTTGACCCCGTCTGCCAGCGTCTCAAAGGTGGAAGTGACCGTCTTGGCGGTTTCGCGGACGGTCTCCATGGTCTGCTTGACGGTCTCGGTGCCGTCGGCGGCCACCTCTGTGATGGTTTTCACATCCTTCAGCACACCATCCACCATCTGCCGGGAAGTCTCGGTGATGACCTGCTTTTGCTGTGTCTTGCCGTTGGAGAGCGTTTCGGTGATGTTTTCGGTGGTGCGGGTGATCTTGCCGTCGATTTCGGTCGTGGTGTCCGAGATGGACTTGACGACTTCTGCGGCGGCCTGCTTCGTGGCCTTGCTGGCCTTCTTGGCTCCGCTGGTGATGGCCGGGTAGGGGTTCATGGCTGTCTGGCTCCCGGCACGGCTGCTGCCGTTGCCGGAGCTGCTTGTGCCCTTCGGGACCCATCCGTTGTCATCGTCCCATTCGAGGTCTTTGTGGGAGTTGTCCCAGTTTTTCTGATTGCGCTTCTGCGTGTAATTTTGGCGCGAAGCCGCGTAAGCGCTATTATAAGCATCCACCGCAGCCGCTGCACCCTGCGGTAAAGCGGCAAGTGCGGCAGCAATACCGCGGATGGACGACATCAGCATGTTAAGCGTTGTCAACACGCTGTTCACAGCAAAATCAGCAGCAGAACGCAGGCCGTTCATGCAGGTGTTCCAACCGGAACGGAACGTTTCACTGCTCTTATATGCTGTGATGAGCCCCGCCGTCAGAGCGGCAAATGCAGCTACTGCCAGCCCTATCGGATTTGCTGCAACCACACTGTTCAGTGCAGCCATTGCAACTTTGAAAATGCCTGCGCCAGCGGCAGCCTGTAGATTTGCCGTGTTCAATGCGGTAACAGCCAATTTCTGTGCAGTGGTAACCACCGTTGTTGCCGCAATGGTTGCTTTATACCCGGCGAACGCTGCACCGGCAGCGGCCACAACAGCAGTCGCAATGCCGATGGTCTCCTTGAGCTGGGCCATCTTCTCGTCGCTGTCGAGGAAGGAGACCACCACCTCGTTCAGCTTGACAACCAGCTCACCCAGAGCTGCAAACAGGCCGCTGGTCAGCTCACCGGTCAGGGCGCTGACATTATCCTTCAGGGTGGACATGCGCCCGCTGAAGGTCTGGCTGGCTTCCAGCATACCGTTGTAGAACTGCCCGCCCTGACTGGTGGCGGCTTCCACAGCTGCTTCCAGCTCGCTGAAGCTGACCTTGCCATCCGAGATGCGCTTGTACAGGTCGGACATGCTCTCGCCGGTGGCGTCGCAGATCTGGTTCAGCGGGTTGAATCCCGCATCGATCATCATGTTGACGTTTTCCAGCGTGACCTTCTGCGCCGAGGACATCTTGCCGTAGGCGCGGGTCAGGGTCTGCAGCTTTTCGGCGTTGCCCAGCGAGATATCGCCCAGCCGCTGCAGCACGCCGGTGGTGTCGTCTGCCGCAATGCCGAACTGCAAAAGGGTCTGGGTGCCGCTGGTCAGGTCATCCAGCGAGAAAGGCGTGGATGCCGCCATCTTGCGAATTTCGGAAAGCTTTGTTGCGGCGGCTTCCTCGCTGCCCAGCATGACCTTGAAGTTGGTCAGGTAGCTTTCCATGGTGGCGTTGTAATCCACACCGCTCTTGACCACCTCGGCCAGCTTGGACGAAGCCTGTTTTGCAAAGTCCGCGATCATCTGCCCGGCGGCTACCGTCCATTTGCTGGTGCTTTTTTCCGCCGGGTCGCTGTTCAGCCTTACTTCGCCGGTGATGCTGAAATCTGCCACTGTGTCCACCTCTCTCCATTCCAAAAGAGCGCGGGCACAAGGGCACAGGCTGTTATAACTTGATCTCTACCTCCCGCTTACAGGCGGGATTTTTGCATTTTACCCACAGGCCATGGGCGGATGCGGCATTTTCTGCCCACACCGACAGCGCCCGGCCGCAGTAGGGGCAGGGCACCGGGGCGCGGCTAGTGCCGGAATCGCGCGAGGAACGCGGCATCGTGCTCTTCGACCGAAACGACACGGGCGGCACCCCCTCTCAGCTCAGCAGGCAGGGCAAAGCGCTCCTGCAGGTCGGCATAGTGGGCACGCATACTGCCCTCGTACTCGGAAAGATCCATGGTGCGCCAGCTCATGATCTTTGCCATGAGGGTCTCCTCCGGCAGGGCCGCGAACAGCGCACGGAACCGGAACCAGTGCATCTTTTCGCGGGTCAGGTCGATGCCGTAGGCCTGCTGGAACGCCGCCACGATGTAACCGGCATCACACTGGTAGTCGAAGGCAAGACCGGAAGAGGGCGCGGTACTGCTTTCAGCTGCGGCGCTTTCGGCTGCTTTTTCGCCCGCCTTATAAAACTCGATCATGTACCCGTAGGCGTCGATGATCTTCTGAGGGTCGTTCAGAAAACAGTGTGGGTCTTTGTAAAAACGCCAGAGGGCGTTGACCGCAAAACCGATGGGATCATCTCCAGTCTGGCCGCGCACATAGGTGTTGACCAGCCAGACCATGGGCCGGAAATCCGAGATGATTTCGTGTCCGTGCCACCGAGTGGGCAACTCGTCCAGCAGCAGGTCAGACATGGCGCTCGGATGCCAGCTGCAGAGCGTACTCTGCCAGCTGCTGCATGGCGTCGGGGTCGTCCCGCAGGGCATTCACAGCCTGCCGGGCATCAATCAGCTGCTCGGTTTTCTGCTTTGCGGATACCTGCGCATCCACCCGCTCCACCATCCGGGCGGCAGGCTGTGCGGGATAGCTCACGGGCGGCTTGTGCCTGTTCTTTTTGGCCTGTGCCCGGCGCTGCTCCCGGTTCATAGGCTGGGCAGGCTTTGCGGCATAGCGCTGTTTCTCGGCGGCGAAGGCATTGCCCAGTTCCTCGATCACGTCATAGATGGGGGCCATGTTGTTTTCATCCAGTCCCAGACGGGCGGACGAGCCTGCACCGAGGATCTCGTCGATGCAGTCCATGGCAATGCGTGCCTGTGCACGTGCATGGTCGCCCAGACGGACACCGCCGCGCCGGAACTGCTCCGACTCCTCGGCGCTCCGGCGCTGCATCCGCTCGTTGGCATCCTCAAAGCGGTCAAGGTCGTTGGCGTTCATCAGGGAAAAATCAAATTCCTGTCCACAAATAACCATGTTCTGGCTCCTTTCAGTTGAGCCGTGCCCCGGTTCTGCCCCGGAGAAAACTAATCACGGCATAAAAGATCCCCGTTCCGGTTCGGAGCGGGGACTGTGTTTGAAAAAAATCAGCCCTTGACGGCCTTGGCAGGCTCAGCGGACTGAGTGGCGGGGTTGTAGTCAAACTCGTCCGGCGTGCCGATGGCCTTCACGTCGCAGGCAAAGGTGGCCTTGGAACCGGCTGCACCGCCTACGTCGCTGGTGACGATGATGGCAGCGCTGCCTTTCTCGCCCTTGCCGGTGCGCAGGCTGAAATAGATGTACGGCACGACGATATCACTGCCGGTGCCGTACACGATCTTGTGGCTCAGCACAAAATCCTGGAAATCATCGCCCACGCAGCGGTCGCCGTTGACGGCAAGGGTGCGCTGGGTGCCGGTCTTTTCGGTGACATTGCCGGTGCGGATGTACTGGGAATCCTCGGTGGTGGCGTTCAGGGAGCCGGAATGCTCCTTCACATGGTCGGCGCAAACCACCCACTGGCTTTCCTTGGTCTGGGTGCTATCGATCTGGAACGCCAGCACAAAATCGTTCGCCGTCTCAATGCCGGTATACGACGCGCTGGGCGTGATGCCGGACTTGGTAATGGCTTCAGATACAGTCATATCAAAACTCCTTTCATTTGGGCATGTAGTAGGTCAGGCGCATCTGCAGCTGCATCTTACAGCTGCCCGCGCTGTTTGTGACGATGTAGCCGCTGTTAGTCACTGCAATGCCGGTGGGGGTCTTGCCCCCGCCGCAGGCCGAGAGGTCGGGCAGGGAGTGCCGGGCATCCTGCTGCATGACCCATTCGGTAAGCTGCTCGAAAAAGCCGCTGTTCTGGATGCTGACGGCATCCACCTCGCTGTACTCCCGGCGGCTGAGGAAGAGGTAATTCTTCGCCATGTCCCAGCCGGAGAAATACTCGGTGATGATGGGATCACCGGGGCTGTCCTCGATGGAAAAGGCGGTGGATTCTTCTTCCAGTCCGGCAATGCGGAATGCTGCGCCGGTGGCTTCCTGCTCGTCGGCGATCAGCGGGCAGGTCTTGAGCCATGCCCGCAGGGCGGCAATGGTGGGCTTTACTTCGGACATGGTCAACCTCCCCAGAATGTGGTGACGGCCCTTGCGCCGTAGAGAGCAAGATGCTCACCGATATCTGCCAGTGCCCGCTGGCCCCAGTAAGAGCCGCGCAGGCCGGTCTCGCCATGCAGGCAAGTGCCCTGTTCGTGCAGATAATACTGCCTGCGGGCGTAGGGCGTGTTATAGACCAGCAAGCCCTCGTCGTACTTGCTGGCAAGATTGACGCTGTTCTTCAGCGTGCCGGTATCGAACGGCACATAGCTGTCAATCAGCTTGGCAGCTTCCTGTGCAAGGGCATATTGTGCCTTTTGCAGGGCGGCAGTCTTTTCGGCTCCAAAATCCGGCCGCCATTTCAACTCCATCTGCACGCCGTCTGTCCGGTATTTCCAACCATCAGGCGGCTCAAAAACGGGCTTCGTTGACGGCGCAGCGGGGCCAAAGGGAATAATCTCGCTCATGGTGTCAGCTCCCTTCCACGTGCCAGTGGGGCAGCAGCGGCTCCCGGTCGTCCGAGACAGCCGCCGCTGTGCAGCACAGGTGCGTTTTTTCGAGGTGGGCGTACTCTTCGGCGGTCAAGGCAGCCACCGCGCCCTGCACCAGCTTCCAGCCGCGTTTCAGGGTCCAGTGCTTGGCCTTTTCCGCCGCAGACAGCGCCGCCCACTGAGCGTAGGGCAGATAGCCCGCCGTGCACACACTGGCCGGGATGCGGATGTGGGTGGTGCGCTCCGGATCCTTGGCGGTGCCGCTGCCGGAGGTGGAGCGGCATTCCCGCCAGCTGCACCTGGCGAACACCCAGCACACCGGCCTGTCCGTCTCGGTGGCAGTGTCGTGGATGAGGTTCACCACAGTAACGGCTGTCTGCATCACAGAATCCCCCTGTACAGCAGGTCGTGCGGGTCACTGCCCAGCGCGGTACGGATGATCTCATAGGCTTCCTGCCGGGTGGCCGCGGTCACACTGGCATTGCTGCCAAAGGTGACGCTGTAGCCGTCGTTGGAGACGCTGGCAGCACCCGGCACAGCGCCCGCCGCAGACGCAGCGGCCAACAGTCCGATGATCTGCCCGCAGGCATCCGCCAATGCTTCCCGGCAGGCCTCGCACCCGGCGGCGTGGTGTTCTGCCCGGCCAAAGGTGGCGGCATCGATCATGCGGGAAGCACGGCTGCACAGCACACCGAAGGCGGCTTCCGGCACCGTGCCGCCCGCCGCCGCATACTGGTCATAGGTGCAGTAGAGCATGGCCTTACGCCTCGATGCGCTTGATGTACAGGGTCTTGGGCTTGGACACCTTGATGCCGTATACCTTTCGCCCCTGCACAGCGGATGCGCCGATGTACTTGCCGGAACCACCCAGATCCTGCAGGTGCACCGGGGTCTGCCACTCCATGACGCGGTGGCACCAGTTGGGGTGGCCGCAGATGAACTCGGTGGTGGTTTTCTTGCTGGCCACGCGGGTGGTGTTCTCGAAATCCATGTTGTTGGACTCGTACACCGCAAAGCCCGCGATCTGACCCACTGCGCCGGTCTGCACCAGCTGCTGGGACAGATCGCCCTGCTTGATGAAGCGGTCGTCCTGCATGAGGATCTCCAGATACTCGGGGCTGACGATCATCCAGCGGCCGGCCTGCGGCACGCCGTTGCGGCTCATGGTACGCTTTGCAGCCAGAGCCTCCTTGTAGGCGGTGGAAGCAGTGCAGGCGGTCTTGGTGGCGCTGACGTTGGCACCCTCTGCGCTCTGCAGTGCCTCGATGGACTTTTTGTCGATGGACAGAGCCATGGAGTAGCCTGCGCTGTCCAGACGCTCGGCGGTGATGCCGTCGGGCACGGAAGCGGCGTCGAAGCCGTCGATGATCTCGTTCACGGCCTCGTCGTTGTCGATATCCAGATCCAGATAGGTGGTGGTGCCTGCATCGGCATCCACACCGTTTGCCTTGTCGTAGGCCTTGACGGCCACCTCGGTGTCGCGGACAGGGATCTTGACCTTACCGGCCTTGGGGCTGCCCTCATAGCGGTTGTTGAAGATGGTATTGTCGCGGGTGACCAGAGTCGCACGCAGCTTTGCATCCACCAGAGCGGAGTAACGCTCCTGACTTGCATGTGCCATAGAAATCTCCTTTCGTTGTTACAGGTTCAGTTCAGGGTTCAGGGATTTGAAAGCGGCTTCCACACCATCGCTGTCGTTGGCGGGAGGGGTACCGTGCTCGGCGCCGGTGGAGACCACAGCCACACCGGCTGCGCCGTCCTCGCCGAACGCCCAGGGGTTGGCCTTTGCGGCATCGTCCAGCGCCTTGGCAATGTCGGTGCTGCGGTCGGCAGAGCCCTTCAGGGCGTCCAGATCCAGCAAAGCACGCACTGCCTTGACGCTGCGGCCCTTCTTGCTCATGATAGCGGCATTCAGGGCGTTATCGAAGGCAAAGCCCTCGGCCTGCGCCTTCATGTCGGACTTCAGCTTGGTGACCTGCTCCTGCAGGCCTGCCACGTCCACGCCGTCAAAGGCTTTCAGGCCGTCCTGTGCGGTCTTGAGCTGGGCGTTTGCGTTGTCCAGCTGGGCCTGCAGAGCCGTGGCGGCAGACTTCTCCCGGTTGATGTCTGCGCCGTTCTCCTGCATGATCCAGTTGAGCTGCTCGTCGGTGATGCCGGGGATCTTGTTCTTCACGTCTTCACGCTTCATGGTGGAAACTCCTTTCGTGTGTGAGACCTCAGTTTTTTACACTGTTCTCTGTCAGTATTCGGTCGTGGGCGGGGTACGCGCCGCCCTCCGCATGGCACCGTCTGGAGGTATCGAACCTCCCGCTTCCGGTTTTGGAGACCGGCGCTCTTCCAGAATGAGCTAAGACGGCATGAAAAAAGCACTGGGCAAATTTTGCACAGTGCTTTGGATGGCTAGGTGTGGGTTACGGCTTGGTCTCTACGCTCGGCAATACGTCCGTGTGGAAATAGAGCTTGTAGTGGTACGGGTCGGTATGCGTGCCGGTGATGTCCTCCACCACATACATGGTGTAGTCGTTCAGATAGATGTAGTTCTTGCGGTAGGAATCCGGGCCGACCTTCACCGTGCAGACAAGCTCATTGTTTGAGTTGTTGGAGATGGACATGTAGCCCTCGGCTTCCATGATCACCTTGTCGGTGCGGGCGTTGTAGACGGTGATCTTGCGCTCACTCTCGAAGTAATCTGCCTGCTTGGAGATGTTGTAGTTGGCCTTTTCGGCTTCACTGGAACAGCCGCACAGCAGAATGGATGCAGCCAGCGCAAGGGCGAGAAGAATCTTTTTCATGGTTCGTTCCTTTCTGTAAAAATGGGCAAAAGAAAACCACCGTCCGGGTGGATGGTGGTTAAGGTTATTCGATGCCGGGTGGGAGCTTGCCAAGTTCTTTCAAAATACTGTAGCAGTCACGAGCATACATCTGACGGTGTACAGTTCTGTCCCACCCATCGTAAAATGAGTTGCAAATATCGTCATATGCCGGGTCTACAGGAGTTTCCAGAAGAACCTGCTGCATTTCCCTGACTTCCTGTTCTGTGTAAGAAGGTTTATTCGTAGAATTTGGCACCATTTTTCTGCAACTCCTTTATGCAGTCCGAAATAACCCCTTCTGCCTTTTCAAGAACCTGTTCATCCGTCAGCGTGGACTTGAGCAATTCATCAATTGCGCAATCCATTTGCCGAATGGCCTGTTTCGCGGAGCTTTCTTGAAAAGTCGAAGTCTTTTCGATTGCGTAAATATGCCCATCATGCCCAAGAGCAGTAAGCAGCTTCAAATTTGCGTTTCGCGTAAATTGCCGCAGATCACCATTTGAAAAGCTACCGCATGCAGGATGGGTATGAATCGCAATATAGGGTACATCCGGGTTTGGTAGCTGAACAGAATGACCATCCGGCAAGCCGATGATATCTTTCGTCAGCGGCTTCATCTTGATGTCGAACACCCTGCCCACTTCAACATTTTCCGGCTGCTTTGAAGCGACCATGAGAAGGCGCTTGTGGGCGTTTTTCAGCTGTTGCTGCCCGGCGGCATCCAGCGTGTCACAGCTGAACGCCTTAACATTTGCGATTGACTGCATTGTAACAGGTTTCGCCTTTGTGTTCAAGCTGCTGTATGTAGAGGATGCCTTCCGCACCTGTGCGCTTGCCCTACTGGCTTCGCTCCTGCCGAACTTCGGCACGCTGACCCGGGCGCTGTCTACTCTGCCGCCGGTGGCCTTGGCAAACTCCGCAAGGCTCTGGCGGGCGGCTCTCAGGCGCACCGCGGCGTCGGTGGGGTCCAGCCCGGCGGCATCCTCGGCCAGATACCGCTTTTTCCAGCGGCGGATGTTCCGCTCCCGGGCACGCTGCATCTGGGATATCTCATAGGCGGTGTACTTTTTGCCGTTCCACTCGATGTTCCGGGCGTTCAACTCTTCCAGCTGGTCGCGCGTCCACGCGGGCGGGTCGCCCAGCTCCGGGAACACCGCAAAAAAGGTGTGGCGGCAGTTCCAGCCGCAAAGGCCTGCGCCGGTGCCGTAGCCGGTGGCGGCTTCAAAGTCCGGGTAGTGCCTGCCCTTGTAGTCCACCGCACCACCGCGATGGAAGCGCCGTCCCTGCCACTCTGCATGGGAAGGACGCGCGCCGCCGTGTGCACTTGTCTCCACAAATTCGCAGCCCATTTCGTCCATGCGGGCCACCTGCAGCTTGCCAGCTGTCTGGTTCACGCCGGTCAGGATGGCGCGCCGTGCGGCCACCTCGATGCTGTCCTTGTGGCCGCTGGGGTATGTGACCATGGGCATGTCGTCTGCAAGGCTGTCCACAGCCTGCTTGACGGCGGCTTTGTAGTCAAAGGCACCGGTGCTCACCTTGAGCCATGCAGCGTCCAGCGTGCGCTCAAAGGCCCCTGTGACGGTGTTTGCCGTGGTGGCGGTCAGATTCTGCCATGTGCCGCAGGTCTGCCGCGCACCGGCATCCAGCAGATTGTTCAGGGCGGCGTTCTGTTCAAAAGGGAGCGGCTCCATATCGTAGTGGTAATAGATCGCATCTTCCCGCTCCATGGCTTCGGTGGCGGCCTGCAAAAGCAGCTTGCGGATGGCCGTTTCGCTCTTGCCGGTGTGCTTGGCCAGCAGCTTCACCACATCATTGCGCAGCGCTTCGGTCTGCTGGTAGCGCCACAGCTGCCAGTTTGCAGTAGCGGTCACTTTGTCCATCTTGCCGATGCGCCGGGCAACGTCCTGCAGGATCTGCTCTTCGACCTGCTGCCAGAGCTGCACAAAGGCATCCGGCATCCGGTCGAGATAAGACGGCGGCAGCATCAGGCACCCCCGAAGGTGAGCTGCTCTTCGGTCTGGCTGTCAGCCTTGGCCTCTGCCGTCCACTGGTGGGCCTCGTCCTCGCTCAGGCTGTACCGGGCAGCGAGATACCGGCAGCGGGGCACAAGGCCCGCAATGGCGTCCTCCCGCAGCTGGTTTGTGCGTTCCTGCTCGCTGACGATGTAGCTGTCGTCCCAGTTGACGGAAATGCTGGTGTCCGGGTCCACCGGTGCGCCCAGCAGGTTCTTTGCCGCCCACAGGATGGCCCGCAGAATGCCGATCAGTGCCGTCTCGATGGGGATCTGGTTCTTGTTGGCGTTCTGCACCAGGTCCTGACGGCTGCCGGTGTACTCGGTGGCGGTGGTCACGTTGCCCTGATCGAACTTATAGCGGTGGCAGCCCAGTTTGCACTTGAAGCTCATCATGTCCAGCGCGTCCTGCACCGCCTGATGGTTGGAGGCCGTGCGCAGGTCGGGGTTGTACTCCCGCCATGCAGCGGGCTGGTCGATGCCGCCTTCCGGCGTGGGCAGCTCGTAGAAGATCTGCCGGTGGACGGCATCCGGCGGCACGGCGTGTTCCTTGCCTTCCTTGTCCACCCACTTTTTGCACAGGGAGCGGTCATAGAAGATCTTCTTGCCGCCGAGGCGGATGTCCTGCCGGTAGTTGTCGAAGGCGTAATCCACCATCTGCGCGGCGTCCAGTGCTTCGGAAAAGATGCTCATGCCCAGTCCCATGCCGCCGTCGATGTTCTTGGCAGCCGCCGGGCTGAACAGGCTGAACCATGCCGGTGAGCCGCTGACCGTGATGCTCTTTACCGTGCCCGGCGGGGTCTTGTCCTCGGTGATCTTCGCGAATTTCGGCGTGCCGGAGATATCGTCCGTCACCTCAAACCATTCGTTGGTGATGGTGCGGCTGCCGTTCCTGACCGTGTGGGTCTGCAGGTAGACGGCAGGCTTGCCGCCCATCATGCACTCGGACACAAAGGCCGCTTCGGTCACAACGCCGCGCTCCACGCTGATGGGAAGGATGCAGCAGGCGGGGTCGTAGTCCAGCCGGATGCTCCCCTGCGGCGAAGGCAGAGCGTTGCCGGAGGCATCCACCGTCAGGTTCTCCACGCTCATCACAAAAGCGCCGGTGCCCGACCAGTAGGCCTGCTCAACAAGCCGGTTTGCGTTCTCCCAGAAATGCAGCTGCCGCAAAAGGCCCCCGGTCTGCTGTTCATCGCTGCCCAGCAGATAGGCAGAGGTGGCTGCATCGCCGATCTGGAGAGTGGTCTTGTCGTTGAGCAGCAGGTTTGCCCAGTCCTCGCAGACGTGCTTCGGCATCCGCAGGGAAGCCAGACGCCGCGAAATGACGCTGCCGTCCGGGGCGTCCTCTTTCTGGTCGTGGATGTCGGGCACGTCGCCCTTCCACCACTGCCGCCAGATTTCGATATTGCCGTAGTAGTCTGCATCCAGCCGCAGATTTCTGGTTTTGTTCAGGTATTCAATAAAAGCGGCAACATTCATCTTGCAGTCAGTCTCCTGTAATCGCGTTCGATGGTGTACTCGAAGGCATCGAGGGTGTCAATGTCGGTGGTGCCGTCGTCCAGACGTTCATCCACGCCGGGGTGCTTCTGGCTCCACAGGGCGCTGGCAAGGGCGTCCCGCAGGGTGGCGGCTTCCGGCAGATACCAAAAGCGCCCGCCGCCCATCAGGATGGACGTCAGGCGGATGCGGTCGATGATCTGGATCTTGGCGGAGTTGTTGACCCGGTCGGCCAGCCAGCTCAGGCGGGAGGCACGCAGCCGGGTGCGGATGTGGTTGATCAGCGTCTGTTCGGCGCTGTCGCAGAAAATATAGTGGATCTCGCCGTACCGTGCGAACACGGCGGTGCAGAAATCGATCAGCTGCGCGGCGAGGAAGTCTGCATCCTGATCCTTCGGGTCGATGCGGGCGGATGCCAGCCCCACGACCCCCGCGTAGTAGGGCAGGATGCCGGCAGCAACAAAAGCGTGCCGGGAGCCGTTGCCGCCGAAGTCCACCCCGATGTGGATGCGCCACGGGCGGCAGGGCTTGTCCGCAGGCCAGAGGAAACGCCCATCCCCGGCGGCAATACTGTCCGCAAAGGGCCGGTAGATGATGCCGCCCGCTGCAGCCCACTGGCCGAGGATGAAGCGGTTATAGTAGACCGTGCCCGCGTACTCCTTTTTCAGCTGAGCCACGAACTCCGGCGGCAGAGTGGGGTTGTCGTCGATGGTGTAGGCCTGACAGTAGATGTCCGCGTCGCTGTCCAGAAACTGCTTGAACCAGTGCTGGGGGTTATCCGGGTTGCAGGTGCCGTCAAAATGGCTGTGCGGACAGGACAGACGGCTCTTGAGCATCTGGAACACGCCCTCGTCCCATGTGGTGATCTCGTCCCCATAGGCGTACTCGAAGGCTGCGCCCTGAATGCGGGCAATGTGCTTTTTGTTGTCGGCGCCCAGCACGTACACCTTGCGGCCGAACAGCTGCACGATGTTGCCGGACGCCGAGGTGCGCACCACGCCCACAAGCTCCGGACCCCAGAGGGCCCGCATGGGCTCCAGCACGTTGCGCTCCAGCGTGCCGAGGGTGTTGCCCAGCATGACGCAAAGGCCCTCGTCCCGGGCCGCGCAGATGCGCTTGGGGATGGTAACAGCGCAGTCCAGATAGGTCTTGCCGGAGCGGGTGGCCCCGGTCTTGACGTTCCAGCGGTGGGAGCAATTGCGAAGGAACTCCTGCTGAAACTCAGTCAATGGCACTGTCCACACCTCCCAGCAGCTTACGGGCAGCTTCCAGTGCATCCGCTGCCGGGTCCTCCTGCACAGTCTCCTCGCCCAGCATCTTCAGCAGCACCCCGGCGGCACGGGCATCACCGCGCTTGGCGGCTTCAGTAATGCCCATGACCACCGACATCTGATTGTCGATGTCCTCATTGTCCACCTCATCCCGCAGCAGGGCATTCACCCGGCGGCGGTCGGTCTCCGGCAGGCTCAGGTAGTAGTCGGCGGCTTCCTTCATGCTGCGCTTGCGGCGGCGGGCCGCACCGGAAGCAATGCCGCCCTTCTGGGCGATCTGTCTCTGTTCGCTCTCCGTTCGTTCGCTGAACGGGATGAGATTTTCTTCGTTGGCCACGTCACCACCTCTCTTGCCGTAAAATCAAAAAGCCGCCCGGATGGACGGCTTGGGAATATCAAAAAAGCCAGCACGTTTCCATGCTGGCGGTTGACGCACATCCTGCCGGGAAACTTCACAAACCGGCTTGCGGATTCTGTGACCTCCGTTGTGTGCAGAGTCTGCTCGGGCTGGTAAGGAGGTCAACCACCACTCTGCACACAGCCACGAGCGGGCATGTCGGCCCATGCGTCAGGCGTTTGCCGTGACGGGGCACGGCATTGTGGAGCCGCCCTTGGAATCGAACCAGCCGTGTCTACACACACGCGCCGCGCTCCAAATTGCGCTCAGGCGGCATAAAGAGCCGTTGGCCGGACTCGAACCGGCACCATTCCACGCCAGCCCGCTGCGGTGATTGGTCGCAGTTGCCTGTCAGTATCATCAATGTTGACCCGCCTTAAATGGGCGGCGCTCTGCTTGAGCTACAACGGCATAATAGAAGCAGTCCGCGAAACGGAAGAGAGAAAACCGCCTGCAAAGCCAAAAGGAGGAAATTATCATGGTGGTTCGTTTCGGAGACTGCGTAGAAGCGGCGCTCCGCTGTGCGCGGTTCCGCTTGTACTGATTTTACCTTACTTCACCCCGTTTCGGGAGTGCCGGGGCATCACAAAATAAACTGTGCCTTTCTATGCAATTTGTACAATTCATACAGTGCTGAAGTCTGGCCAGATCTCTGCAAGAGCTTTGCAACCCCGGTTAATACGCTTCCGGACAATATCAACACCGGAAACCCCGGTTTCATCGGCAATCTGATCCTGCGTTTTTCCATTAACGTAAAAATCCACGATTGCATTTGCGCACTCTGTAGCAACGACAAGGCAATATGCCCGCTTTGTTGCCTCGTTCTGCAACGCTGTCAGCCGCTTCACCATCTCTCGATACCGCGTCTGTTCCTCAATGATATCCACAGCCGCATTACCGATTTTGTCACCATTTCCTGTGGCAGCTGGCATACCGGAAAGGTTCTGCGTAATCTTGGTAGCGCTGCCATAGATCCTGTGAATACGTTCAAGTTGCCTATCCACGTCTATCTTGTAGTCCCTGCACTGTTGAAACCATGCCTTGACATCGCGGTAGTCTACACAGTCTCGCTTTTCATTTTCAGGTGCACATGTGAAGATCATCTTTTTTCTCCTTTACTCCCTCCAAAAATAGCAACACTCCGGGCGCTGCGAACGGGACGCGGTACTCTGCCAAATCCGCAGGGGTGATGTACTTTCGGCCAAACAAGCTCTTCATGTCGCGCCAAACGGCCCAAGGAACGCGGTAGAAGTATCTGCCGCTGAAAGAACAGAGGACAAAGGCAATGCCGCCGAGGGCTTCTGTGCGGCTCAGACGGAGCGCTTGTGCAGTCAATACGCGGTCAAAGGTCATGCGATCGCTATCTGTGTGCTTTGCTTCAAAATTGATGGCCCTGCCGCCTTTGAGAATTCCCTTATAGTCCGGCTGGGCCTGTTTCGTGTAGCAGGCAAGGAACCGGCCAGCACGGTCTGGGCTTCCGATCGGACGCATCGGTTCCGGGGTCTTTTCGATGTCTGCAAGGCCGATGGATCTGTAATAGGCGCAGGCATTGTCAATGATGTGCTCAAAACCTTCGCCCTCTGCGCGGCTTCTTGCACCGGTATAGCTGCGGCGAATACTGGCCGCCGTTCTTCGGTTATTCATTGCTCAATTCCTCCACATAGCGCCAGCTCTGGGGCGGGCGAGTGATCTCCACAGGCCGCATACCGAACCGTGTACTCTGCAAGCCTGTGAACGCCCGCAGTTCGCGCGGCTGGTCGTAAATATTCAGGTCGGAAATGTGCCAGCCGCAGCCGTCACGGCCTTTGAGATATTTTTCGGCGGTTTCCTTGCTCATGCAGGCCGCTTTAAGAAGCTCGTCGGCTGGTTTGTAGTACGATCCGGGCGCCATAACGTACAGGCTTGCCGGTTCCCAGTTTCCTGTTTCTCCAACATGGGTTAGGCCAGTAATTTTCTTACAGGTGAACTCGCCAATGACGTGCCCCCTTTTTTCTGGCCAGCCGCCACGGTTCCACGCGGCCACATCCCGGTTGAGGACATCCATAAACAGGCTGTCACTCCCGGCCAAAGTGCAGTAGATGTACACCTTAAACGGTGTTCCATGCACAGGGCAAGTCCTGCGCACCTCAACTGTCTTTTCTCCGTCAAGAATTTTCTTGCACCATTCAGGCCGGATGCTCAAAAGGACAGCTTTCATGCTCACATCTCTCCCTTCAGTAGTACTCGATTTCAACCAGCGAGGTGGACACCAGCTCAAATCGTCCATCTTCCAGAGGGATGCGGAGCAGGTGATACTGCTCTCTGCAAGCGTATGATTTCGGCAGCAGCTCGCTGAAGTCCTCCACGGTAATGGTGTACTTCGGCTTACGCCTACCGGCATAGCCAGCTTTTTCAATTTCCGGGGAGTAGACCGTGACATGGTAGCACGGCTTTCTTTCAACTTCTGCCTCGGCAGTGGCCGCACCGCAGGATGTAAAATACAGCATCAGAATCAGCAATGCTGCTGACACGATAAAACAGATCATTCTCTTTTCGGTTTTCATGCGTCACTTCGCCTCCTCAAAAATCCCAGTCGGACGGAACGCCAAGGCGGCACGCTCCGCCGCACTCTTTGGTGGATAGTCTGTTAAAAGGGCATCCCTGGCAGCCTTTTCCTGCCGCCAAATGGTCGTGGCAAAAGTCCATCAAGTAATGGGCCATATCTTCCGGGCTCATTATGGCAGCTCCGGAGCTGGCTTTTTCCTCCTCGGTTTCAAAGAAAAACGCAATCGGTTTTTCATTTTCAACGACGTTCCCGTAGGCCACGCCAATTTTATAAATATAGTTGCCGCGCAGCTTGCTGGGAATCTCGGCAATATACCGGCGAAACACTTCCAGGGAGTTTGCGCGCTTATAATGGTTGCACATCCGGCAGGCGGGCATAAGGTTTGAAATATCATCCGCCGCGCCGTCTGCTTCATTCCATACCCGCAGCGGCCGGAAATGATCGACCTGCATATCCTTGTAGGTAATCGCCCTACCGCAATACGCGCAGCGGCCGCCGTACTTCTGGTATACCGCCTCACGGGTTTTCTTATTGATTGCCATTCTGTGTCACCTCCTTCGGCGGCAACGGCATCCAGCCTACCACGGGGCGGTCTATCTTGTTGTTGTAAACGTCGTCCGGGTTGAAATGGCGGTATTCCCACCAGCCTTTCGGGATTTTGTAGTCGTCCCGCTCCTCGTCGTATGTCCCCCAATCGGGAAGATCTTCCCAATACCATACGCTATCTTGTAAAAAAACGCTCCCGTCTTCATAGTGCGCTGTCGTAATACTGTATCCGTCAATATCGTTGCGGTACAAAATCAGCACTTCGGTTTCGACCTTGGGCGGGTCCGTTTCAGGGTTGCGCCATGTCGGCTGCAGTGTTTCCGGGTCAATGGTGGGAGCGTCGTCCACGCTGTTCAGGGCATCCTTATAGCAGCATTCTTCAATAGTGAACGGATTGCTGGCACGAAGGTTCATTTCGATGCGCTTGTGCAAAGCGTTCGCGTCAATCAGTCTAACTTCATCCATCGTCCCATCCTCCCTCACTTCACGGACGGGTTCACACGTTCCACCAGCTCACAGCCGGGCACTGCCGTGCCGGTCTTGAGCAGGGCCGCAATGGCCGTCTTGTTGGGTGTGCGGGTGGTCTTCTCGGTCATGTACTCGGCAGGAACGGCAGCTTCATCCAGCACGCTGACCGCCTTGCTGCGGCGAAAGCTCACCGCGCACCGGTCGCTGCTGAAGTTCTGCCCACCCAGAGCATCGGTCAGATAGTGCTTGAGACTGTCGATCTTGCGCTTTGCGGCTGCCTTGCGGTCAGCAAAAGCCTTTTCCTGCGCTTCAAAGGCCGCAACATCGGCTTCGAGATTCTTTACCCAGCAGGCGATGTTGTCCACCTTCTCGGCCTTTGCCATGTTCAGCTCTTCCAGCCGGTCGATGTCCACAACCTCGCCGGTCTCCGGATCGATGCAGTCTAAAATCTGCGAGTTGATCTCATACAGGTTCATAGTGCTTTTTACCTCCATTCGTTCAGAGCTCGAGAAACGGCCCTGAACGGCGTTTTGCGTTTTGTGGTATAACTTTGCCGGTTTACCCTAAAACCATGCTCAGATGACCGCGTATGCCTGTCTGAGCGCGTGTGTACCGGCTATTGCTTTTTTAATGGCCTTCGCCGGGCTGCGTCTGCCAGAAAATTCTTTGCATTTTCGGCTTCCTCTGCCGGGCGGCTTGCCATGAACGCCCGGTTGCGCGGGGCATTCGCCTTTTTTGCTTCATCCCTATCACGGGATATCCACCCGGATGCTGCTGCCTTCCAGTTCTTCATGGGATTCCGGCCCACCTTCCAGCCGTTGGATTCGTAATAGGCATGGAACCGAATAGCCTGCGCTTCTGTGCCACCCTTCTCCGCAAAGTAACTTTTCACCGTTTCAACATCAGGCGGTGAAAACCTGTTCTTGGTTGTAGGGGGCAGCGCTTCAGCGCTATTACTATCAGATACTTTAGTATCTGAGTAATTATTAGTTTTTAATTTTAGGGGGCTATTGGTTTCGTTTGGTTTCTCAGAAAAACCAATTGGTTCCGTTTGGTTATCGTCAAAAACCTTTTGGTTTCCGTCGGTTTTCTTTGGCCTGCCGCCCTTTCGGCCTGCTTCTCGGTGTGCAGTAATAGCACGTCTGTACGTCTCAATATTCCCGTCAAGCGCTTCCCTCTGAGATTCAAACGCCACCTGTTCGATAGGTTCAAGGCCTTCCGGTTCACTCCCGGTTTCCACATAGTCCCGCATTGCATTCACAACATGCCGGAATGCCGCATCATCAAGAATGTCAAGAAGTTTGAACGATGTGAACAGGATCAACAAGCCTTTCGGGCGAGCCATTTCAATATCGTCCACTACTAACCACCTCCTTCCCGTTTTTGAAAACCAAACGCTTTTCGTAAAAACCATTTGGTTTTCTTTGGTTTTTACAGGTCAATGATCTTAACCTCTACGCCGTAGCCGATAACGTTCCGGCACTGCTGTTTGATGCGGGGGATTGCAACAGCGCTGCTTTTGAGGAACTTCTTCGTGCTGGGGGTGCAGGCCAGATACAGCGTAACGCCGTCCAGACTGGCCTTGGTTCCGCGCAGGTTGTCCGCAATGAACTTGTCACCGTAGACCTCAACACGGCGAATAACCTCTCCCCAGTTCGCAAAATCCTTGCCCGGATACTTCGTAGGGGTGGTTTCCTGTTCAGCCTGCTGGCTGTTCTTGCTCTTGAGGTCGTTCAGGGCATCCAGCATTGCCGTCATGCAGGAGCTGCACACCTTGATCTCGTTCTGAAGCTCAACAAGGGCACTGTTCAGGCCGGTCAGCCGGTCAATGGCCTTCTTCATGTCCTCATTCTGCTGGTACAGGCGGCTGTCGATAGATTTCAGCAGGATACACACCCGGCTATCATCCGGGGTATCATTCGGTACATCCTCAAGCATAAAGTCGTATGCACCGTTGCGGATATTGACAACTGCCGTCACGGAACGACCGATAATGGCTGCGACCTCTGCATCTGACAGGCCCTTACTGAGAAGAAGCTTTGCATTGCGCACCTCTTCCGGCATAATATTTCTTTTTGCTGGCATTTTTCTCTCCCTCATTTCTGCCGCTCAGAACGGCAAATCTTCATCGTCGTTGATAACGGCAAAATCGTCCGTGCCGGTCTCAGCCGCCTGCTGGGCGCTCTGAGCGTTTCTAGCTTCGCGGGCATAACTTTCCGTCTGTTCATCAAACCCCCGTGTAGACGTGCTGTCAGGGGCTTTCGAGCCGCAAAAGCTGACCTCACGCACCTGAATCTCATAGGCAGTGCGGTTGTTGCCCTGCTTGTCCTGATATTTCCTGGTCTGCAAGCTGCCATTGACGGCGATCATGCTGCCCTTGTCGAAATACTGGGACACGAACTGTGCCGTCTTGCCCCATGCAACACAGGGCAAGAAATCCGTCTCGCGCTGGCCATTTGCAGAGTAGCTGCGTTCGCAGGCGATATCAAAAGAGCAGACTTCCTTGCCGCTTGTGGTGGTGCGGAGTTCAGGGGTGTGGGTCAGGCGGCCCATGGCTGCGATTGTGTTCAGCATAGATCAGCCCTCCTTCGACTGCTTCTGGGCACACGTCAAGCACAGGACGCGTCCAAACTTCTTCTTGGTGCTTGCGGCGGTCTCTGCCGGTTCAACGGTGCGGTTCTTATAAGACACCGGCTGAAGTGGTTTGCCGCAGCAGGCGCAGATAAAGGGCTGTTCCTGTGCGGGCTGCTGCTTCGGAGCAGGAGCTTCACGCTTCGGAGCAGGCTGCTTCTGCGGCTTGTTCACACCTGCGGGGTTTCGACCTTCTGTCGCATGATACTCGTCCGTGTCGGCATCCTTGGTATCGTCGATGCAGAACAGGCCGTTCAGGGCATACTTGCGGGCGTAGCTGCTGGATGTTCCAGTCACCTGTGCAGCGTCCATCTTGGTTTTTTGCTCCGGCTCTCTTGCATATGCCTTCACAGAAATGCAGCCACCATCCAGAGATTCCAATTTTGCAGTGGCTTCGATGTAGTGCCACCCCTCAAGAACCTTCGGTTCATCGGAGAGCGTAAGCAGCAGGTCATGAGCCTTGAGAATAGGCTTCACTGCTTCCAAAATGTCCTCACAGGAACGATACCTGTACCCGCCGAAGGTGTTCATCTGCCCTTTAGGGGCCTTGAGTTCGCTCTGCACAGCGGCCAGAGCGGCGTAAATGCTTGTGCTTTCCATTACTCTTCATCCTCCTGATCTTCGGTCTGTTCTGCCCCTCGCGGCAGGAAATAGTAATCATCCGGCGGCTCAAGTGCCGGGCCGTAGCCGTCAAGGGCGAGATCATACATCGGGTTCATGCTACCACCTCAGGTGCCGGGTCAATGGAGACAGGGGAGACGTCCGGTGCGGGAATCAGCTTTCCAGCTGTCAAACGCTGCGGAGCAGGGGAGTGCTGCGTTTCGCTTGCAGGCTTCCCGAACTTGACCTCGGCACCCAGATCTTCGACCTCGACCGTGACGCGCAGGCGGTACAGGCTTCCTGCTTGACCGAGGGTGGAATAGACATCGTTCATCAGCTTGTCGATGACTTCCGGGACATAGTTCCCGCCCACAAACCTGCCGTCACTGGAAAAGCGGCCCTGAATCTCAACATAATTTTTTTCCATCTTGTAAAACCTCCGAAAATGTGTTATCTTCGGGTTGATGTGACCTGTAAAATCCATCAACCCTTGCAGCCTGTCGGTGTTGGCGCACCGGCGGGCTGCTTTTTCTTTTGTGCGGCCAAAATCTCTTTGATGCGGCCTTTGCCGTAGGTTCCGGCGCTTGCTGTGAAACGCTCGTTGTCGTCCACAAGGCCCTGATGGATTGCCCCGGCCCGCTCTTCCTGCTGGCGGATAAGTTGCTCTGTGCGCTCCCGGTAGCTCGCTTCGAGAGCTTTCACCCTGATATGTACAGCGCGGCACTCCGGACACCGCTCCGCGCGGCGGCCCACATTGCGCATCACCTTTCCGCAGTCAACACAGACGCGGGTGTAGATCATATTGTTACTGGAAGCCATGCTCAGCCAACCTTCCTGCCGCTCTTCACGGTATTGGCCTGCGGCTTGTGAATCTTGCGGGGCCGCTTCTCACGCGCTTCGGCTGCAAAGCCCAGCCGCATGAAGAAGATTGCCAGCAGGATCAGCACCATAGCCGTAATGAACGCACTGTCCGAAACGATGCCGCCGGTCTGACAGGTGCCCTCAAGGCCCATGCTGTACAGCAGGCCCGTCGCAAAGCTCCCCATTGCCAGCCAGTACCAAACGCCAGATTTAATCTTCATCGGTGTCCTCCTTTTCAGGTTCCGTATAAGCAAGGGCATCAATTGTCTTGTAGGTAAGCGTTGCGACACCTGCCAGGCGCATGTCGTTCCTAGTGGGGAAATAGGCGTTCAGAATCTGAGCGGTTGCAGAGGCCAGACAGTCAAGCACTTCCGTGACGTTGCCTTCGGCTCGGATGGTGGATGCTTCGCTGTCGATGTAAAGTTTTGCGTTCATGCGGATTCTCCTTTCTCAACAGTAGGGAAGAACAGCTCCCCGATTTCGTCCTGCCGGATGTCCAACAGTTCACAAATTGCTACGATCTCTTTACTTGTCCACGGCTGGTGCCCGTTCATCCGGGCGCTCATAGTGTACCGGCCAATGCCGCTATGTTCAGCGACTTCCTGATCGCGGTAGCCGCAGCTGTGGAACCGCCCCCGCAGCTTCCAGTACGGAATCTGCCGGAAGGTGCCCTGTACGACCTTCATCATGCTTTTTCGACCTCTTTTCTTTGATGTGTGCCAGCCGTGCAGGCTGGTTCTTGTCCCAGCGGGCTTCCCGCCAGTATTTGTTGCGCCCGTTCATCAGGCGGTCTCCTTGCCAAGACGCTGCTCCTTCTCCTGCTCACTCAAAAGCTCGCGGGGGTCAACGTTCAGCGTGTCGGCAATGGCCTTGAGAGTCCGGGGGCTGGTGCCGCCCTTCTTTTTGATGTAGTAGTAGGTGGCCCGCTCAAGGCCAGCAGCCTGCATCAGCTCGGTAACATTTACTCCCTGTAAAATCATCAGGGATTCGATTTTTTTCATGTTTACCTTCAAATTATCACCTTCTTTTTAGATCTTGCTTTTGTCCATCGTAGCGTTGCTGTCAAACAGGCTCGTCTGGCGGATTTCATCCAGTTTGTTCACCCGGACACTAGCAGCTGCGGCCTTTTCCCGTACTGCATCTACAAACGCATAGATGAGCTTTTTGTCGCAGGACTGGGAAATCACTTTCAGCCGGGTAATCTTCTTTACGCTGGTGGGAGCGATTCCATAGGATGCAGACCGCGCCTGTGCATTTGCGGTGCGGCGCTTCATGTCAAAGCCCCGGGCATCCATAGCATCATAGATCTCGTTCCAGACATCCTCATAATCCTGGCTGCTTCCGCCGCGCTTGAAGGCAATGCCCTTGATAACGCTCTGGCACCGTTTCTCCCAGTCCACACCAACATTCAGGCTGAGTGCTTCGCAGGCGGCATCCAAACGCTCATTGACCTGCGCCAGCTGCTTGGCCTGCTGGTTCTGCTGCTGTTCCAAGTTGATGAGATACCGGAGCTGAGGGGACAAGCCGTCAAGCACGGCCTGCTTCTGATTCATCAGCTGCTTCTCCATGGCATTGAATGCCTGGATGTACTTGAGCTTCCACTCAAAAGCTTCCTTGCCGGTGAAACCGAACGCCAGCAGGCTGAACCCGTCCCGGTTCATAAGGTACATAGGGTACTGCTTGCCCCGGTTCTCAAAAGTAGCGGGGTGAAACATGGATTTGGCAGCCGAATTTTCGGCCACCAGATTTTTTACTGCATCCAGAACGTGCTTGTGCTCCTTGCCGAAGCTCTCTGCAATCTGGCGGCTGGATACCACCGGCTCGCCGTTTTGGGTGGATAAGATGATGTCGTTCATGGCGAATATGTACCTCCTTGTGGGTGGCTCCCTTCTGCGGTATACTGGGGCGGAAGGGAGGTGTAAAAATGGAACGAAAAGAACAGTGTGAGCGGATTGTACTGACAAAAAAGGAAAAAGAGTTGCTAAAACAGATTCAAAAAAATCCAGATATGAAGTGTAATCAAGATGATGTATGGCAGCTTTATCTTTATGGGCTGATAAGAATGGGCTGATAAGACCAATGGAAACCGAAAAAGGTCTTAATATGCATCACTTCCATATCGCGGATTTTTATGACACATATAGAGATTACCAGCGTGAAAAAAGAAAAAATCAGTTTTTTGAATCGCTCTGGCTTCCTATCGCTGTCAGTGTTGTTACCAACCTAGCAATAAACGGATTACAATGGTTGTGGCCGCTGCTAGTGCAATGGTGTGCCAGTTCTCATCAATAAAGCGTTTCAGCGTCCAGCGTTCCGGTTCCAGCGGTTCGCTGGGCTTTTTGTTGTTGTCCATCTCCTTCGCCTTCTTTCTGCGGTTGGCACCCGCGACCTTGCCCGGCTGGCTGCCGGGTGGTTTCGGCTGCTGCCGGGCAGCCATCATCAGGCGGGGTTATTCAGGGCGAGTATTCCACGCTTCAATAGTTCGTTGCCTGCCCAATTCCCCGCGGTGTTCATAAAAATCGCGGGTAAATGTGATATTGCATTTCGGACATCTAATCCGAATGCCCTCAGTATTAGATTCAGTGATGGTCGTATGCTCCTGCCCGCAGAAAGGGCAAGGCTTCAGCGTTTCCTTTTTCATCGTTCAGATCTCCTTAAACATCTTCACGCCAGCCACGGTGTAGTCAGCCGCCGGGCCTATATAACCGTAAGCAAAAGCAACGACCGGGTGCCATGCGCCATTGGCGTAGACTTGCAGTGCATCGCAATGCGTCTCGGCTTCCGCGCCGTGAATCCACTGGCCAGACCGGCGGCATCCCTTCCAGCGGAACCAGTTGTAACCCCTTGTGGGCACAACATAACTAACGCTGTCCGCATCAGCTACTTCCCGGATGCGCCTGCCCCGAGCTGCGTTCTCGTAAATGTCCATCGTTCAGCCCTCCCTTACTCTTTGACTTCGCACACGTCGTCCACTTCGTAGACATCCAGACCGTGCCCGGTCTCGTCGATCAACCGCTGCACTGCCACGTTCCGGGCATCCACCGGGTCATCAGCAAGGACCTCGTAGCAGTCACATAACTTATCAACCGTGTTGTAGACATACACCTTATAGCGCTTCATGATTCAGTCCTCCAATTTCAAGCCTTAAACTCCGGGCAAACTGCGCCACGGAAGTGGGTGAGACGGATCGCGTGCTTCAGCTCCTTCTCGCTCATGTAAGCGGTCTGGAGCTGGCTGACGAACTTGATTGCCCACCACAGGCCCTGCACGGTGTTGCCGTTCAGAACTGCCCACCGCTTTGCATCGGTCGGAGCAAGAGCGTGCCGCTTGAGGGTGTTATTGCAATCTGCAATAAAGTTGGCCGGAATGTTGATAGATAAAGAGTTCATGGTGTTTTCATCCTATTTTTTGCTCGGTTTTCCGTGCGTTCTTCCTTGCTTTTGTCTAGCGATTGTGTTATTCTGTAAGTAACTTGGGTTACTGTGTATAGTATAGCAGTAACTTTGTAAACTGTAAAGCGTTTTCGGGTAACTTTTCTAACTTTGTAAAAGTTATACAAAAATCAGGCGGTGAATACTATGACATTTTACGAGAAGTATTTGGAGCTATGCGCCAGCGTGGACAAGACTCCATCCGGTGCGGCGTTAGAGATGGGGCTTTCCAAGCCAACCGTGAACCGCTGGAAGAATGGCGGTGGCATTACAGATGCTACTGCCAGAAAGGTTGCAGCATATTTCGATGTTCCCGTTGACTACCTCACCGGCCAGACCGATGATCCAGCACCTGAGCAAAAAGAAAAAGCCCCCCAGTCAGACGTTGACCGCCTGACGGAGGGCTTGAATGCCGAAAGTATACGGAAACTGAGAGAGTATGCAGAGCTGCTCCTACTTGGGCAAGAGAAGGGGAAAGAATGAGGTGCTTCTTTATGGGAATTTTCAAATGGTTGAAAAAGGCTACAAAGGTCATTGGCAAGATGGCTGTTGAAGCAGCGGAAGAAGATGAACGTTCAAAATACTCACCAAATCCTGAGTGGATGGGGCAAATGGATCTTGTCAACTCTCGTGCGAATGCAAGGATATTAGCCCCTCAGCTTTTGAAACAGGCTCAAGATTGTGCCAGAATCCTCTCGTCAACCACTGAACCGTCAACGTTCTTTATGAGATACGATTTTTGCGTTGGTCGGCTTATGATGCTTGAAGATTGTAAAAAATACGGGGTGAATGCTGCTACCACCGATTCGCTGAACAAATACACAGATTTAGACTTCAGGGATGGCGCAATAGAAGAATTTATACATCGAACCCAGATAAAGTACTCTAACAAAATACTGACGCTCAAGACATCAAAGGCAAAGGAAAACTGGGCAGCAAAGTATCATCAGGCTTTTGAACCCTACCTTCCTTATATGAGCGACCGGCAAAAGACAGCCCTTGGCGAAGCAAGCGCTGAATTATTTGAACTGGCTGGAAAATAAAAGGCCCCTCGGAAAAGCCGAAGGGCCAATGTATAAAGGAACCGTTTCAATCAGTCCCTTCATGTGCGAGCTGGGTTCTTCGCAGCGCGGCAGCGTATACTTCCAGCTTTTTGCGGTTATCCTCTGAGAGAGTTCTGTACGCCTTTTCAATGTATCGCTCGTCCTCCTCAACACCCGGGGTGTTTCCGAGAACAGCCGTTTTATCCTGCATCTGCGTGTTACCTCCATGGTTCCATTTTTTGTTTTGTTGACCTCGCCAAAGCTCACAAAACAACTGCTCACAACCATATGTTACATCAAACGGTTGTTGCTGTCAACAAATATCAAAAAATTTGATGCTTTTGCAATTTCAACCGAAAGGAGCAGAACGATGAAAAAGAGAACGAACACAGCGTTTTGGGTCGAAAAGGAAAAGCGCTGGTGCATCGCAGTTCAGAAGAACGGCACCCGCAAGCGCTTTTACAGCAGTACGCCGGGCCGAACAGGACAACGGGAAGCAAACGCAAAAGCGGATGCATGGCTTGATGACAGCATCCGGGACGGCAAGAAAAAGGTAGCTGCCCTTTATTCAGAGTGGGTGGAAGAGCTGAAGCTCACCTGCGGCACATCCTATGTTACGCAATGCCAGCGTTACGGGGACTGCTATATCCTACCGACCTGCGGGAACATTCGCATTGACGAGCTGACCGAGGGCGACCTTCAAAAGGCAATCGACGTTTCGTTTCGGAAGCGATCCCAGAAGAAGAACCAGCGCAAGCCGATTTCAGACAAGCCGTTGAGCCGCAAAACGCTTATGACGATTCGGGCGGCGGAAACGGCCTTTGTCAAGTGGTGCAGAAGGAACAAGTACACGACACTGCATCCTGATCTGTCTATCCCGAAGAATGCGAGAATGGGAAAACGCACAATTCTTCAGCCCACCGCTCTGAAGGTGCTGTTTAGCGTAGATACCCGTACCTACTACGGAAAGCCGGTATTTGACGAGTACATCTACGCCTATCGCTTTGCCGTTTCCACCGGCCTTCGTCCCGGAGAGCTGATTGGCTTATGGTATGGAGACATCAAAGGGAACACGGTCAACCTTCGGCGCAGCATCAACGTGCACCGGGAACAGACGACCGGAAAAAACGAAAACGCAATCCGCTCTTTTGACATGGGCAAGGAAGCTCGCGAGGCATACGAGGCACAGGTGCAGCTTCTGAAGGCTCAAGGTATACTTCTGAACTACAATACCCCGCTGTTTCAGATCCCGTCAGAACACGCGCTCTATCGCCGCTGGGAATCCTATCAGGAAGCAAACGGGCTTGAGCCGAAAGTTTCACTTTACGAGCTGCGGCACACCTTTGTCAGTGTTGAATCCAGCGTCCTGACTGACAGCCAGCTGAAGATGCTCGTGGGCCATAGCAAGAACATGGACACATCCGGTGTATACCGGCATGAATTGCAGGGTCAGCGTGAAGATTTGGCAGCCGCAACAACAGCAGCTTTTCAGAAAGCGCAGGGCTGATTTTGGTAACATTTCTGGTAACACTATTTTTTGTACCCTAGCACAAGTGGATATTTTGCAAGTCGCACAACAAGCGCAAATGCAAAGTGATAGAGCCATAACACCTCCTATTTTTGACGTAGCAATATCAAATTTAATTGTTCGACTCCCATCGCCTCCACCA
>ERZ834769.746-NODE-746-length-32258-cov-11.085644_pt1 | contig 32258 bp, 24 predicted proteins | sample MGYA00519690_ERZ834769 | MGnify/ENA primary metagenome ERZ834769 (study PRJEB31850, sample SAMEA3708760) | human gut metagenome | biome: human gut; feature: human-associated habitat; material: faeces | place: China | collected 2014 ... | reverse complement strand
AAGTATGATTGAATCAAAATAATGCATACTGCACGGGAAAACTTGAAAAATGGTGGATGAATAAGGAGAAATGATATGAAACAATACGTTATAGGAAGGATTGTAAAATGACAAAAATCAAGAAAAAACATAAGGTATTAAAAATTATAATAATAGTTTCAGCAATGCTGATAGTACTATTAGGTATAATGAGATATTTATTTGGAAATAAAGAAGTAATGTTTGGAGCAAATGTAAATTCAATGTCTTACAGTAAGGACATTTCTCCGCAAAACTATAGTTCAGTAGATGAGGCTATGAAAACTGTAGATGAAAAACTTAATTCAGAGGAGAAGATATGTCAGATTGAAGAGAATGGTGTTGTTCATGTGTATGTGCAAGGGATAAATACTATAAAAGATAAAAATGGAAAGGTTGATCAAATACGACAGTATGTATCATGTTATGATTTTATAGTAGTATCTAAAGGCTATAATTACAGTGGAGTACGTGATTTGGCAATTGGATTAAATAAGGAAAAGGAATACAGCTGGAAGGATACATTCTTAGCAGATCTGTCACAAAGTAGATTAAGTGGTTTGGAAAAACAGTATGGTGTTCTTCCAGCATGGGGCGTCACAGATTATTCTGACATTAGTAACGTAACGGTTGATGACCAGAAAATTGATGAGGTACATGAACTTGATGTGGACGGCAAGACTTATTATCTCTGGATAATAAATGATTTGAAGACACAAAACGAGGCATCAGAAGTTCGGATAGAGTCTGTTGACAAGACTACCCAAAACCGATAAAATTACACTTATCAAGGCACACTTATGGAAACATAAGGTCGCAAAGCCAGAGTCTAAAACAGTTACACGATGTAATGACAGATCGGCTGCATCATTCACGGAAAGTGGATGCTGCAGCCGTTGTTTTTTTTGAAGAAAGTCGCTGTAAGCAGGCAGCCGTAGTGAGGCAAATATAGAGAACATACAAAGCAGAATCTTGAAAATCAAAAGGAAGAGGAAAAGACAGAATGCAGGGTATTTTTTGATGTAACAAGTGATACTTTAAAATGTATGATTATTGATGAAGCTATAGGCCTTTCAGCAGTAATAATAAATGAAACCGTAGGAGATAAGATTAACAAGGCTAACGCAGCAATAAATTATTTGAATGACTTAAATGCAGCATGCCTGCGTTTGAAAAGATATACAAAAAATATAATAAATAATAGTTGATTATAACGAATAAAAAATACACAAATGCCGAAAATTGTCTAAAATTGTACAGTTTTCGGCACTTTCAATGTATACTTTTAACAAAATCCGTGGAAAAGCGCTCCGTGTGACCGTTGTGTGACCAAAGAGGTGTATAATCTTATTCAAGAGGAAAATGTATAAATAAAATATGAGGATAAGAACGCGTGCTTTGGGATAATGAGCCGGAATATGATAGATTGTCACAGAGCATACATAGGGACGAAAATGGAATTAAAGCCAGAAGCATTTAAAGGGAAAATGTTTAAGGTAAATGAACGGAAAAATTTTTTTGAAAAAAATTAAAAAAGTACTTGCATTATCCGTTTGACCATGATATTATAATACACGGTTCGTTGGTCAAGCGGTTAAGACGCCGCCCTCTCACGGCGGAAACACGGGTTCGATTCCCGTACGGACTGCTAAGTATTTAAAGTCGGTACATTCATGGAAACATGATGTACCGGCTTTTTCGTTGTATATATTCATATGAGGCAGAGCTATTTATTAGCAGCTGCAGCTACTGCATGCTTTTATTATAAAAGTATGGTATAACATGAAAATTTCTCAATAAGGAAATCTGCCCTTGCAATATACCCTGCCGGGGTATATAATACTCTTGAAGACAGATACCCATAAGGGGTATGGTTAGACATATACAACAAATGTGGAATGAAGAAAGAGGGGAGGCACCCATGACAGAAAAAGAAACCAAATGCTGTTGCTGCAACCGCAAAAAAGAGCGGTCAGAGAAGGAATATAAGGATCTCATCAACAGACTTAGCCGTATAGAGGGGCAGATCCGTGGAATCAAGCGTATGCTGGATGAGGATTGCTACTGCCCTGACATCATCACACAGGTGACGGCCGCAAATGCTGCGCTCAACAGCTTCAATAAAGTCCTTTTGGCCAATCATATAAAGACGTGTGTGGCAGATGACATAAGAGCCGGCAAGGATGAGACAATAGATGAGCTTTTGAACACACTGCAGAAGCTTATGAAGTAGTATTATAAGAAGGCGGGTATAAAAATGAGTACAATAATCACAATATTAATAATAGCAATAATTGCCGCACTGGTGATTGTGGGCTTAAAGGAGACTATAAAGCATTCAAAGGGCGAAGGCGCCTGCTGTGGCGGTGGAGCCATGAAGGAGGACGAGGAAGCCACAGTACAGCTTACAGGCGAGATTGTCACGAGAGCAGATGTGCACATAGACGGAATGCACTGCATGAACTGCAAGAACTCAGTCACACGCTCACTTCAGAAGATGAGCGGAGTATCGGCAGATGTGGATTTAAAGCATGGCGTGGCACATGTTGAGGCAACCAGAGAGCTAAGCGATGAGGAAATCACATTTGCCATCGAAAGACTGGATTTCAAGGTGACAGGAATTGAGAGATTTTAGAAAAGGCTTCTGAATAGTTAGATTCGAATAGTAGAAAGAAGGAAATACAGACAGTATGAAGCAATATACAGTTACAGGAATGAGCTGTGCGGCATGCTCTGCCAGAGTGGAAAAGGCGGTCTCTAAGGTTGATGGTGTGACGAGCTGCTCTGTCAGCCTTTTGACCAACTCGATGGGAGTCGAGGGAAGCGCGACAGATGCGCAGATAGTGGAGGCAGTAGAGCAGGCGGGCTATGGAGCGAGTCCCAAAGGCACAGCAACAGAATCAGAAAATGACAAAGCGAATAACAGCTTAGAGCAGCTAAAGGCAGCGCAGGATGCGCTTGTAGACAGGGAGACACCGAAGCTGCGCAACAGGCTTATAGCATCGCTCATATTCTTAGTTGTTCTCATGTATTTTTCCATGGGACATATGATGTGGGGCTGGCCGTTGCCTGAGTTTTTCAATGGAAACCATGTGGCTATGGGGCTTTTGCAGCTTCTGCTTACAGTGGCGGTAATGGTCATAAACCAGAAGTTTTTTATCAGTGGCTTTAAGGGCTTGATTCATGGCGCTCCCAACATGGATACGCTTGTTGCGCTTGGCTCTGCGGCATCGTTTGGATACAGCGTGTATGCACTTTTTGCCATGACAGCTGCGCAGGTGAATGGCGATATGGATGCGGTCATGTCATATATGCATGAGTTTTATTTTGAATCCGCAGCCATGATTTTGGCACTGATTACTGTCGGAAAAATGCTTGAAGCGCACTCAAAGGGCAAAACAACAGACGCTTTAAAGAGCCTGATGCAGCTTGCCCCAAAGACAGCAACCGTTGTAAGGGATGGCGTGGAGCAGGAAATTTCTGTGGATGCAGTGAAAAAGGGCGATATTTTCGTGGTCAGACCGGGGGAAAATATCCCTGTGGACGGTGAAATAATAGATGGAACAACCGCTGTCAACGAATCGGCACTCACAGGAGAGAGCATCCCTGTGGATAAGCAGCCGAAAGATGCAGTAAGCGCTGCCACAGTGAACCAGTCAGGCTTTATAAAATGCCGCGCGACCAGAGTAGGCGAAGACACCACACTCTCACAGATTATACAGATGGTTTCTGATGCCGCAGCGACAAAGGCACCTATTGCAAAAATTGCTGACAGGGTATCGGGAGTATTTGTGCCGGCGGTTATTACAATTGCAATCATTACAATAATAGCATGGCTTATAGCCGGTGAGACCGTGGGCTTTGCGCTTGCCAGAGGCATTTCGGTGCTCGTGATAAGCTGTCCGTGTGCACTTGGACTGGCAACTCCTGTTGCGATAATGGTAGGAAATGGCAAGGGCGCAAAGAGCGGTATACTCTTCAAGACAGCGGCAAGCCTTGAGGCAACAGGCCGCACACAGATTGTGGCTCTTGATAAGACAGGCACCATAACAAGCGGTGAGCCGAAGGTGACGGATATCGTGCCGGATGAGACATTTTTTGAGGAAACCGGCAATCATGCCGGAGCGCTTCTTGCAATAGCTGCATCAGTCGAGGCCAAGAGCGAGCATCCGCTTGCAAAAGCCATTATGGAGCGCGCTAAAACGGATGAAATCGCTGTTGCAGAGGTGACGGATTTTAGCGCTGTTGTAGGAAATGGTCTGACTGCAATACTTGCAGGCAAAATGATAAAAGCAGGAAATCTTGCTTTTGTCAGCAAATTTGTAAAAGTGTCAGATGATATGCGCGCGAAAGCTGTCGAATTTTCAAAGGAAGGAAAAACTCCTCTGTTCTTTGCCGCAGATGACAGGCTTTGCGGTATCATAGCCGTTGCAGATACAATAAAGGAGGACAGTCCGGAAGCTGTCAGACAGCTTAAAAATATGGGTATCAGAGTTGTTATGCTCACCGGTGACAACGAGCAGACTGCCAATGCCATTGGAAAGCAGGCGGGAGTGGACGAAGTCATCGCAGGTGTGCTTCCGGATGGTAAGGAGGCTGTCATAAGGAAGCTAAAAAAACAGGGCAGGGTAGCCATGGTTGGTGACGGAATCAATGATGCACCGGCGCTCACACGTGCGGATATGGGAATTGCAATCGGCGCGGGAAGTGATGTGGCAATAGATGCAGCGGATGTTGTCCTGATGAAGAGCCGACTGATAGATGTACCGGCAGCAGTGCGCTTAAGCCGTGCTACATTGACAAATATACACGAAAATCTGTTCTGGGCATTTTTCTATAATGTAATAGGTATTCCACTTGCAGCCGGTTTGTGGTATCCTTTATTAGGATGGAAGCTCAATCCGATGTTTGGAGCGGCGGCGATGAGCCTGTCGAGCTTCTGCGTTGTTACCAATGCCCTGCGGCTGAATCTGTGCAGGGTGTATGATCCTAAGCATGACAGAAAAGCAACACCAGATAGAAAAAACAAAACAAATAAACCAAAAGAAAGTGAGGAAAAATCAATGACAAAGACAATGAATATCGAAGGAATGATGTGCGGCCACTGCGAGGCAAGAGTAAAGAAGGCACTCGAGGCGCTTGATGCAGTTAGTGAGGCAGCAGTAAGCCATGAGAGCGGAACTGCAGTAGTGACATTAAGCTCTGACATTTCCGATGAGAAATTAAAGGAGACTGTAGAGGCTGAGGACTACAAGGTTACATCCATTCAGTAATCAGTCAGACAGTATAACAATATGAAGAAATATATAGCATTGGTATTGGCTGCAGTGCTGGTGCTTGGGATTTTTACAGGATGTGGTAACAAGGGCAACAAAGAGACAGAATCACAGACGGATGAGAAAGCCACTGAGTCGGTGAATTCTGCAGAAAATAATACTGAGGACAGTACGCAAAGCAGTACAGAAAATCAGAATGTGGCTGACACAGAGCAGCTCACCACAGAAAACGGACAGGAGAGCTCAGTTCTTGCCTGTCCGTCAGTAAACGGTAAGCTGCATGTGGAGGGCAGCAAGCTCGTTGATCAAAATAACAACGAGGTGCAGCTTCGCGGAGTCAGCACACACGGTCTTGCGTGGTATCCACAGTATGTGACCAATGATTGCTTTGCCACGCTGAAAAGCTTTGGAGCAAACGTGGTGAGGCTCGCCATGTACACCTACGAAAGCGGTGGCTACTGCACAGATGGTGACAGGCAGCAACTTGAGACACTTGTGCAAAACGGCGTGCAGTACGCACTAAACAATGACATGTATGTCATCATCGACTGGCATGTGCTAAATGAGGGCAATCCAAACCGCTACAGTGATGTGGCAAAGACATTTTTTGCCAAAATGGCACAGCAGTATGCCTCATACAACAACGTGATTTACGAGATTTGCAATGAGCCGTGCAAAGGTGCGACCTGGGGAGATGTGAAGTTTTATGCCAGCGAGGTCATTCCGTCAATCAGAAGCTACGACAAGGATGCAGTCATACTGATAGGCACACCTAACTGGAGCCAGGATGTGGATGAGGCAGTCAAGGACCCTGTCACAGGCTATGATAATATCATGTATACACTGCATTTCTATGCCGAAACCCACAAGGAGGACTTGCAAAACAAGCTAAAATCGGCGGCAGACGCCGGACTTCCGATATTTGTATCAGAGTTTGGCATCTGCAGCGCCGACGGAAACGGTCAGGTGGACATAGATTCCGCAAACAGCTGGATCAGCCTGCTTGACAGCTACGGCATCAGCTATGTGTGCTGGAATCTGTCCAATAAGGACGAAAAATCAGCGCTTCTAACACCTGCCTGCGATAAGACAAGCGGCTTCACCTATGAGGATCTAAGCGATGAGGGCAAGTGGCTGTACGGTGTGCTCACAAGTCATGTGACACAGTAAACATCCGGAACATGAAAATATCCGGAGGTAATATACACTCAGCCGGCATGCACATGAGGCAGATGCAGATACTTCTCTCTAGTGGCAAGTCCGCCGCGGATATGGCGCTCGGACTTGTTGATATCGAGAATGTGACGCGCTTTTGCGGCAAGCTCCGGGTCTATGCGAAGCAGCCTGTCAGCATCCGTGATATCCTTGTGCACAGTGGATTTGCTGATGCCAAACTGCTTTGCAGCCTGACGCACCGTGGCATTGTTTTCAACTATGTAGTTGGCGATTTCCACCGCCCTTGTCTCAATATATGATTTCAAAAAATACTCCTGCATATTCTGTTGTTACAGTTTATGCGGGAGTATTTTTAATATTACACACAGGTTGTAATTCTATTTACGTTTTTCGTAATAAAAAAAATAAGAAAACGGTTTTTTAATAGTAATAATAATATCAATTTTCCGTATTGCATTGGTGCAAAAGTTGCGCTGCCTGATCATATTAAGCTCATTAAATATATTAAGTGTATTAAGTATGTTAAGCGTATGCAGCAGTTATGAGCTCAATACATTTATCGTATCCAAGCACAGAGCTGTTTAGCACTAGGTCATAATTTTTTCTGTTGCCCCACTCCTTGTCGGTAAAGTAGCGGTAATTTACAGAGCGCTTCTTATCGACATCCTTTAGCAGCTTTTTGACCTCGTCATCGCTCTTATGGTAGAGCTTTTTTATTCTTGCAGCCTTCTCAGGCTTATTTCCCTCTATAAAAACATTCAGCACATCATCCCTGTCAGAAAGAATGTAGTCTGCGCAACGTCCCACAATAACGCATGGCTCTTTTTGCGCAATATCCTTGATGAGCTTCTGCTGAATATTGAAAATCTGGTCGGAAAGAGAAACTCCTGTGATGTCGCGCCCCACAAATGCATATGAAAAAATACTTCCGGCAGGTGCATATTCGCCCTGGTTTGCGACAATCTGCTCAGAGATACCGAGCTCCTTTGCCACATGCTCAATTATTTTTTTATCGTAAAACTCAATGCCGCATTTTTGAGCAATCTGCTCGCCGATAAAGCGACCGCCACTGCCAAACTCTCGGCTTATAGTGATTATTTTAAAACTCATGATGAAACCTCCCAGCCTATAAAAGTGTTTATTATTCATTATAACGTAATTGCACATAAAATCAAAACAGAAATTTAACAAAATCGCTTGCAGATAAGCACTCCGTAATCTATAATGACATAAGAAAACATGTTGCTTTTACGTAATCAATGAGATGGCAGCAGATAACATATGTTATGTTTTTGTTATGGTTTACACCACAGTGTGGCAAACAGCAATTACGTGACGTTTCAAAGATTGTAAAATAGCAGCATAGCGAATAAACAATTAGGAGGAAAACATGGATCAGGAAAAGGTCATAGTCATAGACTTTGGTGGTCAGTACAATCAGCTTGTTGCGCGCCGTGTCCGCGAGTGCAACGTGTACTGTGAGATTTACTCATACAAAATAGACATTGAGAAAATCAAAGAAATGAATCCAAAGGGCATCATCCTTACAGGAGGTCCAAACAGCTGTTATGAAGAGAATTCACCATCATACCAGAAAGAGCTGTTTGAGCTGGGAATACCGGTGCTTGGCATCTGCTACGGTGCACAGCTTATGATGCATAAATTAGGCGGAAAGGTAATCACACCTGAGGTTGGAGAGTATGGAAAGACAGAAATCACATATTCTGCAAACGGCGTGATGTTCAAGGATCTGCCATCAGAATCAGTATGCTGGATGAGTCATTTCGACAGAATTGCAGAGGCTGCACCGGGCTTTGAGGTAGTTGCGCACACTGCAGACTGTCCAATAGCCGCAACACAGAATGTTGAGAAAAAATTATATGCAGTACAGTTCCATCCGGAGGTACTTCACACCAAGAACGGAACACAGATGATTTACAATTTCGTCCGTGGCGTATGTGGATGTGCAGGCACATGGAAGATGGATTCATTTGTCAAAAACACAATCGAAGAAATCAGAGAGAAGGTCGGTGACGGCAAAGTGCTCCTTGCACTTTCGGGTGGAGTAGACTCATCAGTGCTCGCAGCACTCCTTGCCAAGGCAATCGGCAAGCAGCTCACCTGCGTATTCGTAGACCACGGACTTCTCCGCAAGAACGAGGGCGATGAGGTAGAGGGCGTATTCGGCAAAGGCGGTTCGTTCGACATCAACTTTGTCCGCGTCAACGCACAGGAGCGCTACTACAGCAAGCTTGCAGGCGTCACAGAGCCTGAGCGCAAGCGTAAAATAATCGGTGAGGAATTCATCCGTGTATTCGAGGAAGAAGCTAAGAAAATCGGAAAGGTTGACTTCCTTGCACAGGGAACCATCTATCCGGACGTAGTGGAGAGTGGACTCGGCGGAGAATCTGCAGTCATCAAATCACACCACAACGTAGGAGGTCTCCCGGAGCATGTCGATTTCAAGGACATCGTGGAGCCACTCAGAAACCTCTTCAAGGACGAGGTCCGCAAGGTCGGACTGGAGCTTGGATTACCTGACTATCTCGTATTCCGTCAGCCATTCCCAGGCCCAGGCCTTGGAATCCGTATCATCGGCGAGGTCACAGCTGAAAAGGTACGCATTGTCCAGGATGCAGACTGGATTTACAGAAGCGAAGTGGAAAAGGCAGCAAAAGAGTACAAAGAGGCCCACGGTGAGGAACCATCATGGATGCCAAACCAGTACTTTGCAGCCCTTACCAACATGCGTTCAGTAGGTGTCATGGGTGATGAGAGAACATATGATTATGCCGTTGCAGTCCGTGCAGTCCGCACCGTGGACTTCATGACAGCCGAAGCAGCCGAGATACCGTTTGAGGTACTTCAGACAGTGATGAGCAGAATTATAAATGAGGTAAAGGGAGTCAATAGAGTATTCTATGATTTGACCAGTAAGCCACCGGGAACTATTGAGTTTGAATAATGCGGGGGTGCATAGATTATTTGATATGGCAGGTAGTCTTTACGATTTCCTGTCATATTTCAAATTGTATTGATTATAATTCTTTTGTTGCCATGAGAAAGTATATAATACTAAAGAATGAGAATTATGGCTAAATAAATTTGGAAAGGAAACGTGTATAAAGGTATGAATGAAGTAGTATATCATTATTGTAGTGTAGATACATTTTTATTGTAGTGTAGATACATTTTTTGATATTATCAAAAATTCAAGTATGTGGCTTTCTGATATTTCAAAATCAAACGATTATCAAGAGTGTGTAAGATGCAGAGAATTTGTAAATAAAGGAATGGAAGAATATCTGAGAGATGATGTTGAAGCATTAAAAGCATGGGGCACTTGGTATGAGAATGGTGTACATAGTAATTTTTTAATGAAAACATTTTGTGTTTGCTTTTCTGAAAGTAAAGATAAATTAAGTCAGTGGAGAGGGTATGCACAGGATGGAAAGGGAATAGCAATTGGTTTTGATAGAGGAGTTCTTGAGGAACTAAATCAGATAAGTGAATTTCATATTGCTTTCGGAAAAATGATTTATGATAACCCACAGGAATATGTTCAGGGTATAATTGCAGACAATATAAAAAAACTAAAACATAAGGGCGTGGGACATGTTGCACTTGAGTTAAGCGAAAATTATAGAATGCAGTTTCCATTTGTAAAAAATCCAGGTTTTAAAGAGGAGAAGGAATGTAGAGCAGTAGTATGCTCTACAATAGGACACTATAACATACCAAGTTCAGAAAATATTCTTTTTTCTAAGGTTAAATACAGAACAGCAAATAATAAACTGATACCGTATATAGAAATGAACTTTGAAAGAGTTAAACAAAGTATTATCAAGGAAATATTTATTGGTCCTAAATCAGAGGTGGAAATTGAAGATATAGTTAATTTCTTGAGTTTTTATGGATATTATGATGGTATAGATGGGGGATATAATTATCAGCAACCAGTTGCTATCAAAAAATCAAGCACAACGTATCGATGAAAAATGTATAGATAAAAGAAAACTTTTGTGCATATGCGAATAAGGGTTAATTCAAATATATAAACTAGGAATGTTTTGGTGCTAATGGAGTTTTGAGTAAAGAAGGTATAATATGAAAGATAAATCAAATTTTGAGAAATTTACAGGGATATATTGTTCGGGGCTTTTTATTCCTAATTCATCTATGTTAACTTCATTATGTATTTTATTTGATCAAGTTTACCTAGTAGACAATTTAGAATATGTTCTTTCTTTTGCTAAAAAATATAGAATCACCTTACATGATAAAAAACTTAAAGACAAGTGTGACCACATGGTTTTAAAACCTATTACTGATAGCGATGAGTTATGTATGAAGGATGATCCTTTAGAAGGGCTCGGAGAAAAACAAAAAGAAACTATAAGGGTATATTTAATGCAGGCACAGCATTTTTTTATTCGTAACCATGAGTTGTTGGGAGATGTTATTAAATCAGATATGCTTCCAGATAATGAACCATTTGAGGTAGAGTTAATAAAAAAAGGAAACGTAGGAGAATTAAATACTTATGCTGTGAGAGAAAAAGAGTTACAGGTATCGCTGGATGGATTGCAACAGATGAACAACTTAATAGATCAAGGAGCTTTCCCTATTGTGGGAAAATATCATATTGATTTAAATGAGAATCACAAAGAAGTATTTTGTTCTAAAAGTCTTGCAAGTTTATTGGCAATGAAAAGCGTAGAATTAGTAATACCTGCAATGAAAGAAGTAGAGCCAGAGATAATTTTAGAAGCTCGTGATCGTTTAAAAGATCAATTGCCACTTTTTTGGGCTTCCATGTTAAAATTATCTACGAAGTTAAAGTCAGAAATCAACCAAGATATGAAACCTAACGATATCTTTTTTGAAACACAGGAAATCGTAGATACGACAGTTCTACCGGCGTTAGTGGAATTAAAGAATAAAATATACAAAGATAAGAAAAGTTGGTTTTATAAAATACTGAACCCTGCGTTCGATAGTGTAAAAATGTTTATGGGAAATCCAAAACTTACTACGGAAAATCTAGTTATTACAGGTTTAACTACAGGGATGAATATTACTTCTAATTTTATTGAACAAGAATATGAGATACAAAAAATAAAAAAAGAAGCAGGATTAACATTTTTATTGAGATTGGATGAATTAATAAAATAAATCATGGCAACACTTTGGCAACAGAAAATCAGTAAGCCAAAATAAAATGTGCAAATGAAGTAAAATAGCGGCATATTTCAAATAAAACTTAAACAAATATATTTAAGAATGTCTTTGGACTTGCCGAGTTTGAATAACGGACTAAAATGCCGAAAGCCTGTATTTATGCGGGGTTCCGGCATTTACTTTATCAAATGGCTCTAGTTTGGCTCTATTTGTGGGCGGAGTAATGATAGGAAAGATAGAACGGACAGGAATAAGGAGGAGATTGCCATGCAATATGCCAGAAAGTTAAGAAAAGGTGACAAGGTGGCAATTGTTAGTTTGTCAAGCGGAATGTTAGGGGAAGAATTTTGCAGTCATAATATAGAAATAGGTGTAAAGAGATTAAAAGAATATGGATTAGAGCCAGTATTTATGTCAAATGCATTAAAAGGTATTGAATACTTAAAGGAGCATCCTGAAGCTAGAGCGAAAGACTTAAAAGATGCTTTTTTAGATAATTCTATTGCAGGGATTATTTGTGCAATAGGTGGTGATGATACATACAGAATTTTGCCATATTTGATGAAAGATGAAGACTTCATTAAAGCGGTACAAAAGAATCCTAAATTATTTACCGGATTTTCGGATACCACGATTAATCATTTAATGTTTCACAAACTTGGGTTATCTACATATTATGGTCCAAATTTTATATGTGACTTAGCAGAGATTTCTGATGAAATGTTGCCATATAGCAAGAAGGCATTTGAAAGCTATATAGAAGGAAATGAATATCGTGAGATTACATCAAGTGAAATATGGTATCAGGAAAGAACTGATTTTTCAAAAGAGGCAGTTGGGACAGAGAGAATTTCTCATAGAGAAGAACATGGATTTGAATTATTACAGGGGAAAGAATGTTTTGAGGGAAGACTGTTAGGCGGTTGTTTAGAGAGTTTATATGATATTTTGACAACAACGAGATATGAAGATGAAAAAGCAGTATGCGAAAAATATGGATTATTTCCTGATATAGAGGAGTGGAAAGGGAAGATTCTTTTTATAGAAACCTGTGAAGAAAAGCCTGTACCAGAGCAGTTTGAAAAAGAAATTGCTATCCTTAAAGAGAAAGGTGTATTTGATGTTGTTAGTGGAGTTTTGGTTGGAAAACCACAGGATGAAGCATACTACGATGAATATAAAAATATTCTTGTGAAGGTAGTAAATAATCCAGATTTACCGATTGTTTATAATGTGAATTTTGGACATGCAACTCCAAGATGTACTTTGCAGTATGGTGCTATGGCTAGAGTGGATATGAAAAGGAAAATAATAAAATGTGAGGTAATGTAAATATGCTAAGATTAAACTGTCCCCTTTGTCAAGGACATTTTGAATTAGTGTAGTGCCTGTTTTTTAGACAACTACACTAAAGTGATATCCTTGATTTTGGACATTCCCTGGTTTGGTTCCCCACAGAAGTGGACACATGACATTTTCGGTATCCACGGAAATGGACATACCATCCCATCCAGTGTGATATTCAGTTGGTTTATTTATTATCATCTATATCAACTGCCGATGCACCAAGCTCTTTAGGATCCTTTTTTATGGCTGGCATGGCAGGAACATTAGGAATATCCAGAGGATATTTACCCGTAGTAACAAATTTGTAGAATTCATTAGGCGACAGCCTGGCAAGATGCCATTGATACCGCCGGTTGTTGTAATAATCAATGTAGTTATCAATGATGACCTGAACATCAGCAAATGATGTACATTCAGCAAGCTCGGGCTTGATATGGTCTTTCATGTGGCCGAAGAAACTTTCCTGTGGGGCGTTGTCCCAGCAGTTTCCCTTGCGTGACATGGATTGGCGCAGTTTTTTGTCATACAGGATATTGATAAATTTGTGGCTTGTATAATGACAACCCTGATCCGAATGGATGATGGTTTCCGCCTGCAGGGACACTCCATGATATTCTACCAGTTTATTGATGGTTTCCAGAACGAAATCAACCTCCAGTGATGGACTGAGCACATAGGACAGTATCTGCTTAGTAAAGGCATCCAGGACAGTAGATAAATAGGCAAATGTGCCATTATAGGGCAGATAGGTGATGTCTGTCAGCAGGACGATCCGTGGACCATATGCTTCAAATTCACGTTGAAGCAGGTTATCTGCGACACTGCTGGTTTTAAGGGCTTTTGCCATCCGCCTGTAGGGATTAGGACCTCTATAAGGGCATGACAGATTGAATTTATCCATCAGACGCCGGATTTTTTTGAGATTCATAACCACGGGTGGATCCATGTGAAGAAGAGCCATATAGATGCCTTTTGCGCCTTTGGAATAACCGTGCATTTTATATGCAGTAAGGATTTGTTCAAAGTCATCTCGGTCCTGCTGTTCCCGCTGCGCTCTTGCCGGGGCGGCATTCAGCCATGCATAATAACCGCTTCTGGAGACTCCGGCCATAGCACAAAGTGTTTTTATGGACATGGTGTTATGACTTTGTTGCATGGTATTGTAGATTATTTCAAAAATACAGGAAGAATCGTTCATGAGCAATGCACCTACTTCCTTGTAGTTCTGATTGAGGAAATTTTTTTTAAGAACTCCATTTCCTGTTTCAGGTAATCTACTTCCTGTTGCAGTTGCTTGATTTTGTCAGCATCTGAGTTGTTTTTTGAACCGGTGTCATCGGAAGCATCAGCAGCTGGTACACTACGAGGCCTGTAGCCTTCGTGAAATTCGCCGTACTTTTTATATTCGGTACGGATGTGATTGGAGATGCTCCATATGCGGCGTTCTCCGATGATACTAATGTCAAAACCGTGATCTTCAAGGATTTTTCTTGGAGAAGTACCAGATTTATATTCTGCCAGAAATATCTCCTTGAATTCCTTAGTAAGATTGATCCTTGTATCCGTAACACTGTAGATATAAGGGTTTTGACGAAGTAACTGTTGTTGTTCCTCAGTAAAAATTTTTCTGCTCATGAAATCCTCCATTTCTGTGATTAGAATATCACATTTGGAAGAGGGTGTCCAAGAAAAAGGTGTTACTTAGAGATGATTCCTCTACTTCTCACAAAGTACAAAAAAATATTCCTGAGGTTTGAAAAAATAGACTATATATGATATGCTTAAAGAGGCGTATAAGCCCTATATTGTTATGAACATATAAATAAAATTGAGGTGTGGTATGGCAATTTCGTATAATAATCTTTGGAAAATTCTGATTGATAAGGAAATGAATAAAGGTGCTTTATGTAGCAAGGCAAAGATTAGTAAGGGAACAATGGCAAAAATGACGAATAACGAGCCAGTCACATTGACAGTTATAGAAAAAATATGTGAAGTGCTTCAATGTGATATCGGTGATGTTGTTCAGATTGTAGATATAGAAAAACAGGAGAAAAATAATGGATAACAGAAGTATAAAGAAGTTAGAAGCTGATTTATGGGAATCAGCAGATTTACTAAGAGCAGGTTCTAAACTGACATCAAACCAGTATTGTATGCCGGTGCTGGGATTACTCTTTTTAAGATATGCGTATAGTCGATTTAAATTGGTGGAAGCAGAGATATTAAAGGATAGACCAGTGCGTAATGGCAGAAAAATGCCTGTAGAAGCCAAGGATTTTTCTGCTAAAAGTGCACTGTTTTTGCCAAGAGAAGCACAGTATGATTATCTTGTGAATCTTCCTGAAAATATAGCATCAGCTGATTTGAAAAATATTGCTGGACAGGCAATGAATAGTCTGGGTGAGGTAGTAAACAATGCTATGGAACTTGTAGAACAGCAAAGTGAACAGTTAGCAGGTGTATTGCCGAAAAGTTATACGGATTTTTCCGATGAACTGCTGGGAGAGCTGCTTCGCATATTCAATAACAACGCACTTGATGAAGTTGGTGGAGATGTAATAGGTAGGATTTATGAGTATTTCCTTAATAAATTTGCGAAAAATATAGCTTCGGATGACGGAGTATTCTTTACGCCAAAATCTTTGGTAAAAATGATAGTTAATATTTTAGAGCCGACATCGGGAGTGCTTCTTGATCCAGCATGTGGTTCAGGTGGAATGTTTGTACAGACAGGTGACTTTGTAAATGAAGCTGGGTTACAGGCAAATAGTAGTATGACATTTTATGGACAGGAGAAGGTCGAATACAATGCGCAGCTTTGTCTTATGAATATGGCAGTTCATGGGCTTACAGGGGTAATAAAATCTGGTGATGAAGCGAATACATTTTATCATGATGCTCATAACCTTGAAGGCTGCTGTGACTATGTAATGGCAAACCCACCATTTAATGTGGACAAGGTAAAAGCGGAGTCAACATCCAATGCGGGGAGACTTCCGTTTGGATGCCCGAAAGAAAACAAGCATAAAGAAATTGGAAACGCAAATTATATATGGATTTCGTACTTTTATGCTTATCTTAACGAAAAGGGCAGAGCTGGATTTGTAATGGCTTCATCTGCAACAGATAGTCAGGGAAGCGATAAGGATATAAGAGAAAAACTTGTTAAAACAGGTCATGTAGATGTGATGATAAGTGTAGGCAACAATTTCTTTTATACAAAGAATCTTCCATGTTCGTTATGGTTTTTGGATAAAGGGAAAAAAGAAGAACTTAAAAATAAAGTTCTTTTCATTGATGCGAGAAACTATTATACAGAGGTTGATCGTACACTGAATGAATGGTCAGAGTGGCAGCTTAAAAATCTGAATGCTATTGTCTGGTTATATCGTGGAGAGAGCGAAAAATATACAGCATTGCTTTATGAATATAGAAATGCACTTGGAAGTGACAAATTATTTGATGAACAGGTTCATGATTTGACTGAAAGAGTGAAAAAACTTCGTGCAGAAGCAAAAGCAGCAGTTGAGGCAGCAGATAAGCGAGAAAAGAAAAAATTCCAGACTGAATACGATGATAGAATTTCTGAACTTACAGAAAGGCTTATAATAGCAAAAGAAGCTAATTGGTTATATGAAAAGTTTGGAGAAGGAGAGTATCACGATATTCTTGGATTATGTAAAGTTGCTTATACAACAGATGACACAAAATGTGATGACAAAGATGGAATCAGCATTGAAGAAAAGGAATGGTCTCTCACTCCGGGAGCCTATGTTGGTGTAGCACCTGTGGAAGATGATGGTGTGGATTTTGAAGAGCGAATGACAGAAATACATCAAGAACTTTTAGCATTGCAGGCAGAATCAAATAATTTGATGAATACTATCTCACAGAATATGAAGGAGATGGGGTTATGAGATGGAAAAGTAGCAGACTTTCAGAAATATCATATATAGGTGATGGAGCACATGCGTCTTTAAAAAGAGAATCTAGAGGTATACCTTATTTGACTGCAAAGAATATAACAAAATCAGGTATTGATCACTCGAAGGTAGAATATATATCGCAGGAAACATATAATAAGCATTTTAAGCAAAATTCTAATGCATTAACACAACCCAAACAGGGCGACATTTTGTACAGTATTATTGGAAGTATAGGTGGGGTATATGTTGTACAAGATGAGAAAATTGGAATATCGAGTAGTGTTGCAATATTTAGAGCTAAAACAGAAGTAATTGATTATCAATACTTAGCATATTTTTTGAAAAGTCCATGTTTCGGTTCGCAAGTTAAAGCGATAAAAGGTGGAGTGGCTCAAGGATTTATGTCTTTAGGAAAAATGGGTTCGGTACAGGTATTATATCCAGATGATATAGAGTACCAAAAGAGAATTGTTGGTATTTTATCTACATATGATGATTTAATTGAGAACAACAAAAAACAAATTAAATTATTAGAAGAAACAGCGGAACGTTTGTATAGAGAATGGTTTGTAGAACTACATTTTCCGGGATGTGAAGATGTTAAGATTGTTGATGGTGTGCCTAAAGGATGGTTAGATGGTACTGTTGGAGATATTGCGTTATTTAAAAGGGGAAAGACTATCACTAAGGCACAAATTCATAAAGGAAATGTTCCGGTTGTTGCAGGTGGTTTGGAGCCAGCATACTATCATAATGTAGCAAACACAGTAGCTCCAGTTATTACGATTAGTGGTTCCGGGGCTAATGCAGGTTTTGCAAGGCTATATAATGTAGATGTTTTTGCATCGGATTGTTCGTTTGTAGATAGTCAGACAACACCTTATTTATATTGGACATATTGTTTTATTAAGGACAGTAAAGCAAAATTAGATTCACTTCAAAAAGGAGCTGCACAGCCACACGTATATGCAAAGGATATTAATGCATTAAAAATTTATATTCCGACAGATGACATACTTGATAGGTTTTGTAAAGTGGTTACACCTTATTTTGATAAAATTAAAAATTTACAAAGACAGAATGATTTATTATTGCAAGCTCGTGACCGATTATTACCAAGATTGATGAGTGGAGAAGTGGAGGTATAAAAAATAATGAATGATTTTGAACATAAAGATTATTTCAATGCTAGATATTGCTATCGTGGTGATGAACAAAAGGTAACTGCTATCTTGGATTCTTATGTTCAAAATCAGATAGAGTTAGCTGATATTAATAGAGTGATTGAACTCTATCATACAAAATTATTTTTTGAGAAAGTTACAGATATTCCGGATTGGTCAGAAGAAAAATATCAGAGATATAAAGCGAAGACATTGAATTTAAATACTGTAGTTTATGAGAGATTTAAACAGATAACAGAAGAAAATGTGGTTGATACTTTTAATAATTGTTATGTGGGATATTGGGATGATTTTATAAATTTCTTTTATAAGTTTAATATCTACAAGTGTATTTCTAAGAATAGAATATGTGATGTGCTAAAAGGACTGTGTTGGAATACTTATCATATACTACAGGATAAGTCATTTGTAGAGTACTTTGATGAAGAGATAACTATATTGCTAGAGGAACAACAATATGGGTTGCAATTTGTAGTTTCTTATTATTTAGAAGAACATGATAAAAAACTACAGTTATATATTCCAAGACATTTTACCATTGAGAAAAGGGTAAAACTTATTGAAGATTATCTTAAAAGTGATTATATTAACCCGAATTTTATGAAACTTATTTTAAATGCTAAACATACAAAAGAGTTACCGATTACTCCGAAAATGAAAAAAATGGCGGACAAGAGGAATAACGAATTTTGGGAGAATAATAAATCGGCGGTTTTTCATGACTATGGTTTTGGTGTTACTTTTGGTCCATTTGAAAATGTTAAGAATGTCCAAATTGAAAATAGTAAATGGATTCTAGAGTATGATACAGGATGGATAAAGGATAATACTGATTACCCTACATTGCTAAACAATTTCATATATTTATTTGAATACATAGATAGTCAGGCAAGATTCACATGTGTTTCAAGTCATGGAGAAAGACACCCTCTTACGGAGATTTTTGAAGTTAGAGGTGTTGGAATGTACAAGAAGAATGTAGCATTTGATATGTTAGAATCTTTATCGGATATTCAAATGAGAGGTTATGTTGAACAATTGATTAAACTTGATATCAACATTGAAGACATTATAAAATGGTTTTTTGAAACCTATTTATTACAGGAATTTGATATTAAAGATTATACATGTAGTATGCCAAACTCGGCTGATAGCATACTTAGTAAATGTAAAACTCTTGCATCAGCTATAGATGGAGTACTAAGTAAGTATAAAATGTTGTGCGATGATGGAGAAATTGATCTTGAACTTTTTAAATATATAACAGATTCACCAAGAATAAAAGATATTCCAAGTCGAATAAAAAATAAATATTGTTATGTTATAAATAGTGAACTTATTAAAGAGATGAATATGTTGTTTTCATCTCAGAGCATGCTTGGGTATACCGAAAAAACAAAATCAAAATATGACTCTCTTATTAAGCTTATATCAAATGAAGATATAAAATTGTCAGAATGTGAACCATATAACATAACATCACTAAATTGGTTAATCGAAAAAGGGTCAATATATATTGAAGATAATGTTATTAATTATAACGAGGAAAGAGTATTTATTTTACATGAGTTTTACGAAAAAGAAGTTATTTCATTACAACATATAAAATCACCATTATTAAAACAAATGATTAAAAAAGGTGATATTTATGTAGATGATAAACTGTTGTCGAAAACTGAATATAAATATTTTGATTATATATTGAATAATTCTGAGTTTAGTGATGGAAAAGCTATTAGAAATCGCTATATCCATGATTCTATTGTGCCAGATAACAATACAATGATAGCGGATTATTATACGTTATTAAAGATAATGATTTTGTTGATTATTAAAATAAATGATGATTGTTGTATTTATGATGAGATAAAGGAAGGAGGAGATTATTATGAGCTATGATTATTCAGAAAACATATTAGTACAGGAAAGTGCTGGTCACCTTCTTGAAGATGAACTTGGTTGGCGTGTAGAACTTGCTTATAATACAGAAGTATTAGGTGAAACTGGCACATTTGGCAGGAAATCATATAAGGAAATCCTTCTTGTGAAATATCTCAAGCAGGCACTTTCAAAACTCAATCCATGGCTTACTCCAGCATTACTGGAAGATGCTATAAAAACATTTGAAAGTCATATGTCATCAGCTTCTCTTATGCAAATAAATGAGGAAAAGTATAGACATATAAGAGATGGTATTCCAGTGAAAGTGAAAAAGCTGAATGGTCAGATTGAGGAAAAGAAGGCAATTGTAATTGATTTTACAAATCCAAAGAATAATGATTTCCTTGCTATTAAGGAAATGAAAATACATGGAGATCTTTATCGGAGACGCACAGATATTGTGGGTTTTGTAAATGGAATACCTCTTCTTTTTATAGAATTGAAGAAGAATTCTGTAGATGTGCAGAATGCATACACAGATAACTATACAGACTATCTTGATACAATACCGCATTTGTTTTATTATAATGCATTTCTTATGTTGTCTAATGGAACAGAGGCTAAAGTGGGAACATTAGGTAGCAAATATGAATTTTTTCATGAGTGGAAAAGATTGTCTGAGCAGGAAGAAGGTAATGTTGCACTTGAAACGATGCTTAGAGGTATATGCAAAAAGGATAACTTCCTTGATTTGTTGGAAAATTTCATATTATTTGACCATTCAGATGGAAAAACAGTAAAGATTCTAGCACGAAATCATCAGTATTTGGGTGTAAATGAGGCTGTTAAGGCGTATGAAGCACGTAAATTGAATAATGGAAAACTTGGTGTATTCTGGCATACACAAGGTTCTGGTAAAAGTTATTCTATGGTATTTTTATCACAGAAAATTCGGCGAAAATTTGCAGGTTCTCCAACGATTGTGATTTTGACAGACAGGGATGAGTTAAATACACAGATTAGTGATACTTTTGAGAATTGTGGATTACTTGGAAAAACAAAGGCTGCAAAGTATATTGCTACGAGTGGTGATGACCTTATAACAAAATTACAAGGAAATCCTAGCTTTATATTTACTTTGATTCAGAAATTTAATAAGAAAGATGTACAGCCAATCATACCAGATCATGACATTATTATAATGTCCGATGAAGCACATAGGAGTCAGTATGGAATATTTGCAGATAATATGGTGAATTTGCTGCCTACAGCCGCACGTATTGGTTTTACTGGAACGCCATTATTATCGAATGACAATATTACAGAGAGAACATTTGGCGGATATATCTCTATCTATGATTTTAAGAGAGCAGTTGAGGATAAAGCAACAGTTCCGCTGTATTATGAGAATCGTGGAGAGAAGATTTTGGATTTAGACAATCCGGATATTACGGATAAGATATTGGATGCGATTGAGGCAGCAGATTTAGATCCAGATCAGACAGAAAAACTGGAGCGTGAGTTTAAGAAAGAGATTCATATTATGACAGCACCACAAAGGCTTAAATCTGTAGCCAAAGACTTTGTTTCTCATTATTCGGATTTATGGACAAGTGGTAAGGCGATGTTTGTGTGCCTGAATAAAGTGACTTGTGTTCGGATGTATAACCTTGTGCAGAATTATTGGGAAGAAGAAATTAAACGATTAGAAGGCATAAAATCAAAAGTATCACAGCAGGAAGTACAGGAACTGGAACGCAAGATTAAATGGATGAAAGAAACCGAAATGGCTGTCGTTATTTCTCAGGAGCAGAATGAGATTCAGACATTTAAGAAATGGAATCTTGATATAAAGCCGCATCGTGAAAAGATGGAGAAAAGAGAACTCGATAAAGAGTTTAAGGATAAGGACAATCCACTTCGAGTAGTGTTTGTCTGTGCAATGTGGCTTACTGGTTTTGATGTAAAATGTTTGTCATGTCTATATCTTGATAAGCCTTTGAAAGCGCATACTCTCATGCAGACAATAGCAAGAGCAAATCGTGTGGCAGAGGGCAAGAGTAACGGACTTATTATTGACTATATTGGCATAGTAAAGGCACTTCGTAAAGCACTTGCAGATTATACAGCAAATGTTGGAGGAAGAGAGACTGATCCAACAATAGATAAGGAAGAACTTATAGAGCACATGCTGGAAACTATATCAGCAGCTATAGAATTTTTATGTAGCAGAAATTTTGAGTTGGAGGATTTGATTAAGGCAAAAGACTTTTCAAAATTAGCATTATTACAGACAGCAGCAAATGCTGTTTCTGATAGCCGAGAATCACGCAAGCAGTTTACGACATATGCAAATGAAATCAACCGAATGATGAAGTATCTCGATAGAGATGATATATCAGATGTGGATAGAGATAGAAAAGATGCACTCATAGCAATAGCTGATGAACTAAAGAAAAAGAAGAAGCATGTTGAAAATGTCGATTTGATGGTTCAGATTAATGGGATTCTGGGTGAATATATAATGATTGAACAGGAATCTAATAATAACGACATAGCCAAGCGTTTCGATATCAGTAGAATAGATTTTGATTTGCTTCGAAGAGAGTTTGCAAAGACAAAGAAAAAGAATCTGCTTATTACGGATTTGGATGAACTAATTCAAACAAGATTAGACAGCATGCTCAAAGAAAATCCAAGTCGTGTGGATTATTATGAAAGATATCAGACAATCATTGATGAATATAATAATGAGCAGGACAGAGCAATCATTGAAAAAACATTTATGGACTTGATGAATCTGGCTAATTCCATGAATCAGGAAGAAAAGCGTTATGTCAGAGAGGGCTTTACAAGTGATGAGGAACTGTCATTGTATGATATGCTTTTCAATGAAAATCTTTCAAAAGAAGATATCAATAAAATAAAGAAAGTTGCGGTAGACTTGCTGGAAAAGATAAAAGCAAAGATATCTGAACTTGACCATTGGACAGAGAAACAGGAAACAAGGGATGATATAGAAACATATATAGGAGCAATTCTCTGGGAAGAGTTACCAGAGAGTTATTCTGATAATGAAATATTTGCATACAGACAGAAAATTTATGAGTATGTGTTTATGAGGTATAAAGAGGTGGCGTAAAATTGTCGGTGATTATATATATGACGCTACCGATGCTAGTAAAGAACTATTTGATAATTACGATAATTTAAGCTCTGCCATTAATGCAGAAATACCATTCAATCAGATATGAATATTGAGCAAGGAAGAATAGAGAAAGTGAAGAGAAAACTATGAACAAGAAGTGCCAGGTATTTACGCCTGAAAATTATGTAATAGAATTACTAGATAGTGTGGGTTATACCCATAATTTATATGGAAAAAAAATACTAGAGAATTCCTGTGGCGATGGCAACATCCTGGTTGCGGTAGTTCAAAGGTATATTGATGATTGTAAGGAAAATGGTTTGTCTAGAACAAGAATAAAGAATGGATTAGCAAAAGACATATATGGAATCGAGATTGATGAAGAACAGTATAAAAAGTGTATTGATAATTTAGATAAAGTATTAAAACGTAACGATATTGACAAAGTTGATTGGAAAGTGATAAATGCAGATTATTTGAAGTGGAATACTACTATTAAATTTCAATATATTGTTGGAAATCCTCCTTATATTACATACAGTGAATTGAAAGAGGAGGAACAACTGTTTGTAAAGAGTAATTTCTCTACATGTGTCAAAGGAAAATTTGATTATTGCTATGCATTTATAGAGAAAAGTATTAATTCATTAGCTGATAACGGGAAAATGTCTTATCTTATTCCAAGTAGTATTTATAAGACTGTATTTGGACATAATCTGAGGATTTTTATGAGTCCGTACATTGCCCAAATAAAGGATTACAAACAAGTTAAAATATTTGATAAGGCATTAGTTAAGTCATCCATTATGGTGTTAGACAAACAACGTCAGCAGGAGCTTTTGCATTATCAGGACATGAGTATGGAAAATGCGATAGATATACCTATTACTCAACTAGATGAAAAGTGGTTTTTTGCAGATGAGAATGAAGTGGGACAACATCGATTTGGGGATTATTTTAAGGTGTCACATGTTGTGGCAACACTTCTAAATAAAGCATATGTTCTGTCAGACGGGGCATATACCGAAGTGGATAATGGCTATGTTTGTGGTAATCATACTATTGAAAGAGAAGTAGTAAGAAATACTGAAACACCTCGAACGCTTAGATATATTAAACATGAAAAAATTATTTTTCCGTATACATATGACGAAAATGAGTTAGTACATTATGATGATGGTGAGTTTGAACGATTATTTCCTGGGGCTACGGCGTATCTTAATGAGTTTCGTGATGATTTAGATAAAAGGCAAAGTGATAATAATGCAAAATGGTATGAGTATGGTCGCTCACAAGCACTGAGTGGCTTGAATAGACAAAAACTTCTGATTTCAACAGTTGTGACAAATGATGTAGACGTATATGAATTAGAGCAGGAATGTATACCATATTCGGGAATGTATATCGTGCAAAAGGAAGATAATAATGAATATACATTGACAGATGCAATGAGAATACTTAGAAGTGACGAATTTAAAGAGTATGTTTTTAAAATTGGAATACCTATAAGTGGCAAATCGGTGAGAATAACATCGAAGGATGTTGAGAATTATATGTTTTAGGAGGTGGCTTGAGTGGAAGAATTAAAATATGTTATAGAAGATAGTACGATAGCGGAATTGTTAGGTGTGCAGAATTTTTCTACAGATGAGGCTGCAATACTTGAATTAGTTAAGAATGCATATGATGCTAATGCCTTGAATTTAAAAATTACATTTCAGAATGACACACTTCGATTTGAAGATAATGGCATTGGCATGAATGCAGACGATATAAAAAAACATTGGATGCATATAGGTAAAAGTAGCAAAGAATATGAAATAATAGATGAAAATAATAAAAAAAGAATTCAAGCTGGTTCGAAAGGTGTTGGAAGATTTGCATTATCGAGACTAGGGTATAGAGTATGTTTGAAATCAAAAAAAATAGATTCTGTTGGTGTAATTTGGAAAACAGATTGGAATACATCTGTTTTAGATGAGAACTACGACATTCACACTAAAGGAACAGATATAGAAATAATAGGATTAAGGGAAAAGTGGAATAAAAAACGCATAGAAAATTTAAATAAGTACTTAGAAAGAACTTATCATGATACATCTATGGAGATAAGAATCATTTCAGATAATTATGATAAAATTGTAGTGGAACATTTTCCTAAAGCGAAGGTAGGAATTAATTGCAGAAGCAATATCGTTTTAAAGTATGCTAATGGAGTGCTGGTAACGACAGTAGAGTCAGATGAATTTGAGAATGAAGCTTTAAAATATTGCACAGGGATTGATATAAAAAAATTTGAAAAGAAAACGGATGTTGTTAATGAATTAAAAGGAAATAAGATTACTGAGCTTTTAGATGATGGTATACAAAATATAATTAATAATATTGGTGAATTTTCAGCAAATTTATATTTTAATATAGTTTCATCAAAAGAGGAAAAAGAAAAATTTTTATATAAATATTTAAATACACAGGAAAACATAGAAAGTGGAATAATATTATACAGAAATGCATTTAGTATATCTTCATATGAAGGCAAAAAAGATTGGCTGGGATTTGGAAAAAGATCTAGAAAATCTCCAGCAGCAGCATCTCATCCAACAGGTGCATGGCGTGTGAGAGAGAATCAGATGGCAGGATATGTAATGATAGATAAGAAGAAGAATGCAGTACTTCAAGACATGGCTAATCGTCAAGGCTTAGACGAAAATATTTATTATCAGTTATTTGTTGAAATAATTTTAATAGGGATTAAGGAATTTGAAAGATATAGACAAAATATTGTAAGAAAAATAAATGTAAAAAATCAAGTAGAAGAACAAAAAGCAACACCTATTTCTGATCGAGTATTAAACCGGCCGACATCTGTTAGTGGTCTAACAAAGGAAGAGGCAAAGCAATTAGCAACAGAAATCAAAAGTTATAAAAAGGAGGGAAAACAATATCAGAAAGATAAAGAAGCGGTAGAGGCTAGATATAAATATGATGTAAGAATTTTAAATGTATTAGCAACGACAGGATTAAAAGCTTCATCCATTGCACATGAAATGAAAAATGATAGAAATGCCATATATGATAATTACAATAATATAGTAGATGCATTAAAAGAATATGGTATGTGGGATGAATTGAATTCTTCCGAAAAAACGAGGAAATCTTATAAAAATGTTCCCTATTTGTTGGAAAGTAATGATGTTGTTGGAAAAAAATTGGTGACATTCATGGACACTATGTTGGAAGAAATAGAAAAAAAACAGTTTGAGATTAGGTACCAGAGTATAGCAGATATCTTAACTGTTATAAAAAAAGTGTGGGAAAGAGATTACGCATGGCTTAGTATTGAAATTATAATGGATGAAGATATTGTTTATCAGATTTCAGAAGATATATTGCAGGTTATTTTTGATAATCTGATTTTAAATAGTGTGCAGCAAAATGAAAATACGCAAAAACTAATGATCACTATATCTATAAATGAGACTAATGGATTTTTAAATATTAAATATTGTGATAATGGAAAAGGACTTGATGATAAGTATAAAACGGATCCGATGAAAATATTAGAGGTACATGAAACTACAAGAACTAACGGGCATGGTCTCGGAATGTGGATTGTAAATAATACATGTACAATGTCAGGGGGAGAAATACAGAAAATAGGTGGGGAAAAGGGATTTGAAATAGAATTCACTATAGGAGGAAAAATATAATGGAAAACTTAAAAATTATATATATAGATGATTATCCGGAGCCTTCATTATCCAAATATTTGGATAAATATAAGAATTCGAGTTGTAATGTTGAATCTTTAGATATTAAATTCAATCCAGATGCAGGATACGAGAGTTTGATTAATAATCCGGATGTTAAATCAGCAAATATAATTTTTATAGACTCAAAATTATTTGAAAATAGAACAGCAATAGCAGGAAAGTTTACAGGAGAAGAATTTAAAATTATCCTAAAAAAATATTTTCCGTTTATAGAGGTGATTGTTATTACGCAAAATGATATCGCCCCAGATTATGAAACAATTTCTAAATATGATCCTAAATGCGGAAAGACGCCAGTGGAATATTATGATGAAAAGCTTCCTCCAATATTGGACCAATGTATTAGAAATATTTTTGAAGTTAGAAAAATTACCTCAGAATTGCAAAAGAATACTAGCTGGGAAAAAGTTATGGTCGAAAAAATAGTGAATTCAGTTAATGGTCAAGGAAAATTTGATGAATTTACTAAGAATGATATTGATGATGTGATAAAAATGTTTCAAGAGTTGCAGACAAAAGTAGAGGGATAGGAATATGGACTACAGAAGAACAAAGTATTGTCCGGAATTAATTGATGTGTCACAAAAAAAGAAAGAAGTAGAAAAATTAGTTGAAATAGAGCACCCTAATGCAAAAGATATGCATAGATATATTAGTGATAATTCTCAGAAATTTAAGTTGGAATTTATTAAAGCATATAATGGGAAATGTGCATATTGTGGAGCTTCAATTGATTTGATAAAAAAGACTGAGTTTGAAATAGATCATTTTTTATATGAAAAAGCTCCTATATTTGCTACAAAAAAAGATGCAGGTTATATGGAAAATTTAATCCTATCATGTCATGATTGTAATCATAATAAAAATTCATTTTGGATTGAAAAGGAAGAAATGGATACATTGAATCCAGATGGAGAAAAAATTAAGAATGTATTTATAAGAGATGACAAATATTATATTCGGATAAATGATGAGTTTAAAGAAAATACAACTATAGAAGGGTTTTATAATAAGCTTTGTTTGGGATCTGAATTACATAGGTTGGATTATTTAATAATGAATATAATTGGATTGCAGAGATCTTGTGAAGACAATAGTGATTTATATGTCGGACTTGGGAAAATACTGGATACAATAAGGGAAAAGAGAAATATTATGTAGAATAAAGTTCTAATCATAAAGTTTTATTTATGCAATATTACGCAGAAAAATTTTTGCAAAGAAGGAGTGAATTCATGGACATAAAGCAGCTAATTGGTGAAACCACAGATTACGACAAAAAACTTGCACTTGAAGAAAAGAAACCTAAGAGCTGGTGTAAGGGTATCAGTGCGTTTGCTAATTGTTTTGGAGGCAAGCTTATATTTGGTGTATCTAATGATAGTGAGTTGGTGGGACTTGTGGATGCAGAAGGTGATGCGGAGAAAATTAGTGAAGCAATAAAAATACATTTAAATCCAATACCGGAGTTTAGGCTTTCATTTGAAAAAGATGAGGACAAGACTTTTGTTATTGTAGAAGTTTTGAAAGGGCAGCAGACACCATACTATTATGAAGGTGATGGACAACTCATTGCATTTATGCGTATAGGAAATGAAAGCGTTCCAGCAACTCCTTCACAACTAAGAGAACTGGTTCTTCGTGGTAGCGGTGAAAGTTATGATAGTCTGAAGTCAAGATATGATTTTGGCAATATGTCTTTCACAAAATTAAAATCGGTATATAAGCAAAGAACAGGAAATACATTTGAAGATACAGATTATGAATCATTTGGATTGATTGATGAAAAAGGTAATCTGACGAATGCCGGAGCACTTCTGGCAGATGAATCACCTGTGCGTCATTCCAGATTGTTTTGTACAAGATGGAATGGACTTAGTAAAGCCTCAGGAATTGTGGATGCACTTGATGATAAGGAATATACTGGCAGTCTTGTCACATTATTACAAGATGGAACAGATTTTGTAAGAAATAACTCTAAGAAAGCATGGCGTAAGGTTGGGAACGGCAGAATTGAAATGCCGGATTATCCGGATCGGGCAGTGCTTGAGGGGGTAGTAAATGCATTAATTCATAGAAACTATATGGAGATAGGCAGTGAAGTCCATATAGATATGTTTGATGACAGAATCGAAATATATTCACCGGGTGGAATGGTAAGTGGAATATCTCTAGAAGGAAAAGATTTATTAAAAATTCCATCAAAGCGAAGAAATCCGATATTAGCTGATATATTCAGTCGTTTGAAATACATGGAGCGTAGAGGCAGTGGGTTTAAGAAAATATTGGCAGACTACGAGGGACAAGTTGAATTTGATGAGTCTAAGATGCCAGTCTTTGATGCAGATAATGATGATTTTACATTGACTTTGTATAATCTGAATTATGAACACGATTATGTGATGAGTGTTAATGACACTATGAATGGCACTCAAGGTGGCACCCAAGATGGCACTCAAGGTGGCACTCAAGACAAATTGCAGAAACAAATTTTTGATATGATAGAAGAAAATCCTCAAATTTCCACATCAGAAATTGCAACAAAATTAGGTGTTGGTGTAAGAACTGTGAAGAGGCGAATTAAGCAAATGCCTAATATATCATATGTAGGAAGTGGCTACAGCGGTCATTGGGAAATTAAAGGGGAGTAAGCAGGCATATTTTATGGCCAAGAATCCAATATGATAATAGTTCAGATAAGTTATCACAAAATTAAAAAAGGAGAATAAAAAATGAAGAGACAATTGTCACAATTGCAGAGACTACTTGCGGCGGGAATATATATTTTTATAATTGTTATGATATATGGCTTGCTAAATGGGGGAATAGCGGATATATTGAATCAGTCGGAGGCTGCATCAGTTTGGTTTTTCTCTGGAATTTTATTGATTATAATGGGAATGTATGTAACTGAACCATATTTTTCATCGCCAACAGACACATTATCTAATAGTATTTCTTTGATATTGGTTTTACTAGCTATAACAAATCGGCAGGAATTGAAGGGTTACGTTGAATTACTTGTTTATGCAGTTTGTATGTTTATATTGAGTATTTTTCATATGATTGTTAAAAATTATAATGAAAAGGCAAAAAGAATTAGTTTTTGGTGTTTAAAGCATTTAGGAAGTTCTAAAACGATGTTTTCTGTGGTGTATCTTGTCTCGGCATTTTCGTTTTTTAGAGATAATATACCTATGTTATTCGCAGCAATTGCTTTATGGATATGTATGGTACCAATTGGACTTGTAGAAGGCATTATTGCCAAATTTAGTCAGTTGATGGGAATCATAAAAGAAAAGGATATTGATTCGTGTATTGGAGTAGCTATAAAAAATTCAGAGTCAAACTTATATACAATTTCGGTGCCTAAAACAGATAAAAAAGAAAAACTTGTATCTTTAAGTAGAAACTCTGTGTATGCTGTAAAGGTAGACTCTGATTCTTATAGTCTGGGGATAGAAACACAAAGAAAGAACCTTATTGATTCAATTTGGATTAGCATAATGTTATTGGATGATGCAGAACTGGAAATAACACTAAATGATTTGGAAGATATAGGAATTAACATTAATTATACGGAAAATTTAGGAGCTGCACATGTTTTGAATGAGGGAAAAATAAAACAATCAATTCTTGAACAGTTGAAATCATCAACTATTTTTAAGGAACGCGATGATTTTATAGGATTTGTTCTTCCTGAATCGAATGTTAGTACTATCAGGTTTAATACATGCAAAATAGATGAAACGCGATTAACAGAAGGAACAATAGTTAAAACACATATTGCAGGAAGTGAAGTTCTTTACCAAGTATTCAATGGCATTACAAAGATAGCTAGTAACAGTGCAGATAGCGAGTATGGATATATGTGTGCGGTGGCAAGAAAATTGGGGCACTATGATGTTGAACATCATGAGATAAAACATGTAAATTGGACACCGAAAGTTTATGAGCCTGTATATCTTTGCAAAGTAAAACGAAATGTTGATTTGCAAGAAATAGCAACAACGTCTATCGGCCGGTTACCGGGTTCTGATATGAGTATACCCATAAAGAATATTAATGCTCTTGTTACTCATAATACTGCGGTATTAGGAATATTGGGTGTTGGAAAATCTTGCTTAACTTTTGAGTTGATTAAAAAAGTTGTTGCTGCGGGAATAAAAGTTATATGTTTAGATATTACAAACCAGTATGCAAGTAATAATGGCTTGTATAGGTATATTCCTGAGACAAAAATAGTCAGTGATTTGTTGCAATGTAAAATAGATGAACTTGAGACACAATCAAGGCGTACAGGAACAAGTGATTCAAAATCTTCGTGGGGAAATGTTGAGAAATTTAAAAAGCTGATGGAATCAGAAGTGTCTGGATTTATTGATGCTAACAACAAATCTGTGATGGTACTTAATCCTGAAAAATATATTGTTAGACGAGCGGCAACTGATTTTAAAATTACAGAGCTGAAGGATGTCTCTTTGGTTGAAAAGGTTCAAATTATTTCTGAAATAGTTCTTAAAAAGTGTATGGATTTGGGGCAAATAGATAAGGCAAGATGTTGTGTTGTTTATGAAGAAGCACATTCATTGACTCCAGAGTTTAATTCGGTTGTGGTGAAAGATGATAATTCGCATGCGAATGGCACTGCAAAAGTTATTTTGCAAGGTAGAAAGTATGGACTTGGTTGCATTATTGTTACTCAGCGTACGGCAAATGTAACAAAGAGTATATTGAACCAATGTAATACAATTTTTGCATTAAGAGTATTTGATGATACAGGAAAATCTTTCTTGGAAAACTATATTGGTAAAGATTATTCGGATACTTTGCCGACATTAGAAGAGAGACACGCAATTGCTATTGGAAAGGGTATCGGACTAAAACAACCAGTGATTTTACAGCTTAATGATATGAAGTATTTACAAACGTATGAGGGAGAGGAGGAAATAGTTGAGAAAAACGAATATATAGATGTAGAAACAGAAGAAATTACCCCCAATCTATAGGATTTTTAATATTACAAAAAATCAAAGTCTCGTTAAAAGCGTGATATTACTTTCAATGAGATTTAAGATTTGGAGAGAATACATAATATGGCGAAAATACGATAAAATCGGATTTATGGCTGATTCGTATGAGTACAACGTATGAGTACAATTTCGAATCAGTCTCATTTTTGAAATCGTTTGTTGAGACTAACATGAGACTGAGGAGGTTAAAAATCATGGACATAAGTAAAAAAGATTGGAAGCTATTTCGAGAAAGATTATCAGGTTGGCAGGAAAAATATATGGAAGGTCTTGTTAAAGAGTATGCAAATTTTCTGAATGATGATAAAAAGC
>ERZ834769.700-NODE-700-length-33934-cov-113.926119_pt1 | contig 33934 bp, 20 predicted proteins | sample MGYA00519690_ERZ834769 | MGnify/ENA primary metagenome ERZ834769 (study PRJEB31850, sample SAMEA3708760) | human gut metagenome | biome: human gut; feature: human-associated habitat; material: faeces | place: China | collected 2014 ... | reverse complement strand
TAGTGGCGTCATGCTGCAAGGATTCTCATGGGATTCTTACGACTACTCCCAATGGAATGTTTTAGAGAAGCAAGCCGATGATATGAAAGGATTCATCGACCTAGTATGGCTTCCACAAAGCGGAAAATGTATCGAAACCACACAGGTGATGGGCTATATGCCATATTATTATTTCAACCAGAACTCCTCATTCGGAACTGAGGCTGAACTCAGAAGTCTGATTGCCAAGTTCAAAGCCAACGGCATAGGCGCAATTGCTGATGTTGTGGTCAATCATCGCAATACAGACGGCTGGTATACCTTCCCTGCAGAAACCTACAAGGGAGTGACCTATAAGATGCTGTCTACCGATATCTGCAAGAATGATGATGGTGGAAGTACAGCAACCCAGGCAAAAAAGACGGGGTAAGCCTCAGCCAGAACAATGATGAGGGAACCGACTTTGGAGGTTGCCGTGACATCGACCACAAGAGCGAAAATGTGCAGAAGATCATCAAGGCATATCTGAAATTCCTGAAGGAGGATATAGGATATACCGGTTTCCGCTACGACATGGTAAAGGGATTCAGTGGTTCTCACGTAGCTGACTACAATGATGCAACAGGTGTAAAATTCTCTGTGGGTGAATATTGGGACGGAAACCCATCTATCATCAATTGGATAAACAGCACCAACAAGAAGAGCGCTGCCTTCGACTTCCAGTTCCGTTACAATGTGCGTGATGCAGTGAATGGTGCAGCCGACGGAAAGGTAGCCTCTTTTTCTGATTGGAGCAAGCTCAATAGCACTAACAATCTGATGCACGATGCCAACTATCGCCAGTATGCAGTAACATTCGTGGAAAATCACGATATGCAATATCGTTCTGCCTCTGAGCCTCTTGACCCTCTACGCAAAGACACCTTGGCTGCCAACGCCTACATGCTTGCCATGCCGGGCACACCTTGCATCTTCCAACCACACTGGAGAGCCTACAAGCAAGAGTTGAAGAGCATGATTGAAGCCCGCAAACTTGCAGGCATCACCAACATGAGCAATTATACCAACAAGATGGCGCAGAAAGCATGCTTTGCCAACGAAACTACCGGCAACAAGGCGAAACTCATCGTGGTTGTAGGAAACAACACCAAGGCATATACGCCAAGTGCCGACTATGCACAGATTCTCGAAGGATACCACTATCGTTATTATCTTTCTAAATCTGCAGAAACCGCATGGTGCAACATTCCATCAGGCGAATACGAGGCAGGATTCAGGGCTAAGCTTACGGCTGTCAGTCAGAACAGCAATGCCAAACTGGTATACACCACTGACGGCACAGACCCTACAGCCAAGAGCAAGCAGGTGGCTACAGGTAGCACCATCAACATAGATGAGACCTGCACCTTGAAGGTTGGCTTGCTCAGCAACGGAACCGTAACAGGTATCCGTACCTACAATTATATCATCAAGGCATTCGAGCCATATACCATCACCATATATGCCAATGCCGACCAGGTAACCAACTGGGGGTCAACCATGTATTTCTACGCATGGAATTCCAGCGAAACCATTACAAAAGCCTGGCCAGGTACTGCTGTAACAGCAACTAAGACGCTGAACGGAAAGAAGTGGTACTATATGGACTTCAAGATCAAAAGCAAGGATGCTATCGTAAACATCATCTTCAATCAGGGAAATGGAACAGGCAAGAAGCAGACCGTAGACTTGAATGCCGGCAACAGCACCAAGTATTATGAGATTACCACTACACAGAGTAATGGCAAATACACCTGCAAGGATGTTACCGCCATCTGGACACCAACAGGCATCACAGGAACTCCAACCATAAGCAATACCACAACAGACAATGCATGGTATACACTTAGCGGTATGAAATTGGGTAAGAAGCCTGCAAAGAATGGTGTTTACATCCACCAGGGAAAGAAAGTGATTATCAGATAAGAATACAACAAATAAGTTCAAAGAATAGTTTCAGTTTTTAGTTTAAGTTTTTCAGTTTTAAGTTTTTAGGTTTATTAAGGTTTATGTTTTTAGGTTTAGTTTTGTGTGAACAAAATTATTAGTTAGTTGTTTTAGGTTAGGAAAAAGAGGTATACCCAAGATTCATCTTCGGGATATACCTCTTTTCTTATTTTAATTATCTTTCTTATTCTACTTATCTTTCGCGCTGGTCAGCACCCCACATCAGTTTTTCTCTCAGGGTAGAGAAGTAACGCTGGTTGCGCTGCTTCACAATCTTGATGCTATGAGGAGCCTTTCGGATGATAAGGCGGGTTTCCTCCGTCATACGCTCACTACGACCATCGATGGCTACCAGATAGTTGTGGCTGCGGCTCTCGATATCGAGCGTGATGACTGCCGTATCGTTGATGACGATAGGACGGATGTTCAGACTGTGAGGAGCCACCGGAGTAAGACAGATGCTACCACTCTGCGGAATGATGATAGGTCCGCCATTCGAAAGATTGTATGCCGTAGAACCGGTTGGCGTAGTAACAATCAGACCATCCGCCTGATAAGTGACGAGGAATTCGCCATCTACCTGCGTACGGATGGAAATCATCGAAGCATCATCACGCTTCAGTACGGCAATATCGTTGAGGGCGAACGGATTGCCGGCAAGAATGCCACCTTCTGCCTCCACCTGAATCACCGCATGCTCCTCTATCAGACAATCACCGGCATAAAGACTGTCCAGCGCCGACTCTATCTCACTAGGCAGCACATCGGCAAGGAAGCCCAATCTGCCCATATTCACACCGATGATAGGTGTACCCTTGGCTCCCACACGGCTCGCAGCCTTCAGGAAGGTACCGTCACCACCCATAGAGATGACATAATCCACATCAAAGTTGTAATCCTCGAACACCCCAGCCGCCTTCACATCGAGTTGCTGGTCGCGGGTAAGAAACTCATAATAAGCATTCTCCACATAAACTTCAGCCTCCTTCTTTTCAAGATAAAGAAGGATTTTCTCTATCGAAGCCGACTTCTTTGCCTGGTATTCATTACCAAATATTGCGAATTTTAAATGTTGCTGTGCCATTTATTTTGTTATTTCAATAATTATTCTTACTTTTGCAAAGGTAATCATATTATTTGAATAACAAGACAAAAAATAAATAAATTATGGCAAAGGTATATGAATTTCTTGCCAATGGCTTCGAGGAAATCGAAGGATTGGCTCCGGTTGACATCCTCCGCAGAGGTGGTGTAGACATCAAGACTGTAAGTGTAACGGGTACTGAATGGGTAGAAACATCGCATGGTGTAACCATCAAGGCTGACCTGAAGTTTGAGGATATTGCCAGCTTTGAAGATGCTGACATGCTGATGATTCCAGGCGGAATGCCAGGCAGTACAAACCTCAACGAGCACGAAGGTGTACGCCAGGCGCTCATCGCCCAGCACAAGGCTGGAAAGCGAATCGGTGCCATCTGCGCAGCCCCAATGGTTCTGGCAAACACAGGCATTCTCGAAGGAAAGAAGGCTACCTGTTATCCTGGTTTCGAGCAGTATTTCGGCGAGAACACCGAATATACCGCCACCCTCTTCCAGGAAGACGGCAACGTGATTACGGGCGAAGGTCCTGCCGCAACCCTCCCATACGCTTATAAGATACTGAGTTACTTCGTAAGCAAGGAAACTGTGGCTGCCCTGCAGGATGGCATGATGTATGATCATCTCATGAAAAGCAAATAATAACAATGAGTGAAGAAAGGCAGGATTAGAATTCTTCACTCTTCACTTTTAACTCTTCACTTAAAAAATGGATTACGTAATCATAGTAGCCGGAGGCAAGGGCCTCCGCATGGGAAGTGAGATTCCCAAACAGTTCTTGCCAGTAGCGGGCAAGCCTATCCTGATGCGCACCATAGAGCGTTTTCATGAATACGATCCTGCATTGAACATCATCCTGGTTCTGCCGGAGAGTCAGCAGGCATACTGGCACCAGCTCTGCGAGGAGCATCATTTTGATATCAAACACCAGATAGCCAATGGTGGCGATACCCGTTTCCAGTCATCCAAAAACGGACTGGCACTCATTCCTGATGATGAAGATGGCGTAGTGGGCATTCACGATGGTGTGCGCCCATTCGTATCTAAAGAAGTAATCGAGGAATGTTTCGAGACGGCTCGCGAAGAATATGCAGCCATCCCTGTATATGCCGTAACCGATACCCTGCGCTATATCGACCAGCACGGAGGCGGAAAGAATGTGCTGCGCAGCGATTACCGCGTGGTACAGACTCCCCAGACCTTCGACATCGGTCTGGCAAAGCAGGCTTTCAACCAGGAATACAAGGAACAGTTTACCGATGATGCTTCGGTGGTAGAAAGTCTTGGCTGCCAGGTTGCGATGGTTGATGGTAATCGTGAGAACATCAAGATTACTACCCCATTCGACATCAAGATAGCTGAAGCGTTGCTGGGGTAAGGCGAAACAACGAGGCATAAAAAACAAGCAGGGAATTCCTCACGGAGTCCCCTGCCTTTTTTATAACTATAATAAACCTATTTTAATTTACCATTAACCTAAAGTGCAAATCTCTATTTTGGGTCTACCAATAACATCTCTCAAACTCCTTCAGAAGAGTTTATACTGCTACGGCTGCACGTAACTTCAACATGCCACGATGTACCAGGTTGCGTACACTATGATAGTTCATCTGCATGATGTCGCAGATGTCCTCATATTTGCGCTGCTCTATATAATATAAGGTGAACACCTGGCGCTGGCGTGGTGTCAGCTCATCCATCAGGATCTGTACCTTACGAACATTATTGAGCGAACTTTCATCAAGGATATAAGAGTTTTCCACATCTTCTACAGTTGTAGAGATACGGATATCCTCCACCGCAGTCTCCGTCATATAGTTCTTGCGGCGAAACTCATCCAGCAATCTGTTGCGGAGAGAAATGAGCAGGTAAGAGGTTACCTTTGTAACTTGTAAATCCTGGCTTTTAGAGATGAGTTTGATAAACACATCTTGTACACAATCTTTTACAAGTTCTTTGTCTGATGTAATACACAGACCATAATTGAGCAACATTCCCGCGTACATATCATATAAAGACATGAAAGCGTTCTGGTCGCCTTGGCAATAGGCAGCGAGCAACGTCTGTGCTGCTTCCTCTCTTTCTCTAATGTTATTGTAGTTTGTTTTCATCTTAGGTGTACTTTTGTTTGTTGATGGTGCAAAAGTAGCCTAAATGCGGCAAACTCTAAGGAAAAATCAGGTAAATGAATGGGAAAAATTGGTATTCAGTGTATTTTTCCTCCCATTTTAAGGGTACAAATGGCTTTTTATGCGATTTTTCAGTTCTTCTATGTCAGTTTCAGACAACAAGCCCGAAATCTCGTCAAGATGAAGAAGAACATATTTTGCCTGCTCTATTTCGGCAGGAAGATACATTTTCTCAAGCTTTCGAGAAGATGCCGGCCTCCCAGAGTTGGCATCCGATTCTACGATAGGAGAACCGAGTACCGACTCCAGAAAGTCGGAATCCAATAAAAGATTTCTTACAGATTCTGTTATTATCATTCTTTTCATCTTCTCTACTTTTATTACATATTACTTCACATTCGGACAGGAGCCGCCAGCATCCATCACCGCCTTGCCATTCTCGGGTGCCGAAGCCCCACTGTAAATGACAGCCTTCTCAGGATAAGCCTGACGATACTCGCTCACACTCTTGAAGACATCATCATAAGTAACCTTGCCCGGACGAAGGCGACGCTGATACTGGCGAGGTGCCAGATTTTTGCCACCTTCAGGAGCATAAAGTCCCTTCTGGGTATAATACCACTGTTCAATATGAATGATGTCAACCACCTTTCTCAACTCCGGATCCTGGAGGATGGCATCTTGCACATCCTTGTTGCACGACAAAGCCACCCAGACATGCTTGCCCGTCTTAGCCTCCCATTCGGCAACGATCTGCAACCAGAACTTCGTAAAATGATAAGGTCCCGTATACTCCTCGCCAATCGACTGAATCACGTTCGGCTCATCAGCAAAGGCATCCAGCATCTTCATGATATACTGCTTATGCAGCTGGCGCATCACCGGATTATCTATATTATAGAAGTATTCAGCCATCCATACACGCTTATCACCTGCAAAAGGAACAGGTTCAGGGAATACCGTACCATTGATATTGTTGACCGGGCGCCATGGACAATCTACCCAATGGGCACCTGCCTCCAGGATATTATGCTGGAAATAGTGCTGGTTGATAACCAGCAAACCATTCTTGGCTCCCTTTTCTGCCAATTCCTTAATGCGGCAGATGTACCACGGATTCAACTTTGTAAGGTCATACTTACTCAGTCCGTCCCAAGCCGTGCCCTGTCCGCTTCTGGCAAAAGGCTGTTCATAGAACGGAGCCCAGACATCTCCATCACGGCGGCGCACACGTTCGTGGTCATCACGGCGGCGGTCATACCACAAGCCGTAGTTCTGATTGAAGAGCACCACATGCTTATCACGAAGATGAGCCACCACACTATCCACACGGGTAGTAGTGCCCTGTCCCTCCATTCCCGGCACAAAACGGGTCACGGCATCGGCAATCTTAGGGAAAGCCGAGTAACGTACACGTCCGTTCCACCAAGGAGTATTCATTCTTGCACCCTTCAACAGCGTATCAGCCACCATGATCTTACCCTCCTTTATCGCGAAGACAGGCTTCCTGGCATGGGAAAGATCCGCCTTTTTCTTAGAACGTTCCTTGATCTTATCCACATCCATAGCCCTAACAGGAGAAACAGAAGCCATGAACCGGGCGCTGTCTGCTATCCACATCTGCATGGTGATGCGAGGTTTGCGAGCCTCCTCTACCATCTTCTGTGCCACATCATAGGTAGGATTGTTGCTCACATTGTTGCGTTCTCTCTCCAGCACACGACATTGGGCAGAGACATCCCTACCCAGTCGTTTCTCCAGAAGAGAGGCAAAGTGGCTCCATGGTTTGGCATGATTGTTACATTGCTGGAAATCACCAGAGCCGTTAAACTGCGCCCAACAGGCAAACACATGGTTGTTGCTGCCATCAGGAATACTGTCGGCAAAGATGCCGGCAGCCGTACATTGGTAAGCGAGGCTGTTGGCTGTATTCCATCCGATGCCGTAGCCTTCGAGACCGAGATTGCAGAACTTGATGTCGTTGCCATCGATATTCACATTATCGAAGAGCAATCCTGTACACCAAGGTCCCACTGCACCACTATAACCCAGCGATTCATAACCATCGCATTGTACGAAGGCATTAGGACCCGCTGCACAGAGACCAGCCACAAAATCGTGCATGCCCTGTTCAGAATAGCAACGCTGGAACAGACATTGTTCACCCATACAGAGGAAGGTGCGACGACGGTAGCCACCGATTTCAGAGACAGGAGCCTGAGAAATGCAATCCTCTACCGTGATACGGGAAGCATCACGCTGGGTTACTACAGCCGAACCAGCCAGATGGCGGAAATTCACCATTCTCACCCAACCATCTTTCACCTTATTAATATATACACCCTCCCAGGCATGGTTTTCATCCTTCGGATTGGTAGTATCATATTCAGAATCTATCGTGAGATTTTCTACACCCACATTCTTCAAGCGCCAGTCATTACCGGCGATGCGCTGAACGAAGCATTCCGCATCATCCTGACCGAGCGACATGGATAAAGGAGCATCCAACTGCAATCCTCCCTTTCCATCAGAAACCACACTACGGGTCCAGCGCACATCGATTTCTCCCGGATGCCAGCCCCAATAGCCCATATCCTTGCCTGCACCAAAGTCAGCACAGCCCATCTTCTGAATCCATTCCTTGGTAGAAGGTCGGACAATCAGGATCTCATCGCCCATCTTGCAGCCGGCAGGCAGTGTCACCTTCCGCTCTCCCAACTTCCAGGGAGCAGACAGTTTCATTGGTTCGCCCAGCATCTGCATCTGCTTTTCGCTTTCCAGATACACCACCGCCCCACGGTCTACACCTTTTTTATATAGCACCGTCTGATTGCGGTCAGTACCTCTCAGCACCACGCCCGAAGTCTGGATGCGAAGCGGCTGTGAGAGTTCGAATACACCCTTATCGAGCAAGACAGCCCCTCGTAGTCCCGTCTTCTTATCCATTTTGCGGGCAGAAACAAAGTCGATGGCTTTCTGGATGCGAGCGCTCTGGTCGCCTTCTTTCCATTTTACGAAGACCACAACGTCCGCATCCGGAATCTCCTTTTCGCTCTGCTGGTAACCCACGTAGCTAAAATCAAACGCGAAGGGTTGCGCAAAGATTTGCACAACCCCTACTAACGTAAATATCCATATAGAAAATAATCTTTTCATACCTCTTGTTTCATCAGAGTTTTTATAACTGTTCAAAAGAGTTTACCTTTCTCAGCCAAAGTATCGTGGTTGTTCTTCATGTCAGTCCAATCCACCTTTTCCTTGGTGCTGATACCATTGATATACTTCTCGATATTGGTATATCCGTCACCAGTGCAATCCTTGTTGGCATCGCTAGGGTCGTTAGGATTCAAGCCGTTGGCAATCTCCCACTCATCAGGCATACCGTCGCCATCTGTATCTACATAAGGCTTCACCTTCTTATATTTAGGGAATCCACCAACCTGGCAGATGTCTGTGATGATACCCAACTTATAGGATTCCTTGTCCAGACGACGATGCTTAAAAGTACCTTCATCGTTCTTCGATTCATCTGCCAATCCCCACATATCACCATAAGGGTTCTTCTTTGGCAATTTCTTTGCATAGTAAACTTCACCAGTTCTAACTTCATGTATGATTCGTTCATCTATCACATCACGTGTCGGAATCATTGCACCAACATCGTTCAATACATTTTCAAAAGTATTCTCTGAAGGAAGAATCTTAATATAAGGCATCGCAAATGGTTCATCAGAACGCATCAGAGCCTTTATATCCTCAGGCATTTTTCCATTCTTCAAATCCTTATCGCCAATCTGAACACCACCATTCCAGTTGTCCTTGGTTACGACCTCGTTACCTTCTACAATATTACCGGCTGCATAAACACGGCCATATTGAGGCCATGGGAACAAACCTTGACTACGACTCTCACTTTTAACTATACGATGAGCTACAGAATTCTTCTGCGTCAGAGGACCTGGTTTATAATAGTTGTTGATAAAGTTACTCATCGTAGAATATTCTCCGCCATCTGCCGTACGATGCACCCAGTTGTAAACGATGTTGTTCACGAAGTTGAACACACCACCCCATCCGATAGAAGGGTTACGACCAGTATTGTCTGCCCAAAGATTACGCATAAAGCTTGCATTCTCACCACCAATCGTGCTGCCAAATGCATGATTCCATGTATCAAGAGCCTTAGCAGAAAGTGTACGCTGGACTGTTACGTTTACAGTTGGTTCCTTACGTCTTCCATGTCCATCATGCAAATCAAACATGTGGCGGTAGAAAGAAATATTTTCATCAGCACCGAACTCACATGAGCAGTGGTCTATCATGATATTTCCTATCGGATTACCACCAAAGACATCGTCACGATTCCAAACCTTTGTCTGACCACGTCGGAAACGCATATGACGAACAATCACATCATGTGTATTTATTTCAAAAGTTTCATCTGCAATGCAAACGCCTTCACCAGGAGCTGTCTGACCAGCGATAGTGATATAAGGAGCACGCACTGAGATAGGTGACTTCAGATGAATAATACCCGATACGTTGAAGACGATGATGCGGGCACCACCCTGTTCGCAAGCCCAACGGAAAGAACCAGGACCAGCATCATTGAGATTGGTCACAGTCAGGACCTTGCCGCCACGGCCACCGAAAGTAAACATACCGCCACCCTCAGCACCAGGGAATGCAGGAATCTTAGCCTGGCGCAAATCGTATGGACGGGAAGCCCATGGCACATAAGGACGACCAGCCATTGCCTCTTGTTTCACGATAGGGAAAGCCACTGCCCAAGCAGAATCTGAATGGGCTGTCCAAAGAGCTTCCAAAGAATCCAGTTTTGCCTGAGCCTCCTTCGTTACTTTAGGATACTGAGCAAATACAGCTGAAGGCATCATAACTAGAGCCATTACAGCCAAGATGATTTTGTTTTTTTGCATTATTCTTAATGTTTGTTGTTTAATAAAAGACGCCTTTATCTGGCTTTTGTCATCAAAGTCCAATACTTTTTTTATACATATATCCCAACAAAAGAAATGCCAGTTTCCTTAGAAATAAAAGAACTGCGTCCCGATGTAGCTAAACTACTTCTTATCCTATTTTCTTTTTTACACTACTTTAAGTTAAATAAGTTGCCCGTTTGGGAAACTTTATCTATCTTTGCACAAAAAAGGTACAGATATGAAAAAGAAATTCGATAATACAGATAATCTCCTGGGCGGTATCGTTAAAAAAGTCAGACTGGAAAAAGGACTGTCCCAAGAAGCACTAGGAAAATATGTAGGGCTAGGCAAAAGCAGCATCAGCAAGATAGAAAGCGGCAAAACCAATATCTCTGTAGATGATGCTTCAGTCCTCTTGGAAGCTATGGGAGAGAAGTTGAATATTTATATTGGCGACCAGTATCCGTCAGCAGAAACAAAGATGAAAGCAACCATCTTTGTCACAGTTGCTGCCTGCTGGTTTGCAGAAGACAAGGGAATTACCAAACAGAAGGCTTTCAACTATCTCCAAAAGAACCAGGGCATCAGATTTCTTGAGGAAAACTGGGAAATAGAACAAACCATGCCAAGGGAACAAATCATTCAAGATTTAACCCATATCTGCAATAACCATATTGCAAAGACGAAGAAAAGAGAAGGGAGGATGAACGTATCATGAGATTGTTACATGGAAGTTATACAGAAATACTTACCCCAGACCTTTCTATATGTAAAGGCAAAAATGATTTTGGTAAAGGCTTCTATCTCACTCCAAATTGGAAAAGGGCTTGGCAGATGGGTAAACGCAGCATTTTCCTTTATGGTGGAGAAATCACAGTCAATGCGTTTCTGTTCTACCCCAATTTAAGTGAAAAGAAAGGACTTCGAATTAAAATCTTTGAAGGATTCACTACGGAATGGGCAAAATTCATTCTCCAGAACAGAGTAGAAAGCAGATTCAAACATAACTTTGATATTGTTATTGGTCCTGTTGCAGATGCTTTTATTGATCAGGAAATAAAAAACTATATTCAACAATATGGAGAAACTTATCTTGAAGAAAGTAATTTGAATACTTTTGTCTCTAAGATTTCTCAATTCGGACTTAGCTATATACAATATTGCTTTTGTACACAAAAGGCTATTAATGAACTCATAAAAGATTAAGAATATGGAAAATAAGCATAATTACGAATACGTGTTAGGCCAGATTGCTTGTTATATAGCAAAAGAATGTAACCTCACACCTAGTGAAGCAGTTGGTGTAATCATGAACGATGATTGCACAGAGGCTGTTATTGAAGAAATTCAAACTTCAGACAAGATAGACATCGAGGCGTTGGCCTCCCATTACCTGACAGAGGAACTTTGTTAACAGCACTTTGTTTCTCATTAAAAAGAATATTATGGCAATAGAATTCAAGACAATACCTGTCCTTCATGGTGAAGCAGCAGCCCGTTTCGTTGAAGCGGCTGATGAAGCATTAGAAAAACGTGGCACCATTGACTTCTCAACACAAGTAGCCAAGGCTCGTGCTATATTGAAACGTTCAAAAATGTATAATAAACTGAAGCAACATAGAAAAAATTGCGAGATGTAAGGAATAAAAACGGGGTGCATTCTCAATAATGAGAACACACCCCGTATTTTATTTATAATCTAACATTTTATTGTTCGTAACCATCAAGACCCGACTTGGCTGTTGTACCATAGCCATTATCACCATATTCCTCAGCATTATCAATCTGCTGCAAGAACGTCTGACTCATAGGACGCCACTTGTCACAAGCCTTAATTGCTTCAGCCGCACGTGGATTAGAAGTCTGCAAGTAATCCTTAGTCAACTTACCATGACGCTGCAAAAGAGCCCAACGCTGGTGTTCACCACACAATTCACGCGCAAACTCATCCAATACATCCTGCTCGGAAGCTGTCTTCAACTCATAAGTAGAAGCCTCAACTCCAGCACGTGCAGCACGTTTGCGAAGCTTGTTGATATACTGAGCAGCCTTCTGACCATCACCCAATTTCTGATAAGCCTCAGCAGCAATCATATAAATCTCAGAAGAGCGCATGATGAAAACATCACCATTCTTCACCTGAAGATTTCCACCATTGAAGACACCATCATAATTCCACTGGAACTTAATCAAGCTAGGGAATGCCTGCCAAGCTGGATTGGTTGATCCATACTTCTGTTCCCAAGCATTGCCTGTAGATGAAGAGATATAAACCTTACCATCAAAGAGGTCGTTGATGTTTACACAGGCATAAGCACGACCTTTCTTGTCTGTCTGAGTCATATCGTCCTTTGAGAGATAGAGGAAGATACGGTTTTCATCCTTTGCCAAACCATGTGACTCTGGATCTGTATCATACTCTATCACATATGGATTTTTTGTCTTTTCCAGCTTATTGACATCACCAGAGGTTTCACCCTTTGGCCAGATAGAAGCAGTATACTGGTTACCACCAGTAGAACCCATCTGGAAGCCATTGCAATCAGCAAAAGGATAAATCTTCTGACCCTTTACTGCAGGATCCAAGCCATACTTGGTAATGATACCATCATTAATGGTAGCAATAGCCTTATTATATGCTATCCACGCACACTGCTGCATAGAGAAACCACCAAATGCTGTCTGGAAAGAGTTCTCCCAACGTTTATCCCATGATGGATTGTAAAGATCAATCAGATATTTGCTAGGTGCATACAAGCTGTTGTTTGTTCTACCATACAGGTAGTCCTGCTTATCCTTCTTAATCATAGAGATGTCAGACAACTTGGATGGATCCCAGTAAGTATAAGAGAATAACTTATTAGAACCAGGAGTAGAATAGTTCCAAACCTCCGTATCTACGCCAGCATCAACTCCAGCAGCAACAAAGAGAGCTTCCTTGTTGGTGCGGTTGTTTGCCTGATTCCATACATCGGCAATATCACTATAAAGATAACCACCATACTTACTGCCACCAGCCTCTGTATCTGCTACGAAATCAGCTGCCAAATCTGCAGCCTTCTGCCAATAGGAAGTTCCATCTGGAGCAGTCAATCCCTGACCTGCGGCCTGAGCATAAGCACGACAGAGGAAGCCCACAGCAGACTTCTTACTTGCACGAGCGCGGTTATTATTATAAGGAGTAATGCTCAAATGATTCATTGCATACTCCAAGTCAGAAATAACTGAGTTGTAAATCTCTGTAAGGGTATTACGCTTAGGTCTCAGATTGACACCTTTCTCTACATCCTGTGTCACCAAAGTGATAGGACCATAATAGGTGGTAAGCATCAGATGATAATAACCTCTCAGAAAACGAGCCTCAGCATAAAGTTCCTTGACTGCATCGGTCTGCTCCATTTTCTCACCATTATCAATAGTAGTACAGCAATAACCTAATGCACTATAAGCCTGTGAGAAAAATTTATCCCAACCTTTACCTGCATAAGGAACCAGTCCTTCATAATAGAACAATTCCTTCGTATTATCATTATTCTTTGATGTCAACCAAAGATCGGTACCAGCCTCAGCTACAGACAAGAAGTCTGATACTGTATACATCTGACCATAAATAGGCTCGTAGCAACGACTTTGCATACCATACCATTTGTCGAAATCAGTAGAAAGACCCGCACTCGTATCTGCTGCCACTGGATTATATTCATCCAATGAGCATGATGCCAAAAGCGCAGCTGCAAAAAGTGCAAAGGACGATTTTAATATATTCTTATTCATTTTCTTCTTTTTTTAAGTGTTCATTAGAATGATACGTTAAGACCAAATACCAGTTGTCTTGTCAGTGGGAAGTCGTAAGAACCATTCATTTCTGGATCATAATCCTTCAGCAAGTGACTCTTGCGAATGATCAATGGGTTGGTAATAGTTCCATATACACGGAGATTTGTCAAGCCCAACTTCTTCTGAAGTTTAGTTGGCAAGCTATAACCCAAAGTAATGTTCTTGATCTTGAAGAAAGAACCATCCACATATGCCAAAGAAGAGAATCCAGGATAATAAGCTAACTTATTAGAGATACTAGCATCCATTGCTGGGAAATCATTAGATGGATTTGTCTCTGACCACACATTGAAGTAGGTTGGATAGTTGTCTCTACCTGTTGGATCATACTCTGTCAACATATCATACTTAATCATCTGTCCCCAACGCATATACATGTATATACTCAAATCGAAATTCTTGTACTTCAATGTATTCTGCAAACCGAGTGACCAGTCTGGAGAATTATGTCCCAACACCTGATAATCGTTTGCTGATGTTGTGTATGGATTTTCAGCATTGTATGTCTGCTCTACTCCATCAGCATCAACCTTGGTATAATACACCTTACCATTCGCATCAACATGGCGTTCCATATCAGGAACATCAATATTGAAAGAACCTGGCTTCTGACCAAAGCAAGCAGCATCATCAGCCTGATCCAACTGCCATATGCCATTCAACTTATAACCATAGTAAGAGTTAATAGCTGAACCTACTTCGTATACACGGTCGCCGTTGATAACCTTCTCGTTAGCTGTACCAGAGAGTTTTTCAATCTTCTCTTTATTGTATGCAAATGTCAATGTAGTATTCCACTTAAAGTCCTTGCTTACAACATTACGAGTATTCAATGTAAGTTCCACACCCTTGTTATTGGTCTCAGCCAAGTTTACATTAGTATTGAATAGGCTAGTAGAATTATAAGCACCAGAAGTAGCTGGCAAGTTCTTATTCCAAATAACTCCTGTAGTCTTTGTGTTATACAAATCCAAATTCAATTCAATGCGTCCCTTCAAAAAGGCTGCATCAAGACCAATATTCCAGTTCTTTGAACGCTCCCATGTCAATTCTGCGTTTGCAACAGTCTGAGTATACCCCCATGTAGTAATCTTCTCACCACCAATGGTAAGATACCCCTGTTGCAAATTGGTTACAGAAGAGTAAGCATTGACACCTGCAGTACTACCTGTCTCACCATAACCCATACGTAGTTTCAGGTTATCGAGCCAAGAACGGGTACTCTCCATAAACTTCTCGTCGCTGATACGCCATCCCAAAGCAACAGCAGGGAAAGCAGACCATTTATGGCCTTCTGCCAAACGAGAAGAACCGTCATGACGTACAGAAACAGATGCCAGATAGCGACCTAAATAAGAGTAGTTGATACGACCTATCAAGCCCATACCCTTACTCATGCTGTAGCTAGAAGTACTATTATGCATATTAGCATTAGCTAAGTTATGCCACAAATATGAATTTTGAAGAATACCTGTACCAGAAGCAAGAGTTACATCACTACGGTTGTGGTTCCAAGAAGTAACGCCTGTTACTGTAAATGCATGATCCTTAGCTACATTAAACTGGTAAGTGAATATATTCTCCCACTTGTAGCTATAACCACGACTGTCAGATACGCTTGCACTGGTATCATTATTCACGTTAGAACCATTCTTATAGAAGTTGTAGGAACCTGCACCATCAAAGGCATTGGCACGATTGTATGTCAAAGTACCATTGATACGGCTCTCCCAAGTGAATCCCTTGAACGGAGTAATACGAATATAAGGATTTATATAGAACTTAGCCCTCTGGTTCTGACGCCGATAGTTTGACTTATTGTTCACAAGAAGATTGATATATGTATTATCACCCTCTATAGGATATACATTCACATTGCCATTCTCATCATATAGATCACCATAAGGAATCGCTCTCATAGCAGCCGACATTTTGGCAAAGGGACGGTTCTGGTGCACATAAGATGCCTGCATGGCAACACCTGCAGCCAACCACTTGTTTACCTGATTGTCTACTCGGATATTGGTAGAATATACCTTATAATAGTCGTCTCTATACTGACCATTTTCATCAGAGAAATTCAAAGACATGTAAGCCTTTGTCTTGTCTGTACCGCCGGAAAGAGAAACTGAGTAGTTTTGAACTGTTCCTGTATGAAGCAGTTCATCAGCCCACTTGATGTTCTTTCCGTTCTTATAGGCTGTATAGTAGTTCGGATTACTCTGGAAAAGAGTTGCATCATCTACATATGTACCAGCATTCTTGGCTGCCTGACGTAATCCTTCCATATAGGTTTCGCCCTGACGCACCTCTGGCACATCAGACCATCCATTAATACCATAATAAGCATTGAAATTTACGGCCAGTTTACCTGACTTTCCACCTTTGGTCGTAATCAAGACAACACCATTGGCACCAGAAGAACCATAAATAGCTGTAGAAGAAGCATCCTTCAGCACTTCGATGCTTTCAATATCGTTAGGATTCAATGTTGAATAGTCACCCGGCATACCATCAATGATAAACAATGGAGAAGTACCACCACTTACCAAAGAGCGGTTACCACGCAACTGCATACTTACACCAGAACCGGCCTGACCGCTAGACTTAGTTATATCAAGACCTGACACACGTCCCTGAAGAGCCTCCATTGGATTAGATGAAGGAGTCAACACAATATCATCGCTTTTGACAGAAGCAATAGCACCTGTCAAATCACGTTTTTTCTGTGTACCATAACCAACAACAACCAACTCATCAAGACCAATGGCATCAGGTTCCATTTTGATACCCATACCTTGCTTGGCAGATACAGTGATAGTTCTATAACCTGTGTAACTGATTTCCAAAATAGTACCTGAAGGTACATTTACAGAAAACTTACCATCCATGTCAGTAATAGCACCTACACCACTACCCTTTTTCTTGATGGTTACACCAATCATTGGCTCTCCAGTCTCATCAACGATAGTACCATTGATAGATTTTGACTGTTGAACTACAGAAGGAGGACTCTGAATTCCTCTCTGACCATTACCAGCCATCATTGCTGTTGGAGTCAACAAGACTGTAGAAACCAACATTACCTTAGAGGTAATTCCTGCAAATGCGACAGGATTCTTCAATTTCTTCATAATTGAAACTTTTAGGTTGTATTTTAAATTGTTTTAATATCTTAATCTATTTTTATAAATAGTCTGTCCCCATCATCTTTTCCATGACGGTTAGCATACTGCTGTTATAAATAAGATTACCTAAAAGACGCAAAGAACCCTACCATGTAATCACCTTTTTTGAGATTTTTTATAAAAAACTTTATTTTTTTATTTCACTCTCCTGCTGCTGCGCTACATACTCTCTTGGCGACATGCCATATTTCTTACGGAAGCACTTGCCGAAATAGCCTACATCGGTGAAGCCGCAACTGTAGGCTACCTCTGTGATACTCTGGCCGGAATGCTTCAGCAATTCTACGGCATGACTCAGTTTGAAATCCTTCACCATATCGCTTGGCGAACAGCCCATCACAGCCTTCGTCTTCTTGAAGAAGGCTGAACGGCTCATGCCCAATTCCTGTGCCAGCATATCTATCTCGAAATCGGCATTAGTCAAGTTGGCTTCCATAAACCGGCGCACCTTGTCGGCAAACTGCTTATCCTGCTGTTCGGCATTAAACTTGCGTTTATACTCTGCCAGCTGGTTCTGGATGTAGATATTGTTCTTCAGCCGAATCTGATACTTCGCATAGCGGAAAGCATAGTAGCTGGCTACGGATATCAGAATGATGTAGATGAGATAAGCCCACCACGTAGCCCACCAGGGTGGAAGAATGGTGATGGTCAGCTCTCTCGTGCTGTGAGAATCAGGATTGGTGGCATCCATTACCTCTACGATAAACTGATAGGTTCCAGACGGCACATTGGTATAGGAAGCCAGACGGTTCTTGCCGGCATAATGCCAATCATGGTCGTAACCCTTCAGCCGGTAACGGTAGCTGATGCGCTCCGGATTGCAGAAATTCAGGGCCGCAAACTCCAGAGTGAACATCGACTGGGAATGACGCAGGGTGAGATGATCGGCATAAACCATCGATTTCTCCAGGATGGCTGGCTGATTGTAACTGCGGATGTCGCGGTTGTTCACCTCTCCACCTATTATATATATAGGATATTGCAGACGGGTGGTATGGATACGTTCCGGCTGAAAAGCAAGGATTCCTTCCTTGCACCCCAGCCATATCTCCCCATTCTGAATCAAAGCCGCAGAAGATTCCTCCAACTGGACATCAGGGAATCCATCGGAATTGTCGAAATGCTGGATGCGGTCTGATTGATAATCATAGCACGACAAGCCATCGGCATTTACCAGCCAAAGGCGGCCCTTCTTATCCTCTAAAATCGAAATGATGACATCATTATGCAAACCTTCCTTTGCTCCCAAAGAAGTAAGGATAGGCAGATGCGTCACTTCATCAAAACCATCCAGACGACTCAGACCTCCACCAAAGGTACACATCCAAACCTGCCAGTTGTTATCTTTGTAAAGTCCGTAGATGTCACTATTGGCACGGGTATTGATTTCGGTATTGCGATAAGTCTCGAAGCGCAGGTCGCCTACCGATTTGAAATCTGTCTTGAAAGACATCAGTCCGTCCATCGTTCCTACCCACATTCTTTCATGACTGTCCTCTACCAGGTTGCGAGCATCCATATAGAGTCCGTAACCCGGATAGTTCTTCATACCATGATATTTATTATAGAAACATACCTTTCCACCTTGTTCCTCCAGCAGATTAAGACCTCCATCCAGGGTAGCCACCCAGATGCGATGCTTGGAATCCTGATAAGTCATATAGACATTATTGCCACTAATGGAATGAGGATCCCGGGCATCATGACGGTAATGAGCGATGCGATACCCTATTGGTCTGGAGGCATCGGGAGTCAGTTTTACCAATCCGTCTCCCTTGGTAGAGAGCCAGAGATTCTGCCTGTCATCACACATGGCATGATAAATGCTGCCGATTTGATGATGGGCATAATCGAACACCTGCTTCACCCTGCCCTGCATATCCAACAGATAAACATTCTTGCTGCGGGCACCCACCAGCACATCACCATTCTTCAACTGGCAGATGGCTTTCACTCCACTCTTATCACCATCCGGCAAAGGGATGACACGGAACTGGTTGGGGGTGAAACTGACACGGTAAATGCCATTATCAGCAGAAGTGAGCCACAACAGTCCGTCCTTGTCCAGGTTCATGTTCAAGAAGTGGCTATCTGGCTTATGGTCTTGGAACTTAGGAAGGAAAGCCAGGTTAACGCCTTCCATCGTCTGCGGATCAATATAGATAATTTCGCCAGCACCGGAAAGATAGAAGTAACCATGATGAGAGGTGGCGATGAACTTAGGTTCCACCACCTTACCTACGCCCGAAACCGGATAACGGCGTTCCCATCCGGTCTTCGGATTACGGCACACCAGGGCGGTATGCGACTCATCCAACTGCCACACACATCCGTTCGGGGTATGATAAACAAAATGTTCCTTTGATTTACGGGCGAAATACTGCTGCCACATGCCGAGCGTCCACTTCCTGTTTTTCGCAGTAACAGGAACGGAATAAATCTGATAATCCTTTCCTACATAGTTGGCACGCGAAGCCTTCAGCTGTACCACATCCTGGCACAACTGATAATTGAACGTATTGATATACTTTCGGGCATCTACCAGCGTCTGGATACGGATGTTTCCATCCTTTAATGTTTCTGCAAGAAGCAGGTTCTTATCTTTGGTGAGCAGGAGAATCTTGCCGGTACCATCTGCCTGAATCTTGATGACCTGCAGATTACGGGCATAAGGTTTCAGTTCTTCATAGACATCTTCGAAACGTTCGATCTGCTTGAAGAAGACGCTGAGTTTCCAGTCGAGCGTCTTGATCCAGAGATTGCCCAGAGCATCTTCTGCCAACCATTCTACCTTACGGGGTGGCTGGTCGGAAGAAGAGATGTAAGCATCAGAATAATTGGCAAAACGGGAACCGTCGAAACGGGATAAGCCGAACCAGGTTCCAAACCACAGGAAACTGTCTTTCGACTTCAGAGAACAGTATACGATGTCGTGAGGTAACCCTTCCTTCGTAGAATAATGAGCTACCTGCATATTGTTCTGTGCCATACCCAACAAGGCATAAAGCGAACAGAAAAGTATGGTAAAATATCGTTTCACGTATGCAAAAGTACAAAAAAAGTCTTGAAATCTCCAATAAACTTTCTGTTTTTTGAAGATTTCAAGACGATAACGATTACGTAAACGGAATCTTCTGCAAAGAACTCTCCGGTTACGCATTATTAATTATTAATACCGAAATCAGCCTGCTGGTCTTCTACCTCTTTCAGCATCTTTGCCTTCTGCTCGGGTGTAAACTCATGAGAAGAAGAAGAAGTGGCAGAAGAAATATTCTGAACAGATGATGAAGTGGCAGACTTCGCCGACTTTGTACCCATCATCATGGTTCCCTGATAAGCTACGCTCTCTATCTCCAGGTCGGCAGGAGTAGGAGCATGAGTACCCGGGAACTGAACCTCGGCATGAATCTTAATCTTGCCCGGCTTCATCGTGCTGCGCACCAGGATAGGAGCACTACCCCATTCTACAGCTCTCGGATTGGCATTGATGCTGGCATCACCAATGATTTCGCCCTCACCCTCCAGGGTAAAGCGGATATTCTCTTTAGCCAGACGGCGAACATGACCGTTATCATCGGTCACTTCGGCTACCACAACCACAAAGTCGCTGCCATCAGCCACCAGCGGTTTGCCCATCTCATCAACATAAAGACGGAGTTTGGTGCTGCGGCGGGAAGGCATGCGCTGGTCGGTACAAACCACCTTGCCATCCTTGTATCCCTCTGCTACCATCACTACCATCTGAGGAGATTTCTTCTTATAACTGTATTCGCGAGCCTCCCAAAAATCCCAGGCATTCTTGAATACCACAGGGGCATTAAAGGCGGCTGCCGTAGGATGAAGAACTGGCAAAGTATAGGTATGAGCACCCTGATAGGTGGTAAGACGAACGCTGTCACAATTAGAGAATACCGTCACATCGGCATCGCTGAACTGGGTCATCTCGTGAGCGATATGCACAAATGGCTGGTCGCTGCGCTGTGACTCAAACATATAATAAGCAGTCTTCTTCTGTCGGAATGCATCATAGATACCGCCCCAGTAAGGATCTGGATGATAGCCGCGCTGATGATCGAAAGGATGCCATTGGCAACCACCGATAAACTGTCCCGGTGTGTGCATCTCCTCTGTTGTCTTTGCCAGAGAATAAGCCTGGGTCAGCATCGGTTTCTCACCCCAGCTGCGGCTGGCACGGTTCAGGTTGTTATGCGCATACCAGTCATCCACATACTCACCAAACTCTCGGGTAAAGACACACTGGCTGATGCCGCTCATATCCATATCCGGCCATCCGTAAACCACATCATAATTTTCCTTGACACCTGCCGAATTCCAGTCGGCAACAGCCACAGGACGGTATGGATAAGGATACTCATCCTTGGTCAACTGCAGCGACTTCAGGGCGAAATCCTTAGGATAGCGGGTCTCATTCAGGATAGGCTCCCACATCAGAACCGAAGGATGGTTGCGGTCACGACGGATGATTTCACGGGTATTCTGGAACACACGCTCGGCAAATTGAGGGGCCTTGTTCCAATACTGCCAGCCCGGTGTAGCCACGATGATGAAGATTCCGAGTTCATCGCAGGCATCCATGAACGACGGGTCCTGAGGATAGTGGGCAGTACGGATGATGTTGAAACCGGCATTCTTCAGACGGAGCACATCTCTCCATTGCTGACTGTTGGGAAGTGCATTGCCCACATAGGCAAAATCCTGATGACGGTTGGCACCGATAAACTGGCGGTATTTCTTGCCGTTGAGCCAGAAACCTTCCTTGCCTCGGAACTCGAAACTGCGGATACCCAACTTGGTCTTTCCGCCGTCCAATACCTGCTTACCGTCCCTGATGCGGGTAACCACACTATATAAATAAGGTGTCTCCGGCGACCAGAGATGCGGATTCCTGACAGAGAACATCTGTCTGACGGTCTGATGTGCATCGACAGCTGCCAGGAGCACATTCTGCGAAATGGTCTTGAGCACCTTGCCCGAAGCATCCAGCAGACTCTGCTCCACCTTCACCTTGCGTGCCTTTCCGCCCACATTCTGCAAGTCGACATCAACAAACACCTTCGCCTGCTTCTCTGAAATATCCGAGAAATGAACGAAGATGCCGGCATCACGGCGGTCGGCTTCAATCACGTTGGTGATAGAAATCTCCTTCTTATTGATAAGCCATACATCGCGATAGATACCACCATGATAAGCAAAGTCGAGTGTATACTGCGGTTTGCCAGGAGGATAACTCTTGTCATTAGAGTTGTCAGCCATCACAGCCACCACACACTTATCGCCCTTCTTCAGTCCCTGCTCTTTCAGGTTGACGATAACAGGCAGGTAACCGCCGAAGTGCTCCTTAGCCAGTTTGCCGTTCACATAAATCTTCTGCTTGCCCATTATCGCCTCGAAATAGATTTCAGAGCGATTGCCCGGCACGATAAAGGTTTTGCGATACCAGGCTATACCCTGATAGTTGCGGCAACCCGAAGCCTCAGCAGGTTCCAGTTTCACACTATGAGGGGTAGAAACTACCCCCCAGCTTGTATCATCATAGTCGGCACGTTCTGCGCCCAGCACATCACCCAGATGGAACCGCCAGTTGGGATTGAAATTCCACACCTCGCGTCCCTGGTTGCTGACAGGAAACAAACCCGCCACCGATGTATCATCGTAAGCCGATGCCTTTGCCGAGCCTGCGCCCAGCAAAAGCATCATAGCCATCAATATGTAATATTTCATCTATAAACTATTAACTATAAACTATTACTTCACTTCCCAATCGTCGGTACGGAAAGAGCTGACAGGCAGACCATCGTGGAAAAGGTCGCCCACAACCCAGTTTTTGAACGCATAGCGCACAGCCACAGGTTTCTTCACTTCCTCGCTCTTCACATAAACCTTGTTGCGTGAAATCCAAGCCTGTGCCTTGTGGAATACCTGGTCTTCGCCGGCAATCTCGAAGTTGTCGCTCTTAGGACCATTGTTGAAGTAAACCCACTCCTTGCTGCGGTCGAAACTGACAACAGCGGTATCGCCCTTGAACTCAACACTCTTGTAGACAGCGAAATCAGGCAATCCCTTCTGACCATAAGTATTGGCAAGAGAAAGCAGAGCCAGACGCTCGCCCACCTCCTTCTTCTTACGTGGATGGATGCCATACTCCAGACCGGCATCAAGCAATACAGCCATACGGCAGTTGCTGATGCGCTTCTCTGCCTCCATCTGCTTTTCACGAAGCAGGGCACTGTTATTTTTCCATTTTATCAGACTATAATCGTAGGGTGCAATCTGACAATAATAGAACGGAAAAATCCCCTGCTTCCATTCCTTGCGCCAACTGTTTACCAAGGTCTGCATCTGGTCGGCATAAGTAGCATAGCGATTGCAGTTATCCTCACCCTGATACCAGATAACACCCTTCATGGTGTAACCGATGAGCGGATGGAGCATACCATTATAGAGAGCCGAAGGACAGCGCTGCTGATATTTCTTCACATCAGCCTCATTCCAAGGTGTATGAAGTTTAGGGAATGCCTTGAGCCAATCGCTCTTGATGAGATTGCCGTTGATCCATGCCTCACAGGCACTACCGCCCCAGGAAGTAACAATCAGACCTACTGGTACACCCAGCGATTGGCGCAACGTCTTACCATAATAATAAGCAGCAGCACTAAACTCACGAACGCTTGCTGCATCAGCTTCCTTCCAGTCGCCAGCTACCGTATCAACAGGATGCAACTGGGCATTGCGCTGAACCGTAAAAAGGCGCAACTGCTGGTCTTTACACAGCATCAGTTCTTCAGGAGTGCCCGCAACAGGCTGTGCCTTGAATCCCTTCATCGGCATCTCCATGTTACTCTGACCCGAACAGATCCAGACCTCACCAATCAGGATATTGTGAAGTTTCAGTTCCTTTCCATCGCTCAGACTCAGTTCATAAGGGCCGCCAGCCTGAGGCGTTTCTATCTTCATCGCCCATTTTCCCTGGGCATCGGCTTGAGTCTTATAGGTCTTGCCGTTCCAGGAAGCACGCACTTTTACCACCTTGTTGGCATCAGCAGTACCCCAGAGGTTGCATTCCGTCTGCTGTTGTAATACCATATTGTCGCCAAAGATCTTTGGCAGTTTCACTTCTGCCTGCGCTGCCAGAGTCATGGCAAGCAGCAGAGCTGAACATAACAGTTTCTTCATTTTATTCAATGTATTCAATGTTAAATGTTAAATGTTAAATGAGCAGTCTTGCTATGAACTATTAACTATCAACTATTAACTATCAACTATAAACTAATACACGATGTTAATCGTGGAGAGTAATCCGGCAGGCAGAAGCGCCTTGCTCTTGGTGCGATATTTGGCATTGGTCCAGATTCCCTTAAACGGAGCCTTTCCCTCGCCAGCACCCTGCAGCGCATTGTGCCAGGTATTGGCTACAACAATCTGTATTTCGTTGCTGCCATTCTTCAGGTCGCGCTTCGGAACATACACCTCGTAAGGAGCTGTCCAGGCATAACCATATTGCTTGCCGTTGACCAGCACACGTGCCACATCACCAATCTTGCCCAACTGGATTTTGATGAATCCGTCAGTAGAAGAAGCCGCCTTTGCTTTCTCGGCTGGAACTTCCATTTTCTCTTCTGCAGAAACCGGGATGGAATCGCCCCATTCAAAAGAAGAGGTAAAGGTAACGTGACCGCTGTAGTACTTCATCTTCTCATCTGCCGACTTCGACCAGTCGAAAGGAAGCGTTACGGTGGTATCTTTGCGGATATCATCGAAATGAACCTTCCACTTATCGGCTACAGCCAGCACAGAAGGATAGTTTTCTGTAAAACCTACACCTTCTTCTTCAACCAGTTTATGACCTGTCTGACTGATAACCAGCATGTCTTCCTTGTTCGAGAGGATAACGAAAGCGGAGCCATAAGCAGGCAGACTCAATTTCACAATCTGGCGGATTTTGGAAGTTCTGGTACGGAAGGTTGCCGTAATCTGGCGTTCCTTATCCTCCTGGTTAGTCAGGAAATAGATGTCCTTTCTGCCTGTTGCCTCCAACACACAGCGGTGAGCATAATCCATATTCTCGGGCAGAACGACATCCGGTTCGATGCCATACTGAGAGAAGTCCTTTGCCTGATAAGGCTTGTCGATGATAATGATGCCTTCCTCGCGCAACTCCTCTATCTTCGCCTTTACCTCGGCAGACAGGGTATTTGCCGGCTGCGGAACCACCAGGATGCGGTAGTCCTGGTTTCCTGGCAACTTGCCCTTCGGACTGTATTCGAAATTCCATTTCAGCAAGGCATCCTTGTTCATCGAATCATATTTGTAGCCATGCAGGGCATTGCACCAGTCTTTCAGATCGAGAATATTCGCCGAATGAGTTACTCCCACAGGCGATTCTTCCATCGGAATGCCCACATTAGCCATACGTTTCTGTTCACTAGCCACCCGTTCTGCGCCAAACACACCCGGAAGCATCGGAACGAGTTTATCCGGAGTAAGCGAACGGCTCGGAATCTCTTCGCCTGTAAACACGGCGATGTCTACCACCGGTCTGCCCTGCTGCAGATAATTCTGACACAGGGTGATGTAATCCACAAAACCGCGTGCCTCAGGATACCAGGTATTGTCGCGCTGGAAGAAGAGACCGATGCCATCAAGCGTCATACCAGGCTTGCGGTCCATCCAAGGATTATGGGCAGTTACATGGAAGAAGAGTTTGTTCATGCCAAGCGCCAGATTGCGGTCAAGCATCGGCTTGAGCATGGCTGGTGTCTCATTCCATACACCACGAACCTCGGTGAATCCCTCTGCCTGAACGATGTTCTTATTATAAATATGTGCACCGCTCACGGCATCGAGCATGTCGTTGGGTTTATCGTGAGTAGGCGAATTGAGCCAGTATTCTCCCATCGGATTGTCGGCATACCGATAATGCTGCAGACCATCGGCAGGGAAGGTTGGTGCAATACTCTCGTGAGATACTTCTATATCCTGTTCATGAGCCAGATCGGTAAAGGTCTTGAAGAACTTCTCGTTTACCAGGTCATTGATGGTGAGACGGATATCCTTCAGTACCTGTTCGTATCTGGAAGCCGACTCCATCGGAACACCTGCCATAATCGGGAGGTATGGGATGAGGTCGTAACCGCGGCGTGCCTTGAACTCCTCAGCAAACTGATAGCCCCAGTTCTGACTGCCACACTCCCAGGAGTCGATGTGCAGATACTTAACCACATCGCTGTGCGGACGGTTCAGGAACAATGCATACCAGGAATTGAAAAGTTTCCTGACGGCTGCCGGTGAGAACTTATCCACTTCGAGTCCCTTACCGGTTCCGGCTGTCGCATTGGTCTGTCCTGTTGAGGTATGTCCCATTCGCAACAGGCGCCAGGTGCCCTTAGGCAACTTATTCATCAGGTTGCCGTTCACCATGACACCCATCACCATTCCATTTTCCAGTTTCAAAGGCAGCACATCTGCCATCGCCACAGTCTCGCTCTTAGCTGCCGCATCGGTTTCGATACGCCATACGGCACCCGATTTTCCCTCATACTGGTTAATCATCGGCTGGTTGCTCAAGAGGATATTCTCCAGTTTCAGCAGCGGTTTCCATTTGGCTGCATCCAGGTCTTCTGCTCCCGGCTCTGTACCTTCCGGAGTCCATGAGAATCGGAAATAGCGGGCAGTGGTAGTCGGCAAACTGAAGGTATAATCACACATCGTGTTCTGCCAACCCTGACGGGGAGGCACCAACTGCTTGATATCTCTGAAGTTGATGCCGTCATCAGATGCCTGCACCAGGAGGCGCTGCGACTGGATATTGTTGCCGTTAGGCACCACACGCATGCTGCGCACCGTGACGGGTTTATGAAACGAATAGGTGATAGAGGCAGGTTTCGCAGCCAGATAATAGCCCTTGGCGGTAGAAACAGCCTCGGTATATTCTATCTTCTCCGGTTTGAAGAGTTGGGGTTTCTCCTTGCATCGGATGGCAAAGGCAGCAATATCCTGATAATATCCACCCTCGCTTCCGGCAGGCTGCAACTTCCCGTCCTTATAACTTTCGGGTTGCCACATCTGCATGCCTTCTATCTTCTTACCGCCACCCACAATGGTATCGGTCCATACCACCTTCTGCATCGATTCGGCAGGAAGGATAGACGGATTGCCTGCCAGGGCGAAACCGTCGCAGATATGAATGCCCATGTCAAGGCCCAGGGAGTCGGCTTGCTGGAAAGAGTAATCCACCATCTCCCAGAACTTAGGTGACAACTGTGCCGCCTCGCCCTGATACTCCGGACGTTCGCTGACACCACGGATCGGCATCAGATAGGTACCGCCCAAACCAACATTCTTCATACCGACCAGATCGGCATGAATACCTGCCTTGGAGACGGCGCCATACATCCAGTACCAGAAGGTCCAGGGCTTAGCCTCGTCATTATGAGCCATTGTCGACGCTACCAGAAGCGCCGACAATGCCATCACCGTATATCGTTTTTTCTTATTCATAACAGTTCATAACAGTTAAAAGTTAACAGTTTAAAGTTAACAGTTCAAAGCTCAAAGTTCAAAGTAAACACAGTTTTACCCTTACCGTTCAGCCATTTTGGCAGGGCTGAAGGTCCGTTGAGGTCGGTGGTATTTACCTTGTTTCTTACTGAAGGTATCACCTTGAAGACTGCCAGACCGGTTTGTGGCAAGGTATAGAGCAGACCATCTCTACCATCACGAGGGGTATAAACGCCCATGTGCTCATCGGCAGTCAGACCAGAGAAGCCGATCTTTCCTTCATCAGTCTTGAACTGCATCCACTTCACGTTGGCAAAGTAGCCTTTAAACTCTGGATAATCCCAGCTTTCGGCTGGAATCGGGTCATTATAGTCGTTCTGCCAATAGCCGTATTGCGGACCCTGTTCGCGGTTCTGCCAAACCCGGTAAGGACCATTGCCCACCCAAGCCTTGCTGCGAACCTTGCTTTCCGGATAGTCGAAAGCCATGCCCATCATATCTACTACGCCACCGAAATTGTAATGACAGGTTACAGCCACCGAACCGTCAGAAAGGAACTGCCAGTCTACCTCATCGAGTGAGCCATGCTGGTATGTAGCCACCAGCTTTGCCTCCGCTTCCTTCCATTCGAAACCGACAAAAGCGCCCTGGTCAACAAACTCGGTATAGAGTGTCTTTTTCTTCTCAGCCTCTTTGTCATCGTGATTATAGAACTGGTCCAGACTGCGGTCGCTTCTTCTGGCAGCCATAAACCGAGGACCATTGCTCAGCGAGATTGCCTTGCTGCCAACCTCAACACCCATCAGTCTGCCATCTTTCTTGGTAAAGCGATAAGTTCTGCCACCCGCCTTCACTTCAACAGCATCAGCCTGGTCAGCATAAACAGCAGATGAAGCACTTGAAGTACTTGGAGCACTTGAATTTTTCACGCTTCGTTCTTCACTCTTCACTCCCCTGCTCCATGTCATGATTTCCTCACCATCATGGTTCACAGCCTTGATTTCTACCGCATCAGCATTCGCCATCATCGGTATCTTCACCTTGGCTTCCTTGCCCGGAGCTACATCCGGAGAAGAGAGATTGCCCTGCTTCAACACCTTGACCTGAGTGCTGCCCATCGCTGGCATCTGCAACAGACGATAAGAGAAGCGGCAATCCTTCAGATTCACGAAGTTATACTGATTAGATAAGGTGAGTTCACCTTTCTCCACATCATTCCAAGTCAACTGTACCGGGCACCATACCTCTTTAATCGTATAGTAAGAGCCTTCCTTCTCGGCATGAGGACCCACGATACCATCGGCTCCGAAGTTACCCATACAGTCTACATAATTATTCTTGTCAGTACGCACCACACCCTGGTCCATCAGATCCCAGAGGAATCCGCCGGCACAGCGAGGGTTCGCCATCATCATGTCCCAGTAATCCTTCAGTCCTGCTCCGTGTCCACCGTCATACAGACCATGCAGGAACTCGGTAGGCATGAAGATTTCTTTCTGTCGCATATACTCCTGGGTCTCGCCATAAGAGCGGTAGTGCTTGGTTTCAAAGCCGTTGCGGTTAGCCCAAGGATAGAGAACCACGCGTTTCTGCTTGTCCCAAAGAGCGAAGTCTGGTTCCAGTTCGTAGTTGAAACCACCCTCGTTACCGTTGCTCCAGAAGATGATGCTAGGATGGTTCTCATCACGGGTAATCATCTCCTTCATCAGCTGCTTGCCCACGATGGTAGGATGCGCCCAATGCCAGCCGCTCAATTCACATTCTACATATAGACCGAGCGAATCGCATGCCTCCAGAAACTCAGGATCGGCAGGATAATGACTCAATCTCACGGCATTCATGTTCATGCTCTTGATGAGTTTCACATCTTCTATATTCTTCGCCTTACTCAGCGTTCTACCGGTCTCAGGACGGAAGCTGTGACGGTTCACACCTTTGAAGATGACTTTCTGACCATTGATATAAACGCCATCGCTGGCACGGTATTCGATGGTGCGGAAGCCGAACTTCTGACGCTCTCTGTGGAGCGTCTTGCCTGCTGCATCCTGGAGTGTGAAAACGGCAGTATAGAGATGTGGAGTCTCAGCAGTCCACAGCTTAGGTGCCTTCGTCTGGAAGTCGACATGTGCCTCATCGCTGTTTCTGGCATCAGCCACGTTCGATGCTACCACCTTTCCTTTCTCATCCAGAATCTCGGTCTTCACCTTCGCCCCCTTGACGGCACGGTTCAGGTAGCAGTCTGCCATAAAATGACCATCGCCCTTGGCATCAATCGCCACACGGTCGATGTTCTCCGCAGGTTTCGCCACGATGAATACAGGACGGAAGATGCCGCCGAAGTTCCAGTAGTCAGCACGGCGCTCCGCCATGTTCACCTGACTGTTGCTACTCTCCTTGCTCACCTCCACTTCGAGTCTGTTCTTATGTTTTCCGAAGAAGATGCGGTCGCTCACATCGTAAGTAAAGCGATAGAAACCGCCCTGATGCAAACCGTTTCCCGCCTTTCTGCCGTTGATGGTTACCTTGGCATCGGTCATCACGGCTTCGAAGACGAGTTCTATCTGTTTGCCCTCCCACTCCTGTGGCAGCGTAAACTCATATTTATATTTTCCTTTTTCGTCAGCAATACCTTCTGGAGTAGCCTTTCCGTAGAATCGCATACCATACTGATAGGTACCGAATCCCTGGAGTTCCCAGCAGGAAGGCACCCCAATCTTGGTCCACTTGCCGGCATTCCTACCACCTGTGCAGTAGAAGTCCCAGTTCACCATATCATCACATCCATGTCCCGAGAGATACTGGCGCTGTGTATCAATACTAGCCTGTGCGGCAGCAGTCATCGCCATCGCCCCCAAAGCTATCATTAAAAACGTTTGTTTTAGATACATATTGTTTATTCCGTATTTGTTTATATTCATTTTATTATTCCTCAATAAAGACTCATAACCCTCGGTTTTGTAACTAGATAAGTAGATGATTTCATCTTGAATTACGCTTTCAGTATCACCCTGGTCCAGGCTTTGGCAAGCGTGCCGAGCGAGACCTGGACTTTTTTGCCTTGCTATTTTCCAAACAAATCATCCATGGTTAGCTTAACGATAATCTGGTCGCTATACATACCTTTGGCAAGTCCGAATGTCGTAATCATGGTAGGTAAGATTGTACTCTTTGTTTGGGTTTCTTCTTCAAAAGCCTCTACTCTGTGATTTATCTTGAAGAACTCCTCCTTGTCAAGTTGGTATTCGTGGTCACAATACTTTACCTCACAGAGATTGATGGTATTGTCGGCACGGTCGATGATGATGTCTATTTGTGCGCCATCTGTCAGGGTCTTGCTTTTCCAAGAGTAATGCTCTGTTTTGACACTGGCGATGCCGAGGGCTTGCTTTATTTGTGGCAGATGTGCTTGGCAGACTCTCTCGTAGGCTAGCCCATACCAGCTTTTTACTTCCGAAGAAGTGGCATTTCTGCTCCAATAATGTTCCTCGGTGCTGTTTTTTGAGGCAAATGTGTTGTAAAAGATGGTATAGAAATCTACAAGTTGGTAGAGTGCCGAGTTCGTTTTTATCTTTTTGTCCCTTACATTATACTTGCGGATAAAATCGCAATAAATCAAGTCGGTAAGCATGTCTCCCAGTTTGCCGTTGTTGTCAACATTGAGGGCTTTGCTTATCTCTTCTCTTGTCATGCCGCTCGACTTCTTTGCCAAGACAGAGATGATATCCTGGTAAGGTTGGGCATTGCGAAAGAGAGAGTAGAACAGTCGGCGATATTCCTTTTGCAGTTCTGCGTTCTCGCTAAAGAACAAACGGTCTAGTCCGATGGCAGGGCTTTCTTCTGGCAGGAATAGGCTCATATAATAAGGTACACCGCCTACAGCCATATATACTTGCAGCAGACTCAAACGTTTCCATCTGAATCCATTTTCTTGGAAGTATTCTTCCGTTTCCGCTAAGGTGAAAGGATGGAGAGGCATCTCATGGGTTACTCTGTCGTGCAGCCCCCCATGGTCGTCTATGATATTGCGAACCATCCATGACGTAGCTGAACCACAAACGATGAGCATGATTTGGGATTGCCAGTTTGCCCAACTGTTCCAGAAATGTCCCAAGGCATGAACAAAACCTGCCTTAGGTGTATCGAGACAAGGTAGTTCATCGATGAATATGACGCATCGTTTTCCATCTTGGAGTTTTTCCTCCAAGAGTTGACGTAAGGCGAAGAATGCGTCTAGCCAAGTGTTGTTCTTCCTTCCTTTGTAGCCATAAGTCTTGAGTGCCATGTGGAAAGCAGTCATCTGCTCATTCTTGTTACCCTCCAATACTCCTGTCATATCAAAAGAAAACTGATTTCTGAAGTATTGTCGAATCAGGAAAGTCTTGCCGATTCTGCGTCGCCCATACATAGCGATAAACTCCGCTTTCCCAGAGTTGTAATATTTTTCCAGGAGAGCCTTCTCTGAATGTCTTCCGATGATTTTCTCTGCCATATTATGATTCTTTAAGTGATGGTGCAAAGATACGATATTTTTCCGAGAATACGCCGATAAGCTGCGAAAATATATCAAAAATCATCAACTTTCGCAGATTATAGAGCTAAAATTGTCGGAAAAGGGCTTTTACACACCTTTTCCGACAAGTTATTAATTTGCCTCAAAACGGCATTTCCATACCTGATGCCTCACAGTATTCTCATCTTGAAATGCAGGGTATAAGTCTTGGTTTTGTCGATGGAATATTTCTTCAATACACCAGGTCCGCAACTGCTGTTACCCAGGCCCAGAACGGCACAGTCGAGACTGAGACAGGTGTAGCGCAGGTTAGGATTACCCGACTGCTTCAGTTCGAAATCGTGACGGGCGGCATAGAGGTCTGCCACGGTGTATGGCAAGGCAGAGAAACTCAAAGGTGTATCGCCGGCAGCGACAACCTGCAGGGCATTCTTGCCATTTTTATTGGTCAGTTCGATATACGAACAGTCCTCGTGGTTGCCGTTGTCCTGCGGACGGGGATAGTGGGTAAACTGATTCTCCACGCTACTCTCATACCATCCTATCGGACAAGACTGCTTGCGGTCAGGATAATTCTCCCAAGGTCCCCTGCCATACCATTTCACCTGGTCGTAAGCCACTCTTGGCAGCTTCAGCATCAGACCCAGACGAGGAAGTTCAGGCAGATTGCCCTCAAAACTATAGGTAGCCTTCACATCGACAAAGCCGTCCTGCTGAGGAGATACCTCTAAACGGAGACGGATATTGCCGCCAGACTTAGCCGATGCCGAAGAACCAGCCTTATCTGATGCTCCATCCTCACCATAATGATATACATACTCCCCATCCTTCAACGGGATAGCGGAAAGTGTGCTGTCGAGATGAGTCTTCTTCCAATCCTTCGCTATCCAGTTGCCGAAACTCTTGTCGTTGTCGGTTGGCGCACGGAAGATCTGAGGAATCACGGAGAAATTGCGTGCCAGCAACTCGGCAGTTGACAGAGTTGCCAAACGGCGGGAAGACTTGTATCGCTTCATGGCATCCGCAGCCAGTTTCCTGCCAGCTTCATACAAGTCATCGCTGAGGGCTATCTGCTCCCTTCCTACCTCTACACCCTGTTGGGAAGTGACAGAGAGATTCAATCGGGAATCTGTATTTTTATACGCTTTGAAGTCACGCAAGCTGCATAACTTTGCACTATCACCCGGCTGTACTGATGGCATTTTCAGTTCTCCCTCCTGAACGAGAGCACCATTTTTCGTCACCTGATACTGGCAGCTGAAGCCCTCCAGCGAGAGATGGGAATGATGATTCTTCACCCAGATTTCATCCCCTTTCTGAGTTATCCACACCGGTGCATAAGTATGCTTTACCTCCTGATACTTAGCCGATACCGAGCGGTCGGAGAAGACCACACCATTCAGACAGAAGGCTTTGAGATTAGGCTTATCACCGAAATCACCGCCATAGAGCACATGGTTGGTTCCCGGAGCATAGATGCCCTGGTCAACCCAGTCCCAGATAAAGCCGCCAGCCATACGGGGATGACTGTATATCTCCTCCCAATATTCCTTGAAATTACCCAGCGCATTACCCATACAATGGGCATATTCGCTGGTAAGCACAGGACGATTATCGTTCTTTCTCATCGCAATATCCAGCAGATGCTCCCATCGGGCATTCTCCGCTCTCTCCTTGTCAGAACCTTCGGGAACACCCGGATTCAGATACTCTGCCTTCACACGGGGATAGAAACGGCTCATGACA